>ERZ1673742.1132-NODE-1132-length-26417-cov-5.574160_pt1 | contig 26417 bp, 20 predicted proteins | sample MGYA00580208_ERZ1673742 | MGnify/ENA primary metagenome ERZ1673742 (study PRJEB41218, sample SAMN15661774) | gut metagenome | host: Homo sapiens | place: Canada: London | collected 2015-08-20/2019-03-30 | study: EMG produced TPA metagenomics assembly of...
CTGCCGGGCAGAAGCGTCACGGATTTAACATCCGCCGGGGAAAGCGCCGCCGCGACGAACTTCGCCGGGTCGTCCGACCAGACGATGATGTCCATCTTTTCGCCGTGCAGTTCGTTCACAACCGCGCCGACCCTCGCGCCGCGCGTGCCGACGCAGGCGCCGACCGGGTCAATGCCGTCCTGCGAGGCATAGACGGCCAGCTTCGTGCGGGAGCCGGCCTCGCGGGCGATGGACTTGATCTCGACAAGACCGGATGCAATCTCGGGGACTTCGAGTTCAAAGAGCCGCTTAACAAGGCCCGGATGCGTCCGGGAGACAATGACCTGTGGGCCTCTTGTAGAACGGCGAACCTCCACGACGTAGACGCGGATGAGGTCGCCCTCGTGATAATATTCCGTGCGGACCTGTTCGGACGCAGAGAGCATGGCGTCGGTCTTGTCGTTGCCGCCGCCGATGCGGATAGTCATGTCGTTGGTTGCAGGCTCGATGCGCAGCACCGTGCCAGTGAGAATTTCATGCTCCTTGGACGAGAATGTGTCGAAGACCATGCCGCGTTCTGCTTCGCGGATGCCCTGGATGATGACCTGCTTGGCCGTCTGCGCAGCGATGCGGCCGAAGTCCTTCGTCTGCACATCGACGTTTACCAGATCGCCCAGCTGCGCGGTCTTGCTGATCTTGCGGGCCGCGTCGAGCGTGATTTCCGTGGCGGGGGTGATAACGTCATCGACGACCTCTTTCTGCACATACATGTGCATGTCGTTGTCCTTGACCTCGACGAAGACGTTGTCGGTGTAGCCATCCTTGTCCTTCTTGTATGCAGCGACGAGAGCCTGCGTGATCTTCTCGACCATGTAGCTCTGCGGAATCCCGCGTTCTTTTTCAAGCTGCGCAAGCGCTGCAAAAATTTCGGCATTCATAATTTTCTAAATTCCTCCCTTAAAACTCGACGTGAAGCCGCACCTGCGCGACCTCGTTTTTCTGGAATGTATGTGTGGTTCCTGCGGCTTCAATGGTCACGGCGCCGTCTGCGTAGCCCGTAAGCTTGCCGACGAACTCTTTCGCGCCGCCGACGGGTTTGAACAGCTTGACCGAAACAGAACTGCCCATAAACTGCTCAAAATCAGACGGACGCTTCAGCTGCCGTTCGAGTCCTGCCGAGCAGACCTCAAAATTATAGCTGTCCGGCACGGGATCCTTTTCGTCGAGAATCGGATCAACCGCGCGGGAAATCGCCTCGCAGTCAGAGATATCCACGCCGCCGTCCTTGTCGATGTACAGGCGCAGAAACCATTCTCCGCCCTCACGGACATATTCCACATCCCAAAGCGTACAGCCGTGCGCCTGCACGACAGGCTCTGCAAACTGCGCTACCTGTTCCGTTACCTTCAAGAAAAAGCCCCCTTACCAGCAAGAAAGAGTGGGGAAAAATTCCCCACTCTCAAGTAAAATACTATCAAGATGGTTTTATTATAGCATCTGCTCCCGGAAATTGCAAGGAGAATTTCCGTATTTGGCCCGGAAATTCATGTTTTTTTCCTTCTTTTTTCGGCAGGATTTGTGCAAAACCGCTCTGCACGCGAAAAAACACAAAATTCCCGTCCGCGGGGTGTCTTTTGGCGACTGTGTGTGCTATACTAAAGCAAATTGAAACTCGCTTGGGGGTATTTGAGATATGAAGCAGAAGTCCGGCCTGATCGGCGTTGTCTACGCCGCGATTCTTTCCGCCATCGCCGGTTACTTTTTCCGCGCAACGCAGCTGTCCGGCAGCAGCAGCGTTCCGCTGATCGCATTCAGCATTCTAATGGTCTTTGTTTTTGCGCTGGCCGCAGCCAGTCTGGAAAAGAAGTCCGCCTATGAAGACATTTACCGTCCCTGCGGGCAGGATCTTGTGTTCTCGCTGCTCGGCGCGCTGGGTCTGCTCGCGGGCTGCGCGCTCGGCTTCCGGGGTTCCATCGCGCAGATGCTTGTGAGTCTGCTCGGCCTGCTGGCCGGTCTTTCACTCGGTGCGGGAGCCGTGATGCGCTGGAAGGGGAAAAAGCCGTCGGCAGCATTTTCCGTTTTCGTCGTGCTGTTCTATGTCGCCAAGCTTTTCCGAGATTTCCGCCACTGGGAGATCAACCCCGCGCTTCTGGACTACTGCTTCTCACTGTTCGCCATGATCGCGTTCATGCTGGCAAGTTATCATGCGGGCGCGTTCAGCTTTGACCGCGGCGCACGGCGCAGATTGGCGTTCTATTCGCTGCTGGGCGTTCTGTTCGGCGCAGTCAGTCTCGCAGGTGCACAGCTGCCGGAACTTCTGATCTATGCGGGGAGCGTGTTCTGGATGCTTGCCTGTGCGCAGCAGATGCTGAAGCGTTCCGTATAAAATAAACATACAGGAGGTTCTGTTATGGCTACAGGCAGTATTTCCCGCACCATCCCCAAGGACGCAAATTACCCGAATCTGAAAGAAGTTTCCCTGCCGCAGATGCGCCGCGAGGTTGCAGATCTCTTCGCTCCCGGTGAGGAGGCCGTGCAGTGTTTCCAGACCATCCGTGATCAGGTCGTGTTCACGAATAAGCGCGTGTTCATCGTAAATGTGCAGGGCGTCACAGGAAAGAAAGTTTCGTATTTCTCTTATCCGTACTCGAAGGTGCAGTATTTCGGCATCGAGACGGCAGGCATTCTGGACGTTGATAGTGAACTGCTGCTCGTCTTCAGCGATGGCAACCAGCTGCAATTCGATTTCCGCTCCCGCGTTGACATCAAACGCATCTGTGCAAATATCTCCGCGTACATTCTGTGAGCGCGCAAACGCCCGCCCCTCCTGCCATTTTCGGCAGGAGGGGCGGGCATTTTTATGCCTTTCTCGCCAGTGTTGCCCAGTAGGTAGGGATATTGTGCTCGTGCAGATTGCCGTAGCCGTTGGTGTCCTCATAGAGATCCAGCAACTGCAGTCCCGCTTTCAGCTGGCCGGTAAGCTGCTCGTGCGCGGTATGGGAAAACTGGACGCCGCTTTTGTCCTTTTCCAGCTGGCGCATCTGCGCTTCATCCTCGAGCGGGTTAAACGGAAGCGTGTTGATGATCCGCGTCTCATCCTCGTCAAAAGCAAAATTCAGGCCGTTGTCAAGCCCGGCCAGCAGCCGTCCGCCGGGCTTCAAGACCCGTGCGCATTCGCGCCAGATGGGCAGCACCGCGTAGACGTAGCAGTTGGAGACGGGGTGAAAAATCAGATCAAAGCTGTTTTCGTCAAACGGCAGGCGCTTTGTCATGTCGGCGCGAACGATGGTAATGTCATAACCCTCGCGCGCCGCGACCAGTCTTTCGGACTCCAGCTGCCGCTGCGAATAATCCAGCACCGTGCACTGCGCGCCAAGTGCAGCAAAAACAGGCATCTGCTGCCCGCCGCCGGAAGCCAGTCCCAGCACGCGCTTTCCCTTCAGGTCGCCGAACCAATCATGCGGAACGAATTTGACCGGCGTCAGCTTGACACCCCATGTTCCGGCCGTTGCTTTTTCATATTCCTCGTGGGAGATGGGCCTGCCCCACTCCCAGCCCTCGTCAACCCAGCGGTCAACGGTTTTGCTGTTGATATCCTGATATGGAATGTCCATAAAAGCCTCTTTCTAATGTACTTCCTTCGCCAGCTTCCATGCGACGTAGTCGTCGTAGGAGCAGAGGCGATCAATGATGGTGCCGTCTGGCTGGAACTCGATGACACGGTTGCAGGTGGTCTGCAGGAGTTCGTGGTCGTGCGAGGCAAGGAGAATGTTGCCGGGGAAAGCGCACAGGCCCTTGTTGACAGCCTGAATGGCCTCCATGTCCAGATGGTTCGTCGGCTGGTCGAGCAGCAGCACGTTCGCGCCCGAAAGCATCATGCGCGAGAGCATGCACCGGACCTTCTCGCCGCCGGACAGCACGTTCACAGGCTTGAAGACCTCTTCGCCGGAGAACAGCATGCGCCCCAAAAAGCCGCGCAGATACACGTCGTCTTTTTTCACCGAATACTGCCGGATCCAGTCAACCAGGGAGTCGGTGCAGCCCTCAAAATAGGCAGTGTTGTCCTTCGGCAGATAGCTGGTTGTGACGGTCTGTCCCCATTTGACGCTGCCCTCGTCCGGCTCCAGTTCGCCCATAAGAATTTTAAAGAGCGTCGTCTGCGCCAGCTCGTTTTCGCCGACAAAGGCGATCTTGTCATTCTTATTGACGATGAACGAGACTTTATCCAGAAGCTTTACGCCGTCGATGGTCTTGGACACGTCCGTCACGAACAGAATGTCCTTGCCGACCTCACGTTCCCGCTCAAAGCCCACAAACGGATACCGGCGCGAAGATGCGGGCATTTCCTCGACAGTCATCTTGTCGAGCAGTCTGCGGCGGGAGGTTGCCTGCTTGCTCTTGGCCTTGTTGGCTGCGAAGCGGGCGATGAAGGTCTGCAACTCTGCGATTTTCTCCTCTGTGCGCTTATTCTTGTTGCGAATCAACTGCTGAATCAGCTGGGAAGATTCGTACCAGAAATCATAGTTGCCGACGTACATCTTGATCTTGCCGTAGTCAATATCAACGATATGCGTGCAGACAGTATTGAGGAAGTGCCGGTCGTGGCTGACGACGATCACAAGGCCGGTATCCTCATAATCCAAAATGAAATCCTCGAGCCAGTTGATGGCCTCAATGTCAAGGTTATTCGTCGGCTCGTCGAGCATGACAATATCGGGCTTTCCGAACAGTGCCTGTGCAAGCAGCACCTTGACCTTCAGGCGCGGGTCGGTGTTGGCCATCAGATCATAGTGGAGTTCCACCGGGATGCCGAGGCCCTGCAGCAGCTTTGACGCGTCGGACTCGGCCTCCCAGCCGTCCATATCGGCAAATTCCGCCTCAAGTTCGCTTGCGCGCATGCCGTCCTCTTCGGAGAAATCGGGCTTTTCATAGAGCGCGTCCTTTTCCTTCATGACATCATACAGGTGCTGATTGCCCATGATGACGGTATCGAGAATGGTATACGCGTCATACTGGTTCTGATCCTGCTTCAAAACAGACATGCGCGCGCCGGGCTTGATGAAGATTTCACCGGACGTCGGCTCCAGTTCGCCGGACAGCAGCTTCAAAAACGTTGATTTGCCCGCGCCGTTGGCACCGATGATACCATAGCAGCTGCCGGGCGTAAATTGCAGATCGACCTGCTTAAACAGCACAGAGCCGCCGAACTGCATGGCAAGGTTGGAAATGGTAATCATAGAAAAACCTCATACGTTCATTTTTTATTATCATACCACAAAATCCAGTGTTTGCAAGGGAAACCGCAGAAAGCGTCAAGCGCAGCCGCAGTTGGTAGGGACGGGACTCTGCTCCGCCCGGCGGAAGGAGCAGAGTCCCACCCCTACCAGAACTTAAGCTAATTTGCCGCATCAGAATCTCCCCACTTGTTATTTGCTCCGGTTTCGTGTAAAATAGAACAAATATTGATTGCAATTTGAAAGATCTCCGGCTTCGGAGATTGGGAGGATTATCATGCAGTGGATTGAACTGACCATCAAGACGACGCCGGCAGCCATTGACCTTGTCTGCGACCGGCTGACCGTTTTGGGTTTTGACAGCTTCATTATCGACGATCAGGAGCAGTTTCATGACTTTCTGGAGCAGAACCGCCAGTATTGGGACTATGTAGACGAGGGCCTTGAAAAACAGATGGAGGGACTGTCTCAGATTCGGCTCTATCTGGAGCAGAGCGCGTCCGCGCCGGAAACCATTGAGGGACTCAAGAGCCAGCTGGCCGCACTGCGCACGCAGTATCCGTCGGTGGATTTCGGCTCTCTGGACGTTCAGCTGGCCAACGTCAAGGACGAGGACTGGGAAAACAACTGGAAGCAGTATTATCAGCCGCTGCCCATCGGCGAAAAGCTTCTTGTCGTACCCGAGTGGCTGCACCCGGAGAACCCGGAGAACCGTGTTGAGGTTCTGCTCGACCCCGGCATGATCTTCGGAACCGGCGCGCATGCGTCCACACAGATGTGCATGCGCGAACTCGAACGGGCCATTCAGGGCGGTGAGCAGGTGCTCGATCTCGGCAGCGGCAGCGGCATTTTATCTATCACCGCCGTTCTGCTCGGCGCGGCCCACGCCACGGGCGTGGATATTGACCCAAAGGCCGAGGATATTGCCCGGGAAAACGCCGCCATCAATCAGATTTTCTCCGACCGCTTTACCGCCGTTACCGGCGATGTAATCGGCGACAGAGCCATGATGGAGTCGCTCAAGGGGCATTACGACGTGGTGCTGGCCAATATCGTGGCTGATGTTATCATCCCCTTAAGCCGCGTTGTTCCGGAATTTTTGCAGGAGGACAGCATTTTCATCTGCTCCGGCATTCTCAATACACGGCTGGACGAGGTTCTGGCCGCGTTGGAGAAAAACGGCCTGCAGATTCTTTCCTCCGAGCAGCAGGAGGACTGGTGCCGCGTGACCGCCGCGCTACTCGAAGCATAACGTGGAGGCAGAAACCCTATGCGTATTTTTTCTTACCGCAACAAGCGGACGCTGCGGCGCATTGCGCTGATCGCGCTGCTGGCAGCAGTCCTGCTCGGCCTTCTCATTCTTGCGCGCATCAGCTATCTGGGCCGCTATGTCGTGTATTCGCCGGATGGCGTGTATTTTGACAAAACGCAGAAGCTTCAGCGCACCCCGCAGACGGTGCCGGACACATCCAACGCAGAGGAGTATCCGTTTGAAACAATCCTGTCCGCCGCTTCCGAGGAGACAGACATAGACCCGAACGCTGTGCAGCTTCAGGGTTTTTATATCTCTACGACCATGCTGGCAAACGGTGTGGATGAGGTGCGGCAGGCGCTTGCGGACGCAGACGGCTACAACGCCGTGCTCATTGACGTCAAAAGTCCGCTTGGAAACTTCTATTATTCGACAGATATCGCCGATACGCAGACGGCCGACGCAGACATCGACGCCTGTGACGCACTGATCAAAGAACTGACCGAAACGCCCGATCTGATTGTCATCGCACGCGTCCCCACGTTCTCCGACCCGAACTTTGTCGCTAAGCATTATTCCTCCGCTCTGACGACAAAATCCGGCGATCTGTGGATGGATGAACGCCGCTGCTACTGGCTGCGGCCGGACTCGCTCGACGCGCGCAGTTATCTGGCTGCCATCGCACTGGAACTCGACGCACGGGGTTTTGACGAGGTTCTGTTCGACAATTTTACCGTACCGGACGATTCTTCCATTGCATGGGACACCGAGGCTATCACGCAGATCGCCGCGCTGGAGGACTGCGCGGAGACACTGGGTGCAAATCTGACCGGAAGTTCCATCCGCCTCGCGCTGGGCACGACGGTCCCGTCCGTCGCACAGTACGCCAGCCGCGTCTATATCACGACGGAAAAAGCCAACGACGTAATGACTGTGACGGAGGACATGGCTGAGGTGCTGCCGGATCCGTCCACGCAGCTTGTCTTCATCACGACCTCCCACGATACCAGATTCGACGCCTCCGGCGTCATCCGCCCCCTGCTCGGCGGCGACGGCGGAGACTGAAACCAGCCGCCATAGGCACAAGAGGAAGCACTCATGATCGATATTTCTGTAAAAGATCTCGTCAAAAGCTTCGACGCCGACACCAATCTGCTGGACGGCGTCAGCTTTGACATCCAGGCTGGCGAGCGTGTAGGCCTGCTTGGGCGAAACGGCGCAGGCAAGACGACGCTCTTCAAAATACTGACCGGAGAACTGGACTACAACACCGGCGAAGTGCGCTTTGCACCGGGCCGGAAGGTCGGCCTTATCTCCCAGATCCCGCATTATCCGGCAGGCTATACGGTAGAGGACGTGCTGCGCACGGCGTTTCGGGAACTTACCAATATCCAGGGCAAAATGCGCCGTCTTGAAGAGCAGATGGCTGCGCACCCGGATAAGGCCATGCTCACCGAGTACGATGCGCTTTCCACGCGCTTTCAGACCGGCGGCGGCTATGAGACAGACATGCAGACTGACAAGATCTGCAACGGTCTTGGCATTCCCGCCGCACAACGGCAGCAGGACTTTGACAGTCTTTCCGGCGGAGAGAAAACGCGCGTGAATTTAGCGCGGCTGCTGCTGGAAAAGACCGATATTCTGCTGCTTGACGAGCCGACGAACCATCTGGACATGCACGCGGTCGAATGGCTTGAGGGCTATATTGAAAAATTTAAGGGGACCGTCCTGACGATCTCCCATGACCGGTATTTTCTTGACCGCGTTGTGACTCGCATTGTCGAACTGCACGACGGCAAGGCAGAGTTTTATTCCGGCAATTATTCGTTCTATGTGCAGGAAAAGCAGGCGCGCTTTGAACTTCAGCTGAAGCAGTACGAAAAAGAACAGGCCAAGCTTTCGCAGCTTGGCTTCACGCTGGAGCGCATGAAGGGCTGGGGTATCAATAACCGCACGCTCTATCGCCGCGCCATGTCCATTCAGCACCGTATGGAGCGCATCGAAAAAACTGACCGTCCCACACAGGAGAAGACCATGCGGGCGAAATTCGCCCAGCGGGACTTCTTCGGCGACGAGGTTTTGTCCGTCAAGGGGCTCGGCAAGGCATACGACGGCCGGACACTGTTTTCAGACGTTGAACTGCAGGTCGCGGGCGGCGAACGCATCGCACTGCTGGGCGACAACGGAACCGGAAAATCTACATTTCTAAAGCTTCTGCTCGGCGAGGAGGCCGGCGCAGGCCGCGTGAAGTTCGGCCCCACGGTCAAATGGGCTTATCTGCCGCAGATCATTCATTTTGCCCACCCCGAGCGGACGCTGCTTGACACGATGCTCTATGAAAAAAACTGCACTGTACAGACCGCACGCGACCGGCTGGGCGCGTATCTGTTCGAGGGCGAGGACGTATTCAAGACCGTTTCAAGCCTGTCCGGCGGCGAGCAGAGCCGTCTGCGGCTGTGCATGCTGATGGATGAGAAGATTAATTTGCTGGTCCTCGACGAGCCAACGAACCATCTGGATATCGACTCGCGCGAATGGCTGGAGGATGCGCTGGAGGACTATGAGGGCACGCTCATCTTCGTCTCCCACGACCGGTATTTTGTCAACAAATTCGCCACGCGCATCTGGGAACTGGAAAACGGACATATCCGTGACTTCCCGTGCGGGTATGAAAAATACCGCTCCATCAAGGAAAAGGAGGCCATCGCGGCTCCTGCACCGGAGAAGCTGAAAAAGGAACGAAAGGAAAAGCCGAAAGCCTCCGGCAGTAAGATGCTGGAAAAGCAAGTCCGTGCGCTGGAACGTGAGATTGAAAAGCAAGAGCAGCTTTCCGCTCAGCTGGATACGCAGATTGAAGCCGCCGCATCTGATTATCAGGAACTGGCGCGGTTGATGGAAGAAAAGCAGGCTTGCGACGACACACTCACTGGCCTGATGGACGAGTGGGAGCGGCTTTCGTCTGATTTGGAGGGTGCAACATGATTCCGGTCTGGGTGATTGCGCTGCTTACAGTGCTCGGCGCAGTATGTCTGGCTCTGCCGCTGCACATCGGCATGACGGGCATTTGCCTGCTGCTGCTTGCGGCGGTTTTGCTGGCGCTGCGGATTTTGAAGAAAAAGAACGCACCGGAGCATTGGAGCCGTCTATTGACCGGTCTGACTGCCGCAGGCATGGCGGTGATTTTCGGTGCGATGGGGTATATTGCCGTGCAGGGACAGGACAGCATCATGGCACAGGACGAAACGCCGGCGTTTATCGTCGTACTCGGCGCGCAGGTGCAGGGCGATGGGCCGTCGCTGACGTTAAAAAAGCGGCTGGACAAGACGCTCACTTTCATGCAGGAACACCCGGATAAAACCGTGATCGTCTCCGGCGGACAGGGACCGGACGAAGCGCATACGGAAGCGTCCGTCATGGCCCGGTATCTGATCGAACACGGTGCGGATGCTTCCCGCGTCATAGAAGAGGACAAAGCATCCAACACGCGGGAGAATCTGCTGTTTTCGTCGAAGCTTGCCGAGGCGGCGGGATTTGATACGTCGCGTGTGCTGATCGTCACAAGTGATTTTCATATGTGCCGTGCAAAATATATCGCACGGACGCTCTCCATGGAGCCATACGGCCTTGCAAGCGATACATGGCCGTGGATCCTGAAGGTAAATTATACGCTGCGTGAGGTCTTCGCCTTTGCCAAGGCATTCTGGCAGGCAAGGCACGGATGACGCCCAAGCAGGCAGGAAGGGAACGGATATCATGACCGATAAGGATCTCAGACATCTCAGCCGCGCAGAACTGCTGGATATTCTCTACGAACAGCAGAAGCGGTATGAAGACAGCCTTGCGGAAAATCAGGCGCTGCGGCAGCAGCTGGAGGACCGGACGCTTCGCATTGCGTCCGCCGGCTCTATTGCCGAAGCGGCCATTCAGGTAAACGGCGTATTCGAGGCTGCACAGGCCGCCGCTGACCAGTATCTTGCCTCCGTCAAAGCTGCAACAGCCGACATGGTGCAGAAGACGGACGAGGCACAGCGGCAGCGCGAGGCGATCTTACAGGACGCAAAACAGCAGGCTGATAAGATCGTACAGGACGCGCAGGCGCAAGCAGACCGGCTTCTGACTGAGTCTGCCGCGCAGATCGACGCACGCTGGACCGAATTTCAGAAAAATGCCGACGCGCTGATCCATGCGCACGATGAACTGCGCATGCTGATCCAGAACCGGCAGGCGGATGTTTGACTTTTCCCGCTTTGGTGGTAGAATAACAGCAAACGACACAAAAAGGAGTGTTTTTTATGAGCGGATGCAGCGGCAACTGTTCCAGCTGCGGAGAAAGCTGCTCTGACCGCAAGCCGGAGAGCCTGCTGGCAGAGCCGAACAAGAAATCAAATGTCAAAAAGGTCATTGCAGTCGTCTCCGGCAAAGGCGGCGTCGGCAAATCGACCGTCACGTCGATGCTGGCCGTCGCCATGCAGAAGCTGGGGTACAAAACAGCCATTCTCGATGCAGATGTCACCGGCCCGTCCATCCCCAGAGCCTTTGGCCTGCACGAGCAGATCGTGGGCAGTGACGACGGGATGCTCCCCGCTGAGACGCCCGAGGGCATTAAGGTCATGTCCATCAATCTGCTTCTTCCGAACGAGACGGATCCCGTCATCTGGCGCGGCCCGGTCATCGGCGGCGCAGTCAAGCAGTTCTGGACGGATGTCTGCTGGGGCGATGTGGATTATATGTTCGTCGATCTGCCGCCCGGAACGGGCGACGTGATGCTGACGGTGTTCCAGTCGCTTCCGGTTGACGGTGTGGTGATTGTCACAAGTCCGCAGAGCCTCGTGTCCATGATTGTCTCCAAGGCCGTCAACATGGCGCGGATGATGAACGTACCGGTCTATGGCTTTGTGGAGAACTACAGCTATTTCCAGTGTCCGGACTGCGGTAAAAAGGTGGAGATCTTCGGAAAGAGCAAGCTGGACGAACTGGCGCTGCAATTCTCGCTGCCGGTTCTCGCGCGGCTGCCGATCGAACCGAATGTTGCAGCGCTGTTTGACGCAGGAAGCATGGCGCAGGCCGACGTCAGCGGCCTCATGCCCGCTGCCGAACTGATGGCAAAGGCATAATTCAAATCAGCAGTGCCCATGCGGGCGCTGCTGGTTTTTTGCGGCATAGCATCAACCGACGCTATGAACACTTTATGAATTTTGTAAAAACCCCTTGCAAACGACGAAAAGTGTGCTAGAATACAATTAGCACTCAAGAAGTACGAGTGCTAATCTGCAAAGGACGTGACATTCAATATGGCAAAGAAACAGTTCAAAGCGGAATCCAAGCGTTTGCTGGATCTCATGATAAACTCCATTTACACGCATCAGGAGATTTTCCTGCGTGAAATTATTTCCAACGCCTCCGACGCCATCGACAAGCTGGCGTATCAGGCACTGACCGATGAAAGCGTCGGCCTCAGCCGCAGCGATTTTGCGATCGAACTCAAGCCCGACGAGGCTGCACACACGCTGACCGTCAGCGACAACGGCATCGGCATGGACAAGGACGAGATGGAAAACAACCTCGGCACGATCTGCCGCTCCGGCAGCCTGCAGTTCAAGCAGGCGCTGGACAAGGAAAAGGCCGCCGACACCGATATCATCGGCCAGTTCGGCGTAGGCTTCTATTCTGCGTTCATGGTTGCGGACAAAGTGACCGTCATTTCAAAGAAATACGGCTCCGATGAGGCTTGGAAATGGGAATCCGAGGGCGCGGACGGCTATACCATGACCCCGTGTGAGCGTGCAAACGCCGGTACGGACGTGATCATGCAGCTGAAGGCCGACACGGACGACGAAAAATACTCCCGCTTCCTGAAAACATGGGAACTGCAATCCCTTGTCCGCAAGTATTCCGATTATATCCGCTACCCCATCCGCATGGCGGTTGAAAAGAGCCGCATGAAGGAGGGCACGGAAAAGAGCGACAAGCCCGAATATGAGACGTATACCGAGGTTGAGACGCTCAACTCCATGGTTCCGATCTGGAACCGGAACAAAAAGGATGTCACTGACGAGGAATACAACAATTTCTATAAGGAAAAGTTCTTCGACTTTGAAGACCCGCTAGCCGTCATCCACGCGAACGTCGAAGGTGCGGTCACATACAAGGCCCTGCTGTTCATCCCCGCGAAAGCGCCGTATGACTTCTACACCAAAGACTTCAAGAAGGGTCTGCAGCTGTATTCCTCCGGCGTGATGATCATGGAAAACTGCGCTGATCTGCTGCCGGACTGCTTCCGCTTTGTGCGCGGCGTGGTCGATTCGCAGGATCTGAGTCTGAATATTTCCCGTGAGATGCTCCAGCACGACCGTCAGCTGAAATTCATCGCAGGAAACCTCGAAAAGAAGATCAAGACCGAACTGCAGAAGCTGATGGACAACGACCGTGAGAAATACGAAAAGTTCTTCGCAGCCTTCGGCCCGCAGATCAAGTACGGCGTTCTGGCCGATTATGGCGCAAAGAAGGAAACGCTTCAGGATCTGCTGCTCTACTGGTCGAGCAAGCAGGGCAAGCTGATCTCTCTCAAGGAATACGTCGCTGCCATGCCGGAGGATCAGAAGTATATTTACTATGCCAACGGCGAGAGCCGCGAGGCGCTGCTCCAGCTGCCGCAGATGGAAAAGCTGCAGCAGAAGGGCTGCGATGTGCTGTTCATGACCGATGAGGTCGATGGTTTCGTACCGCAAACGCTGGCAAAGTATCAGGAGAAAGAACTCAAGGCCATTACGGCTGGTGATCTGGGCCTCGAAACAGAAGAGGAAAAGAAAGCTGCCGAGGAAAAGAGCGAAAAATCGAAGCAGACGCTTGAATTCGTCAAAAAGACGCTGGGTGAGCAAGTAAAGGACGTACGCTTGAGCGACAATCTGGGCAGCCATCCCGTCAGCGTCGTCCCCGACGGCGGCATGACGTTTGAAATGGAGAAATATTTCAAGCGCATGAACCCCGAGGCCGGCATGAAGGCCGACCGCATCCTCGAACTGAACGCCGACCATCCGATTTTTGCGAAGCTGCAGATCGCAGTTGCACAGGACGAGAAGAAGGCGGAGGATCTGGTAAAGATTCTCTACACGCAGGCGCTGCTCATGGCCGGTCTGCCGGTCGAAAACGCAGGCGAATACACCGATCTGGTATGCAGCCTCATCGGATAAGCCGAACAATACGCTGCTTGTACAATTTAACTTCTTAGACAGCCGGAGCCGGCGTTCCAAAATGGGAACGCCGGCTCCGGTTTATTTTCTTACCTCGATGCTTCCGCCGTCGGCGAGCGTTTTGCCCTCCAGCAGCACAAGCTTCTCCGCGAACAGGTTCGTAAATCCGCTCAAAATCGCAGCGGAGACAATCATCTCCGGCGTGTCGCGGACATTCAGTTCCGTCGTAACCTCCCGGTCAAACATGGCAGCAGCCGTCAGACGGACCTGCTCGATGAAGTACTTCGCACACCGCTGATGGCGCAGTACAAACGCAGCATAGGCCCTTTTGACATCCTCCTCCGGAAGATCGCCCGGCAGGAGCGTGGACAGCATCGACAGCCGCAGGCTTTGCTTGAGCGTACAGATCATGATGAGATACGCGATATGGATGCGGTAATAACGCTTTTTGCGCGGCTCCGGCAGCAGCTTTGTACGGACATAGTTGTTGATGGCCGCTGCCGTGATGGGCTCCGCCTGCTTGAGTTCCGGCGGCAGATAGTCCAGATACTGCTTCAGAAGCTGCACGACCTGCTCCATATAGAGGCCGAAATCCGGAATGGCGTCCCAGTCCGGAAGCCGATAGGCCGCGAGAAACTTTTCCCATCGCCGAAGCTTGCCGACGACAAGATCATTGTCAAAATTCATTGCTGCACACACCTTTCGGAACTAAGTATATCACATCCGGTAAAAAACGCAAGAGCAATTCAGATTTGAAAGATGAATTGACATTGCAGTCAAAATGTGATAATCTAATATTTAAGATTACATCAAGAAAGAAGTTCCGTTATGTTCAGAATCGTTACCGATACATCCGCAAATCTTCCGACTGACTATTTGCTCTCGGAGCAGATCACCATCATCCCCTACACCTTCCAGAGCGGCAAGGGAGAGCAGTCCTGCATGGATCTGGCAACCTTTGACGCAAAAGATTTTTACACACAAATGCGCAGCGGCGTGAAGGTCACGACCTCGCAGATCCCGCCGCAGCGCTATATTGACGTTCTGACGCCGATGCTGGAAGCCGGTGAGGACGTTTTGTTCGTCAGCATGTCCTCCGGTATCAGCGGCTCATATGCCTCGGGTCAGATTGCCGCGTGGCAGCTGCGCGAGGAATTCCCGGACAGGAAACTGCTTCTGGTCGATACCTACAGCGCATCGCTGGGCGAGGGTCTGCTTGTCATGCGCGCGGTCAACTGCCGCCGTGAAGGGATGTGTATCGACGAAACCTATAAGACGCTTCGCGCGCTGCGTCACCGCATGGCGCAGATCTTTACCGTTGACGATCTGCGCTATCTGCGCCGGACGGGCCGTCTGTCCAATCTGGAGGCTGCTGTCGGAACAGTCTTGCAGATTAAGCCGCTTCTAAAGGGCGACCCGCAGGGAAAAATCGTCTGTTTCGCCAAGCTTCGCGGACGGCAGCGTGCCGTCGAGGCCATTGCCAAGCGGTATGAGGAACTTGTTGTGGATGCGCAGGACCAGACCGTCGGCATCGCCCACGCCGACTGCGCGCCCGACGCGCAGATCCTCGCGTCCCTCCTGCGCCGCAGCAGCAAGCCGCCCAAGAATATCCTGATGGTCGATTATGAGCCTGTGACCGGCTCACACGTTGGCCCCGGTGCGCTGGCGCTGTTCTTCCTTGCAGACGAGAACGTCAGAAACATCTAAATTTGCCCTCAAGCGCCCGGCAGCGGAGTTTTCCGCCGCCGGGTTTTTATAAGGCAGCATGAAGCCCCGGACAAGCATCTGTCCGGGGCAGTGTCAACCTTGTGCGGTGTCTGCGATCGTTTGCAGGCAGCTAAGCAGTTCCTGTTCAGTCGTGACGGTGTAGTCCGGGCAGACGTGCTCCGGCTTTTCGCAGCGCCGATTCATCCAGACCGTCTTCCAGCCGCAAGCAGCGGCTCCGGCGATATCCTGTGAGCAGGAATCGCCCACAAACAGGCACGGGCCGCCTCCTGCGGCCTTTTGCGCCATATGGAAAATTTCCGGCGCAGGCTTCATCACGCCGACGGCATCTGAAATCAGAATAAGCGGCACAGCCGCCCAGCGCTCCATCCCAAGGCTTTTCAGCTTTCCAGTCTGCGAGGCAACGCCTCCATTCGTAATAACGCCGACAGCAGCGAAGCGATTTTTGCACACATCCAGCACACGGCACATCGTATCGCTTAGCGTGATGTGCCGCTGCTGTTCGGCATAGAGCGACTGAAAGCGCAGCGCCTCGTCCGGCGTGATGGAAATGCCGACGTCTGCCAGCCCCGTCTGATGGCGGTAGATGTGCATCGCCTCCATGGTGATTCTTCCGGTATGCGCAGCGGTAAAGACCTCGTAGCCGCGATGAATGACCGCGTTAAATGCCTGCGGCAGCTTTTCCGTATATGCTCCGCCGAAGAACTGATAAAACGCCCGCTCATAGGGAATCCTGCGGTCGTAGAGCGTATCGTCGAGGTCAAAAAAGATCGTAAGCTTGTCCATACTGCGCCGCCCTTCTGTTTTTTCTCAGTATAACGGTATACTGCATCATCCGTCAAGTAGCCAATGCTTGAATCGGCAAGCGTTTTTAGCGATTACGCAGGCACGGTTTTGGTTGACGCGGCGGAAAAGCTGCACTATACTGGTCTGAGAATCCAAATGAAACAGGAGAGCGAACAACATGGAACTTTACGAACAGATTGAATTGCAGGAGTGCCCCATCTGTGGCGGCGCAGGACTGATGGAAGAAGAAAATGGCTGGTGCTTTTACGCAGCCTGTCTCGACTGCGGCGCGCACACAGCGGAAATCCGCTACGAACGCGACGCTGAGCGGCTGGACGCAGCCCAGCGCGCAGCGCATCTGTGGAACATCGGCAAGGTCCTGACCGACACGCCGAATGATTGAGCCGCAGCAGGTCACAATCTACTGCGCCGCGTATGACGGGACATCCGGCCTGTCGCACCGGCTGCTGCGGCAGGCGGCGCAGTTGTCTGCACCCGCCCAGACAGATCTGACGCTTGCATCTGGCACGCACGGAAAGCCGTATTTCCTGCATGCGCCGCAGCTGCACTTCAATCTCTCGCACAGCGGCAGACACTGGCTGTGTGCGTTTTCCGGCGCCCCCGTCGGCCTCGACGTGCAGCAGCACCGCGCCTGTCAGAAGCAGGCGCTTGCGCGCCGCTTTTTTTCGCCGGCAGAGTGCGCATTTCTGGAGCGGACTGCATATGTTCCCTTCTTTGATCTCTGGTGCGCAAAGGAAAGCTATCTCAAGTATACCGGCGAGGGTCTTTCCGGTCTGACTGCGGTCTGCACCGTCTCGCAGGGCTGCGTCTTTCCGTCTGTTCCGGGCGTGCATTTGCAGCTGCTGCCGCTGTTCGCGGGATATTCCGTCTGCGTCTGCACCGCCGCCCCGGCCAAAATTGCAGTCCGTTCACTGTGAAGCAGGCTGGTTTTTCCAGCTGAATATGCAAAAAGCACCGTTTTCATCTGTTGAAAACGGTGCTTTTTCTGTCAGTCGGCAGGCACGGCTCTCGCCGCGCCTGCCGGAAATAAACTTTGCTTGCTTACAGCTTCTCGTCGTCGATCATTTCCTCGGTCACGATGGATTCCGGGGTAGTGAGCGTATCGAAGTCGCGGTAGGCCTTGAGGCCGGAGCCTGCGGGAATCAGCTTGCCGATGATGACGTTTTCCTTCAGGCCGACCAGATGATCGACCTTGCCCTTGATGGCTGCATCGGTCAAGACCTTTGTCGTCTCCTGGAAGGAAGCAGCAGAGAGCCAGGACTCGGTTGCAAGGGACGCCTTCGTGATGCCCATGAGGATCAGGCTGTCGGTTGCAAACTTGAGATCCGTCTCGCCGGCGTCAATGCGCGCCTGCACAGCGGCATTGGCGTCTTCAAACTCGAACATGTCAACGACCGTGCCGGACAGCAGCGTCGTATCGCCGGGCTCTTCGACCTTAACCTTGCGCATCATCTGACGGATGATGACCTCAATGTGCTTTTCGTTGATGTCAACACCCTGCTGACGGTACACGGCGAGAACGCCCTGCGTCAGATAATCCTGTACGGCCTCAACGCCGGAAATACGCAGCACGTCGTGCGGGTTCAGCGCACCGTCGGTGATGGGTTCGCCCTTGCGGACGCGCTTGCCGTGTTCGACCTTCAGGCCGACGGAATACGGGACCTGATACTGCTTGACCTCACCGTCGTCGGCGGTAATGGTGATGTTGCGCAGCGCCGTGCGGTGCGAATCGTCAACATCGACAACGCCGTCGATTTCGGAGATCTGCGCCATCTTCTTCGGCTTTCTGGCCTCGAACAATTCCTCAACACGGGGAAGGCCCTGCGTGATATCGTCGCCCGCGACGCCGCCGGTGTGGAAAGTACGCATGGTCAGCTGCGTGCCGGGCTCGCCGATAGACTGCGCAGCGATGATGCCGACTGCCTCGCCCAGATTGACAAGTTCGCTCGTCGCAAGGTTCATGCCGTAGCAGCGTGCGCACACGCCGGAACGGGCCTTGCAGCCGAGGACAGAGCGGACGTACACACGGTCAATGCCGTGGGCCGTAAACTTGGCGGCATCCTCCTCGCGGAGCATGACGTCCTTGGAGTGCAGCAGTTCGCCTGTCTTCGGGTCGGTGATATCGTAGACCGGGTAGCGGCCGCGGATACGGTTGCCGAAGGAGTCGATCAGCTGGCCCTTCTCATAATAGTCGCCCTTCCAGCTGCCGTTCGTGGAGCCGCAGTCGTTCTCACGGATGATGACGTCCTGGCAGACGTCAACCATGCGGCGGGTCAGATAGCCGGAGTCAGCAGTACGAAGCGCGGTATCGGTCATACCCTTTCGAGCGCCTCGGGAGGAGATGAAGTATTCCAGAGCGGACAGACCTTCGCGGAAGTTCGCCTTGATCGGGATTTCGATCGTGCGGCCGTTCGTATCTGCCATCAGGCCGCGCATACCGGCCAGCTGACGGATCTGGTTCATGCTGCCTCGCGCGCCGGAGTCAGCCATCATGAAGATTGGGTTGAAGCGCTTGAGGTTCGACTGCAGTGCATCGGTGACGTCCTTGATAGACTTCTCCCACTGCTGGACAGTCAGACGGTAGCGTTCGTCGTTGGTGATGAAGCCGCGCTTGTACTGGCGGTCGATCTTGACGACCTCCTTCTCGGCCTCACGAATGAGTTCATACTTCTTCTCCGGGATCTCCATATCCGCGATGGAAACGGTGATGGAGGCTCTGGTAGAATATTTATAACCGAGGGCCTTGACCTTGTCGAGCATTTCGGTAGACTGCGTGAAACCGTTGATACGGATACACTTATCAATGATCTTGCCAAGCTGCTTCTTACCGACGACGAAGTCGATCTCCAGCGGGAACAGATCATCGACCGACTCGCGCTTTTTAAAGCCGAGGTTCTGCGGGATCGCATCGTTGATGATGAGGCGGCCCACGGTTGCATCGATGATGCGGTGTTCCTTCTTGCCGTCGATTTCAAGTTCCTTCCAGACCTTGATCGGGTCGTGCATGGCGATCATGCCATCGGCATAAGCCATCATGGCCTCGTCTTCATCATGATAATACTTGAAGTATTCCTTCGGACGGGCATCGCCCGCCTCGTGCGCCTGCTGGGCATACGCGCCGACGGTGCGGATATAGATATGGTTCTCTTCCTTGATATCGGCCTCGGAATCCCAGATGTTCCAGACATAGATGACCTCGTCCGGCTGGATTTCACCTGCATCCAGTGCGGCAACCGCCTGCGAAAGCGTCTGATAGGAACCGGGAATCGTCTCCGGGCGATCTGTCTCATTGTCGAGCAGCGCGCCGCGGGTGCGCAGATAGTACTGATAGTTCTCAGATTCGGGATCGTCCCAGATATTCTTGACCCAGATGGGCTTCTCATACGGCAGCTTGCCGCACTCGAGCAGCGGGAAAATCTCATGGATGGTATCAAACGCATCGACGTCATAGCGCTGGTACGTCAGGTAATAGGTACCGAGGATCATATCCTGCGTCGGAACCGTGACCGGCTTGCCGTCCTGCGGACGCAGGAGGTTGTTGGCCGAGAGCATGAGGATACGGGCCTCTGCCTGCGCTTCTGCGGACAGCGGAACGTGAATTGCCATCTGGTCGCCGTCGAAGTCCGCATTGAACGCGGTGCAGCACAGCGGATGCAGCTTCAACGCGCGGCCCTCAACCAGAACCGGCTCGAAGGCCTGAATGCCGAGGCGGTGCAGCGTCGGCGCGCGGTTGAGCATGACCGGGCGATCCTTGATGATATCCTCGAGTGCGTCCCAGACCTCGTCCTTGCCTTTATCGATCATCTTCTTGGCAGACTTGATGTTGTTGGCAAGGCCGTCCTCGACAAGCTTCTTCATGACGAACGGGCGGAACAGTTCGATGGCCATTTCCTTCGGCACGCCGCACTGATACAGCTTCAGCTCCGGACCGACGACGATAACGGAACGGCCGGAATAGTCAACGCGCTTGCCGAGCAGGTTCTGACGGAAGCGGCCCTGCTTGCCCTTGAGCATATCGCTGAGGGACTTGAGCGCGCGGTTATTGGCGCCCGTGACGGCTCTTCCGCGGCGGCCGTTGTCGATCAGAGCATCGACGGCCTCCTGCAGCATGCGCTTTTCATTGCGGACGATGATATCCGGCGCCTGCAGCTGAATGAGCCGCTTGAGGCGGTTATTGCGGTTGATGACGCGGCGGTAGAGGTCATTCAGGTCGGAGGTGGCAAAGCGGCCGCCGTCCAGCTGAACCATCGGGCGAAGTTCCGGCGGAATAACCGGCAGCACGTCCATGACCATCCACGTCGGATCATTGCCGGACATACGGAACGACTCGACAACCTCGAGGCGCTTGATGATGCGCAGCTTCTTCTGGCCAGAGGCGTCCTTGAGTTCGCTTTTCAGCTGCTCAGAGAGTTCTTCCAGATTGATCTGCTGCAGCAGTTCCTTCACGGCTTCCGCGCCCATGCCGGCCTTGAAATCATCCTCATATTTCTCGCGCATATCGCGGTACTCTTTTTCGGACAGGATCTGGTTCTTGGCCAGCGGGCAATCACCGGGATCGGTGACGATATAGTTGGCAAAGTACAGGACTTTTTCGAGAATGCGGGGGCTGATATCCAAAAGCAGGCCCATGCGGGACGGGATGCCCTTGAAATACCAGATGTGGCTGCACGGAGCGGCCAACTCGATATGGCCCATGCGCTCACGGCGGACCTTGGCGCGCGTGACCTCGACGCCGCAGCGGTCGCAGATCTTGCCCTTGTAGCGGATCTTCTTATACTTACCGCAGTGGCATTCCCAGTCCTTCGTCGGGCCAAAGATGCGCTCGCAGTACAGACCGTCGCGCTCGGGCTTCAGGGTGCGGTAGTTGATGGTTTCCGGCTTCTTGACCTCTCCGTAGGACCATTCGCGGATCTTATCCGGGGAAGCAATACCGATCTGGATTGCGCTGAATGTTGCATGACTCATTGTATTGCCGCCTCCTTCTTATACATTCTCCGAATCATCGGAGTCCATGGTGTAGCTGTCGTTCAGCAGGCCGAAGACATCGTCCTCGTCCTGGATTTCAAAGCCCGCGTCAGCCGCTTCGTCGGCGTCAACGTCCTTGCCGTTCGGCAGATCATCGTCCATCGTGATCTCATCGTCGGGCAGCGCCTTGCCGCCTGCGCCGTAGATGGAATCATCATCGTCGTCGTCCTTAAGATCCACTTCCTCGCCGTCTTCGCCGAGAATCTTGACGTCCAGGCACAGAGACTGGAGTTCTTTGACGAGAACCTTGAACGATTCGGGCACGCCCGGAGTTGGGACGTTGTGTCCCTTGACGATGGCCTCATAGGTCTTGACACGGCCTGTCACGTCGTCGGACTTGACGGTCAGAATCTCCTGCAGCGTATACGCCGCACCGTAGGCCTCGAGGGCCCAGACTTCCATTTCGCCGAAGCGCTGGCCGCCGAACTGCGCCTTGCCGCCGAGCGGCTGCTGCGTGACCAGCGAGTACGGGCCGGTGGAACGGGCGTGAATCTTATCATCAACCAGATGGTGGAGTTTGAGGTAGTACGGGTAGCCGACCGTGACGCGCTGGTCAAACGGTTCGCCTGTGCGTCCATCGTACAGAACGGTCTTGCCGTCCTCGGCGACACCGCCCTGCTTAAGCAGTTCGCGGATCTCGCGTTCGTTTGCACCGTTGAAAATCGGGGTTGCGACCTTCCATCCCAGCGCGTGGGCTGCGTAACCCAGATGGACCTCCAGAACCTGACCGATGTTCATACGCGACGGAACGCCCAGCGGGTTCAGAACGATATCGAGCGGGGTGCCATCGGGCAGGAAGGGCATATCCTCCTGCGGCAGAATGCGGGACACAACGCCCTTGTTGCCGTGGCGGCCCGCCATCTTATCGCCGACGGAGATTTTTCTCTTCTGGGCAATATACACGCGGACGACCTTGTTGACACCGGGCGCCAACTCGTCGCCGTTTTCACGGGTGAAGACCTTGACATCAACGATGATGCCAGCCTCGCCGTGCGGAACCTTCAGCGAGGAATCGCGGACTTCTCTTGCCTTTTCGCCGAAGATGGCGCGCAGAAGGCGTTCTTCTGCGGTCAGTTCTGTTTCGCCCTTCGGTGTGACCTTACCGACAAGATAGTCGCCGGATGTGACTTCTGCGCCGATGCGGATGATGCCGTTCTCGTCGAGATCCTTGAGTGTGTCCTCGCCGACATTCGGGATATCGCGGGTGATCTCCTCCATGCCGAGTTTGGTGTCGCGGGATTCCGTCTCATACTCTTCAATATGAATGGAGGTGAAGACGTCCTCGCGGACGAGGCGTTCGTTCAGCAGAATGGCGTCTTCGTAGTTGTAGCCTTCCCACGTCATGAAGCCGATAAGCACGTTCTTGCCGAGCGCGATCTCACCCTGCGAGCAGGCGGGGCCGTCGGCGATGACCTGACCGGCTTCCACACGCTCGCCGACCGCGACGATCGGGCGCTGGTTGATACAGGTGCCCTGGTTGGAACGAGCAAACTTTGTAAGGGTATAATCGGCGGTATTGCCATCGTCGTAGCTGACGGAAACGTTCGTTGCGGAAACGCGGGTCACGACGCCGGGGCCTTTAGCTGTGATGCAGACCTCGGAATCGACAGCGCACTTATGCTCGATGCCGGTTGCCACGATCGGGGCCTCCGTGACCATCAGCGGCACGGCCTGACGCTGCATGTTTGCGCCCATCAGGGCACGGTTCGCGTCGTCGTTCTCGAGGAACGGGATGAACGCCGTTGCGATGGAGGTCATCATGTTCGGGGATACATCGACATAGTCGATCAGTTCACGTTCGACAGAGATGATCTCGTCACGGTGGCGGCAGATGACGCGCGCGTTCGCAAAGCGGCCTTCCTCGTCCAGAGGCTCTGCAGCCTGTGCGACATAATAGTCGTCTTCGACGTCGGCGGTCATGTATTCGACAATATCCGTGACCTTGCCGGTTGCCTTATCGACCTTGCGGAACGGCGCTTCGATGAAGCCGTATTCGTTGATCTTGGCATAGGACGCCAAATAGTTGATCAGGCCGATGTTCGGGCCTTCAGGCGTCTCGATCGGGCACATGCGGCCATAGTGCGTGTAGTGAATGTCTCGGACGTCGAAGGATGCACGCTCACGCGACAGACCGCCGGGGCCGAGTGCGGACAGACGGCGCTTGTGCGTCAGTTCTGCCAGCGGGTTGTTCTGATCCATAAACTGCGACAGCGGAGAGGAGCCGAAGAACTCTTTGATGACCGCCGTGACAGGTCGGATGTTGATGAGGCTCTGCGGCGTAACGACGTCGAGATCCTGCACGGTCATGCGCTCACGGATGACGCGTTCGAGGCGGGTGAAGCCGACGCGGAACTGATTCTGCAGCAATTCGCCCACGCAGCGCAGACGGCGGTTGCCCAGATGGTCAATGTCGTCCTTCGTGCCTGCGCCCTGCACCATGCAGCACAGGTAGTTGATGGAGGCGAGAATGTCGTCTTTCGTGATGTGCATCGGAATGAGGTCGCTGCGGCGAGCCTCGATAGCCTCTTCCCAGCCGTCGGCGGGGACAGTCTCGAGCATTTCACGCAGCACGCTGAAGCTGACCTTTTCCTTGATGCCATACTGCGCCGGGTCGAAATCGACGAACTTCGCCATATCGACCATGCCGTTGGAGAAGACGACGACCTCGCGGCCGTTCACGTCGATCACGGCGCGGCTGACGCCGCGGCTGGAGATCTCGTGCGCCTTGGCGCGGTTGATCGTCTCGCCGTTCATAGCGATGATCTCACCGGTCATGGGATCGGTCACAGGCTGGGCCAGCGTCTGGCCGTTCAAACGGCTCCAGATGTCAAGTTTTTTGTTGAATTTATAGCGGCCGACCTTGCTCACGTCATAGCGGCGGGCATCGAAGAACAGCGCCTCGAGATAACTCTCGGAACTTTCGACTGTGGGCGGCTCTCCCGGACGCAGGCGGCGGTAAATTTCAAGCAGAGATTCCTCGCGCGTCTTGCACGCGTCCTTGTCCATGGTCGCCTTGATGAGCGGATCCTCACCGAACATCTCGGTGATCTGGCCGTCGGTCGCCACGCCGAGGGCGCGGATGAGGCAGGTGATGGGCAGCTTGCGGTTTTTGTCGATGCGGACCCAAAAGACGTTATTGAAATCCGTCTCATATTCCAGCCATGCGCCGCGGTACGGAATGACCGTTGCGGAATAGATATGCTGGTCAGTCTTGTCTACCTCGTCGCCAAAGTAAACGCCGGGGCTTCTGACGATCTGGGAGACAATGACACGCTCTGCGCCGTTGATGACGAAGGTGCCGCCGTTGGTCATGAGCGGGAAATCGCCCATGAAGATCTCCTGCTCCTTGATCTCGTCGGTCTCCTTGTTGTGCAGACGCACACGGACCTTGATGGGCTTGGCATACGTCGCGTCGCGCTCCTTGCACTCCTCCACGGAGTACTTGGGCGGCTCGTTCATGGAGTAGTCGAGGAAACTCAGTTCGAGATTGCCGGTATAGTCGGTAATGGTATCGACATCGCGGAACACCTCGCGCAGGCCCTCGCGCAGAAACCACTCATAGGAATCCTTCTGGATCTTGAGCATGTTCGGCAGTTCCAGGATCTGCTCCTGCTTGGCAAAACTCTTGCGGAGCGTCTTGCCCATCATGACATCCTTTGTGATCGCCATGTAACCTCATCACAGCCTTTCTGTAGTTGTCTTATGACACGCGCGGTTGCGTTGTTTATTTCTTTCCATTCCTGCTTGCACATAGGGACCTGCAGTGCTATAATCATGATAGATAGTGGTGAAAAATGCGAATGACCCTACGCAGGCATTATGGATTTATATTTTATCAGCTTTTGTCCAGAATGTCAATTCATCCGGCTTATTTTTGTGAATTATTTTCTGTTGACAAACGGCGCATCCGAGCGGATGCGCCGTTTTCTGCGTCTATTTGATGCAGGTATGCTTTTGATATCCATATTCCTCCGCTTCCTCGGCGGAGTTAAAATAGACACGGTTGTCTTTGCCGGGAAGCTTGGCGCAGTTTGCGCTGTGGACGATCATGGAATTGCGGTTGCCAATGAACGGCGCGTCCTTTCCGGCCGCGGGCTCACGGCTGGTGGAATCTGTCGTAACGGACAATTCCGCACCGTCGGAGACGATGATGATCTCGCCCTGTGTATCGGTGCGGTAAATCGCCGCGTTCAGCGCCTTCAACCGCGCCAACACGTCCGCGCCGGGGTGTCCATAGTCGTTGTCCGCTCCGACGCTGATGACCGCTATGGAGGGCTGCACAGCGGTCAGAAAAGCTTCAGATGAACTGGTTGGGCTGCCGTGGTGTCCGGCCTTTAAAACGTCTGCACGCACATCCGCGCCGGATTCCAGCAGATCTCCCTCGGCCTTCTGTTCCATGTCGCCCGTAAACAGGAAACTCGTCCCGCCGTAATCGACGCGCAGGACAAGACTGCCGTTATTCGGGTCAGAATATTCCTGTACCGGCCCGATGACCGTCACCGTCGCGCTGCCGAGACTCCAATGCGTGCCGGTCTGCGGCACTTCGATCTGCTTGCCCTGTTCTTCCGTATATTTAACCACGTTGGAAAAAACCTTTGTTGTATACTCTGTGACACTGGAATAGACGTGTTCCGCCGGGTATTTTGCCAGCACGGCAGCCAGTCCGCCGCAGTGATCCTCGTCCGGGTGCGTATTGACCACATAGGTCAGTTCCGTCACATCCAGCCGGTTCAACCGGGACACCAGAAACTGTCCCTCTTCGACCGACCCGCCGACGATGAGCATCGTATCCTCGCCGCAGGAGAGCAAAATACTGTCGCCCTGCCCGACATCAAGGAAGCGTACTGTCAGCGCCTCGTCGGATGGCACCTTCTGCGCCGAGGTAGACGATTCTGAAGTCTGCGAATCGGATAACCACTGGAAGCCTCGCCCTATCGCCTCCCCGCCGAATCGGATCGCCAAAACTGCCAGTAAAATCACAGGCGTCAGCCACCACGGAACCTTCTGCTGGTCTTTCTTTTTCCTGTTTTCGGCCATGCCGTATGCCTCCAAGCTTTTTCCTCTATTCTACACCATGATCCGGCCCTTTTCCAGCGCAAAAAAGAACCCCCTCGGTTTGAAGCCGAAGGGGATACTCTTTTTTAGACCAATTCGATGACGGCCATCTCGGCTGCGTCGCCGCGGCGGGGCCCGATGCGGGTCACG
>ERZ1673742.1137-NODE-1137-length-26275-cov-52.085202_pt1 | contig 26275 bp, 20 predicted proteins | sample MGYA00580208_ERZ1673742 | MGnify/ENA primary metagenome ERZ1673742 (study PRJEB41218, sample SAMN15661774) | gut metagenome | host: Homo sapiens | place: Canada: London | collected 2015-08-20/2019-03-30 | study: EMG produced TPA metagenomics assembly of...
CTGCCGGAGCGGTGCTTAAGCCGCAAGGCGGGAATTGTGCGGTGTTGCCTTTATTTTTCCCGCAAAAACGCTTGGGATATATCTGAAAAGCCGAAAACTCAATCCAATTCTTTGTTTTCAGATATCCCTTAATATCTCTGGATCAGGGGGAATATCATGGCCAGAACCGCCCAAGCGACCTGATACAAGGCCAGTGCCGGAAGCGGCAGCCCGGCCAGGCCGCCGGCCAGCGCCATGATCATGGCAAGAATGCAGCTGATGAGCACCGAGGCCGACAGCACCATCGAAGAACGGTGTTCCCCCTCTGCCGCACCCGCAGCGGCTTCCAGGCCGCCGACAAAGCTGGCAAAGCTGCCCAGGTGCAGCATGCTGCCTTCGCTTTCCGGCAGCCAGGCCACAGCGGGCTCCAGCGCCTTGTGTTCCTTGCCGCTCAGCACCTTGACGGTACCAACCGGCAGGTTATAAGCAGTCTGCAGCAGCGCTTCATCGCAGTTAAAGTCATCGCAGTCCACAATGAGCGAAAGTCCGGCGCGGCGCAGGGAATCCAGCACGGCGGCGGTATCGGGATCGCTCTGATAAGCCACCTGGAACATGCTGAACAGCTTGCCGGAAACCGCCAGGTAGATGACCCGGCGCTGGTTCACGGTATGGCGGCGTTCATATTCCATGCTGGGCAGCTGGATATCATAGGTATCCATCAGTCGGCGGGAGCCGATCATGACCCGCTCGCCGTTGATCCAGCCCATATAGCCCAGGCCGTCCAGCGTTTCCAGGTTTTCCACCTTGCACAGCAGCTTGCGGTTATCGCCCGTCATGCCAAGGAAGATATCTTTCAGCGGGGTATTCACATCGGCCAGCATGGAAGCGGAGTAGATGATGGCCAGCTCAATATCCTCTTTGCGCACCGGCTTGATGCCGCGCAGCGTAATGCACCCTTTGGGGAAAAGATCCTGCGCCGTGACCTGCAGCACGTTCACACGGCCCAGCAGTCGGATATCCTTCCAACCGGGGATGACCGCGCCGATCTGCGCGGCACTGCGCTGCATCAAACGCATGGGCATGGCGGAGATCAGCGTACCGGCCAGCGGCGCGCCCAGGCAGAGTACACCGGCCAGCGCAGTGAACGCCGTTCCGGCATCCTTGCGGTAAAGCAGGGTGAACAGGAATGCAGCCACGCCGCAGCCCAGCAGGATGCGGGCAAACTGCTGCTGGTTTTTATCCGATGTGCGGCGGGATTCGCTGCCCGCCAAAAAGCCTTTCATCAGGCGGGTGGGACGGCTGACCAGCACATTGGGGCGCGGTTCCGCCAGCCCGGCGGTCACGGTGCGCAGTACCCCGGCATCTTTCAGCCGATATGCCACAGCGTGGTCCATCCCGGCGCTGACAAGGGTAAAGTTATCCCGGATGGTGTGGGCGTCGATTGCCTTGCCTGCAGCGTTGCCGCACAGCAGCAGCGCTGCGGGGCCGGTCATCAGGCAGAGGGTTGCGGGGTTATACCATTCCGGCTTTGCCAAAAACATGATACATTGCAGGATGGAGGCCACCGCGGCCATGGCGGGCATGGTATCTGCGGTATTGCCCCGGCGCATGTTGATCAGCCCGGCCAGGCCGCCCAGCATCGTCTGCCAGCACAGGGTCGCGCTGGCAGCAAGCAGGATCAGCATGGTCACCAGCAGCGGTTTGGTGCTGGCTGTGGTATCCAGCGGGCCAAGATTGGCTCCGGTGGCCGCCATGGTGCCCAGAACGATCATCATCAAGGCTGCAGCGCCCACAGCGATTGCTGTGCCGGTGGTGATCATCACTCGCAGTTCCAGGTCATGGCGCACCACGGGGGCATCATCGGTGCTTTCGTATTCGTGGCGGTGCAGGACGGCGGCCTGTGCGGCAAAAGGCGCTTCGCCATCGGGGGTGGTTTCGTCCTTCGGCTTGCCTGCAAACCGGAGGATGTTAAAGCCTTTGCCGGGCTTTTTTTGTTCCGGTGCTTCCGGCTCCGCCCCGGCGTTGGGGTCGCTCAGGTACTGGGCAGCCGCCTGGTAATCGGTATCGGTCTTTTCTGTTTTTGCCTTTGAATCCGATTTGATCTTTTCCAGGTTGATGGACTGTTCAATGCCGCGCACAAATTCCGCGGTATTGGGCTTTTCATCCACCAGGGGGCCGATCAGCTCCTCAAAGCTTTCTTCCTCTTTTTTCGGGGCGGGCTTTTTCGGTTCTTCCGGCTGCTCTTCCACCCCTTCGGCAATCTCGCTCAGGCGGATTTGCCCGGTCAGGGTCTGGGCCAGCTCCTGCGGCAGTTCCTCAAAGGTATCGCCGCTGGCGGGTTCTTCCTGCACGGGGGCAGCTTTGGGCGCAGGCTTTTTGCGGCGCGGCGGCAGGGCTGCGTTCAGTTCATGCAGGAACGACTGGGTGCTTTCCGGTGCGGGCTCGTCCCCCAGCTGCATGGTAAAACCGGTGGTCGCCTGCGGGGCAGGCGCGGGCTGCGGCTGCACCGTATCGTTTGGGGTCATGACCGGCTCGCCCACGGGTTCCGCTTCGCGGCGGGGGGCAGGCCGAGTGAACGGCATGGTGCGTTCCCGCTCCTTGCGGGGGGTGAACTCCACGGTATCCCGCTTTTTATTTTTGCGGTAAACATTGGGCTGAGGTTCCGGCTGCGGGGCCGGCTCATCCTTCGGAAGCGGCGGTTTGCCTGTGGTGGCAAACTGGGAAGTCTGCCGCCCGGAGATGGAAAGCCCTGCGTTGGTAGCGGTCAGGCGGGGCATCTCGCCCGTTTCCTCTGTTTCCGGCTCCTCCCGGGGCTGTTCCGGAACCTCCCAGTTTTCTACCGGGGCTGTATCCGGCTCGCCCTCATACGGGTCATAGGATTCCAGCTCGTCATAGACATCGTGCTTTTTGCCGCCGAACAGGCTGGCAAAAAAGCCTTTTTTCTTTGCAGCGTAGTGGCGGGGCGGCTCTTGCTCGCGCAGTTCCATCTCGTCCGGTTCATCCTGCAACCGGGGCAGTTGTTCTTCCAGCTGCTGGGTGCTCTGGTTTTCCACCCTGCCGCTGACCGAAACATTGATCGGCTCAAACTCCCCGGTATCGGTAGCATATCCAAAGCCAAACAAGCCCTTTTTCTTGGGAGTCTGCTGGCGCTCCTGCTCGGACTTCATATCATCCGGAACAACGGCCACGCTGGTGCCAAAAAAGTTGGTAAAATCTTTTTTTCCTTCATCCAGGTACTTGCTGTCCGCTTCCGGCACCATGCGGCCCAAAAAGGCTTTAATGATGCTGGTGCGGGTGGTATCCCCTGATGTTGCATCCGCCGGTCTTGGTTCCGGCTGCGGGGCCGGTTTTGTCTCCGGCTGTACCTGCGGGGCCGGCTGCTGGGGCGCAGTTTGTGCCGGGGCAGGGCGGGCAGGCTGCGGAACAGGTTCCGGGCGCACCGGCCGAGTCGGTTGTACAGTTTGTATATTATTTTGTTTTTCTACTTTAGGCCCAACTTCCGGCATGCGGCGCGGCTCCGGCACAGAAGCAGGCCGGCGGGCCGGGGCAGCGGGGCCGGGTTTATTCTTTTTGGCAGCCCGCATACTGGGCAGATCGCCCAGCAGGTCGTCCAGCACAGCGGTGGAAAACCGGTCCTCGGTGTTAAAATTATTGCCTTTGCCCAGCGTGATATCCGGCAGGTCCTCTTTCTGGATGGGCCCCAATGCCGAACCGCCGCCGGAGGATTCCTCCATGCTGCCGTGGCCCAGGCTTTGCAGGATGGCATCCACCTGGCGGTCTGTTACACTATCCCGGATGCCGCGTTCGGCCTGCTCATGGCTGAGCTCTTCCAGAATGCGGTCCACGGAATCATTTGTACGTTTGCTTGGCATGTTGTTCTCCCCTTTGGTATGGGATTCCTTTTTTTGCGCAGCCGTTACTTGCGGCGCTGCATGATGTTGTACATCAAAATACCGGCGGCCACGCTGACGTTATAGCTGTCCACACCGGTTTTGCCACCGGCCATATCCAGCGTAACGGCGGCATCGCACAGTTTGCGCACCAGTGCGCCGGGGCCTGCGCCCTCGCTGCCCAGCACCAGCGCCACCGGGCCGGAAAGATCGGTCTTTTCCAGCGGAGCACCGCCCAGGTCGGCACAGTAAACAAAAATGTTCTGCTTTTTCAGGTCACGGATGGCCTGCGGCAGGTTGGCGACCCGCGCCACCGGGATGCGGGCAGCTGCCCCGGCGCTGGATTTCATGACCGTGCCGGTCACGCCAACGCCGCCGCGCCGCGGGATGATCACGCCGTGGGCACCGCACAGCAGCGCGCTGCGCAGGATTGCGCCCAGGTTGTGGGGGTCCTCAATACCGTCACACAGCACGAGGAACGGCGGTTCGCCGCGGTCTTTTGCGATCTGCAAAAGTTCCTCCACGCCAACATACTGGATGCGGGCAGCCCAGGCCGCCACACCCTGGTGGTCCTGGGTACCGCACAGCTTTTGCAGCTTGCCGGCGGGTACACGCTTGATGACCGCCCCGGCCGCTTTGCCCAGCGCGGTATAATACCCGGCCATGCGCGGCTCCATGCTGTCGGCCAGCAGCAGGGTGTCCACCCCGGCTTCGCTTTTCAGCAGTTCGGTCACGGGGTTTTTGCCCCATACCAGGGCGGTATCCTGCTCCGCAGGGGCCTTGTCTGCCTTGGCCTGGGGGGCCTGCTGGGGCATGCGTTTTTTATTTTCCATCTGCAATGTGGTTACTCCTTAAAACGATTGGGTAAAGCCCTGTGCGGCGGCGTTTGGCAGCCATTTTGCCGCGTATGGCAGCCCACACAGCTTTCTGGCATGATTCGATAATTATACAGATATAGTATAGCACATTTCCTATGCTTTTGTCACCTTTTTCCTTGGCGTCAAAAGTACAGATTTTTCACCCTTTTGCGCGGTGCTTTTGTGCGTGTTTTCGCGGTTTATACAAACCGTACTGGAAAGGTTTTCCTTTGAAGATGTTGAAAACCCTGTTGAAAGCGTGGAAAACCCGCTTGTATGGCCAGTTTTCCACCGTTTCAGGGGGTGTTTTCAACATATTGTGGAAAACCTTTCAACATAACAGTACGGATAAACACCCCCGCTCACTGGGCAAACTACCAGTTTTACCCCTGTTTTTGCGGGTAAAACTTACAATTATTACGGGGGTTTTGCCCGTTTTTTCACTTTCCACAGGTTTTCCCCACCCCGTTTGTGGACAAAAAGCGAAAAGTTCATCCTGCATGTTGAATACAAAAATTCCCCACAAAATTCCATCCTGTTCAGGCCATTCCGGCTGCTGCAAACCAGTCCGCCGCAGCCCGCAGAACGGGCGCAGCATTGCTGCCCCCGCCGCCGTATTCGATCACCACCGCCACCGCAAACCGCGGCTGCTGCACCGGCCCATACCCAATGAGCACCGAGTTTGTGTAGTGGGTGCCATCCGGCAGCGTGCCCGCCAGCTGGGGACTGCCGGTCTTGCAGGCAAGGGGAATGGGCGATTCCCGCAAAGTGCGCAGCGTTTGGGCCATCTGGGCCATACCCTCCCGGATGGGGGCAAACACTGCCGCCCCGCCGGGTGCCTGGGCTAAAACGTCCGGCTGCGCCTGCCAGGTTATATTCCCGGCGGCATCGGTTGTGCTTTGGGCAAAATGCAGCGCCGGGCGCTGGCCGTCCCGCGCAAGGGCCCCAGCATAGGCCGCCAGCTGCAAGGGGCTGACCGACGTATTGCCCTGCCCAATGGCCGCCATCAGTGCAAGGCCCGCCTGATAGTTCTCATCGGTGCTCCAGGTCAGGCGGCCTGTAGTTTCCGGCAGCTCAGTACCGCAGGGTACTCCAAGGCCCAGCTGCTGCGCGGTAGCGGAAAACGTATCCACCCCAAGGCGGCGGCCGACATCATAAAAATAAATGTTGCAGCTGTGGCGCAGCGCCGTAACCATGCTGACGGCCCCGCGGTGCCCCAGCTGCAAACAGCGCGGCTGGTAACCCGCATAGTAAGTGTACCGCCCGCCGCAGTTTACGGTGCTTTGCGGGGTGATGATCCCCGCCGCCAGGGCCGATGCCGCTACTGCCGGTTTGAACGCTGACCCCGGCGCATACTGGCCGTTCAGCACCCGGTTGACCAGCGGTGCTCCCTGGGCTGTGGCCAGTGCGGCATAATTCTGCCGCCAGCTGGCAAGGTCATAATCCGGCAGGCTGACCGCCGCCAGAACGCCGCCGGTCTGCACATCCACCACCACAGCCGCCCCTGCACAGGCTTCTTTGCCCTTGCCTTCCGGCTTTGTGGCCTGTAAAGTTTCAATTTGCTGCTGCAATGCGCTGCGCAGGGTGCGCTGCAAATCAGCGTCCAGGTAAAGGTGCAGGGTATCCCCGGCCTGTGGCGTACTTTGTATGGTTTCGGTGCGGCCGCCGCTGCTGCGGTCAACTGTCACTTTCAGGCTTCCCGCTCTGCCGCGCAAAGCATCCTCCCAGGCGGCTTCCAGCCCCCATTGGCCGATGGATTCATCCATGGCAAGGCCTTGGGCCTTTTTCTGTGCCCACTGCTCGGCACTCATGGCCCCCACGCCGCCCAGCAGCTGCGGAGCGAGGGTGCCATCCACCGCCGTGCGGGTACCGCGGGCAGTCAGCCGCACCGCCCCGCTCTGGGGCAGACCGGCAGCCAGCAGGCTCTGGCACTGTGCCTGGGTCAGATTTTCAGCCAGCGGCAGTTCCCCCGCCGAAACGGCAGAACAAAAGGCGGCAAGCTGTGTTTCCACATCCTTGCCGCCTAGATCCAGTTCTTTTAACGTTTGCAGGGTCTGCGCCATCTCGGTGTCCGGTGGGGCCGGAACGCAGAGCGCCAGGTCATACACGGTGTCATCCTGCACCAGCGCCGTGCCGCTGCGGTCCACAATGCTTCCCCGCGCCGCCGGGATGCGCACGGTATAGCTGGTCTGAGATGCCTGTTCCAGCTTTTTAGCATAGTGATCCGCCATGGTAAACTGCATCCAGTACAGCCGCACCAAAAATGCCGCAAACACGGCAGTGCAGAAAATCAGCAGGAACCACACCCTCTTTTTGCCGTCTTTTTTCATGCGCACCTCCCGGCAGGCCACTGCCTGCTCTGGTTTGATCGTTCTTTGGTCTGTCCTTTTGCCATATGGGTATTATACAAGGTTTTGCCGCAGCTGTCAGCCCCCGATGAAATACAGGCAGTCGGTTTCATCGGCAGTATCTTCCAGCGGGGCGCGCAGGGTCAGGCCGCCGGGGTCGGGCTGGGGCGCTGCTGCCAGCTGCCCGGCCCAATACTGTCCCTGCGCGGTAACGGCCAACTCCCCCGCTGCCGCCTTACAGTTGCAGGGCAGGCCGGTCACCCACAGGACTCCGTTCTGGCGGGTCAGCGTGCCAAGGGCCTGCCCCACCAGAGCCGGGACTGCCCCCGCTCCGCTGCCCGCCGGGGACACCGTGCCATGCTCCCCTGCAATGCCCGCAAAACGGCCGCTGCGGTCCAGCACGGCGGCCCCCGCCTGCACCGGCTGCGCCAGCAAAAATCCGCCGGGCCAGCGGGCGGCGGTCCGCACGGGGTCCCAGCGTTCGCCGTCCGTCTGCCTGCTTTGCAAAAAATTGCGCAGGGCGGCGTTTTCTTCGGCATCCGGTTCGTGTTCTGCCAGCCGGCGGCGCAGGGCAAACAGCTCCCGCTGCATCACGCTCATTTGGGCGGCATAGTGTTGGGCTAAGGCATCATCCAGCCGCCGGGGCAAAGCCGCCCCCCACACGGCCATGCTAAGCAGGGCAAGGCCCGCCAGCCCCAGCAGCAGCGCACAGAGCTGCCGGAGCGTTTTGTGCCGTCTGCGCGGTGCCGGGCGCGCAAGGTCCAGCCCGTCCCGTTCTTTTCGTCTGGTATGCCGCATGGTGCGCCGCCCGCCTTTCGCTCATTGTTTTTCTCCACAACTATATGTTTGCCCGCCCCCTGCTAGACTTTGGGGGCGGATTTGATATAATAGAAGAAACCAAACCAAACCAAATGTTAAGGAGTACCTGCCATGCCTGCCACTTTGCTTGTTTTAGATATTGACGGCACCCTGCGCCCCCATGGGGAGCCGCGCGTGCCCAAAGAAAACGTCGATGCCCTGCGCACCGTGCAGAAAGCCGGGGTCAAGCTCGTGATTGCCACGGGGCGCTGCCGGGCAGAGATCCCCGCCAAAATGCTGCGCGGCATCCGGCCGGATTACAGGATCTGCGCCGCCGGTGCCCAGGTGGAGGATGCCGCCGGGACCGCCCTGTACACCAGCCACATGACCGCCGAGGAAATGTACGCTCTGGTGGATTTTTGCGAGGACTATGAGCACCCGCTGGGATTCAGCTTTTCGGACGGCGGGTATGTTTACCTGGATTATGAGGCCTTCCATGTGCAGGAGAAAGCCGCTGCACTGGAAGGTTGCCTGAAAGACGGCGAGGACCAGGACCGCCACCTGTTGGATATGCCGTTTTCCGCGTTCGGCATGCTGGCGGCGGAAGATATCGCCAAGTTCCAGGCCAAATACGGCTACCTGGGGCTGAAGTTCCTGCCCTACCACGTGACAGGGTGCGATATCCTGCGCGCCGGACAGGACAAGGCAACCGGCCTGCAGGCACTGCTGGACCATCTGGGCCTGGCCGCTGCGGACTGCGTTGCCGTGGGCGACGGTCCCAACGATGCCGGAATGCTGGCGCTGGCCGGGCATTCCTACTGCATGGCGGACGGCATGAAAACCGCCAAAGCTGCCGCCAAGGCACTGGCCCCTGCCGCTGCACCCGATGGCATTGCCCAGCTGTGCCGCAGTCTGTGGCCGGAGATATTCCGTTGAACACCAAACAACCGTACACCCATGTGGGGCCGGGGCTGCCCCCACTGTACGGCGCACAGGCCAAAGCGCTGATCTTAGGCAGCTTTCCCAGCCCAAAGAGCCGGGCACAGGGGTTTTATTACGGCCACCCGCAGAATCGGTTCTGGCCGCTGATGGCTACCCTGACCCACAGCCCCACCCCCGCATGGGAGGATCTGGATGCCAAACGCGCCATCATCATTGGCAGCGGGCTGGCGGTGTGGGATGTCATCCACACCTGCTCCATCCGCGGGGCATCGGACGCTTCCATCAAAGATGTGGAACCGAATGATCTGGCAGCCCTGGTGAACCGCCTGGGCGTACAGGCCATTTTTTGCAACGGTGCCACCAGCGGCAGGCTGTACCGCAAATACGCTCAGCCCCTGACCGGGTTGGAAGCTGTGGTGTTGCCCTCCACCAGCCCGGCTAATGCGGCGTTTACCATGCCGCGGTTGCTGGATGCCTGGGGCACTGCGCTGGAAGGATATGTGAACAAACCGTAAAAAGCGCAAAAAAGCGCCGTTTTGCCGTCCGAAAGGGGCAAAATTGTTTGCATTGTCCCCGCCGTTGCACTATAATGAAAGGGTATTCCCTTTGCTCCGGCGTTTGCCTTTGCCGGGGCGCACCTTACTACAAGGAGCTTTGAACCCATGAGCAAGTGGATCGAAAAGCGCACCCGCCCGGTTCTGCCGCTGTACCTGGCTGCACTGACCTGGCCGGTTGCTTCCCTGATTCTGCCGCCCTACCGGCTGGTGAACCTGGTTATCATTGCGGCACTCAGCACTGTGGTGTATCTGGTTTCTTCCCGCTTCTGCCCCACGCGGGTGCAGCGGGTGGAACAGCCCTACGCCACCGGCAGCGAGAACACCGATGCCATGCTGAACGGCATTGCCGCCAACCTGGATGCGCTGCACAAGCTGAATGACGCCATCCCGGATGCCGAACTTTCCCGCCAGCTGGACCGTATGGAAAAGGCCGGGCGCGGCATTGTGCAGGCGGTGGAGCAAAAGCCGGATAAAGCCCGCACCGTGGATCGCTTTGCACGGTATTACCTGCCGGAAGTGGTCAAGATCATGAGCGCATACGCCCAGATGGAAAAAGGCGGCATTACCGGCGAAAACGCCGCCCAGATCTTGAGCGAAGTACGCCGCAACGCTGGCACCATGGCCACCGCATTTGAAAACCAGCTGGACGCCCTGTATTCCGCAGAGGCAATGGATATTTCGACCGACATCGAAGTGCTTGAAAACATCATGCGCGGTCAGAATTTGACCTGATGCTCCCAACCCAAAATATAAAAAGAAGAAGAGAAAGGACTTGCCACTATGTCTGATCTGGATTTTGACCTGAACGCTCCCGCAGCACCTTCCCTGACCTTGGATGCGGCCCCTGCCGCCCCCACCCTGACCCTGGATCCCGAAGCGGATGCCAAGGTGGTGGAGGAAGCCAAAAAGGCTACCCCCGTTACCGTGGAGGATACCCCGCTGAGCCCCGAAGAGCAGAAGATGGTGCAGGATTTTGCTGAAAAGATCGACTTGACCAACTCCCAGATGATTTTGCAGTACGGCGCCGCCAGCCAGAAAAAGCTGAGCGATTTTTCTGACAGTGCGCTTTCCCGCGTGCGCACCAAGGATATGGGTGAGACCGGCGAACTCATCACCCAGCTGATCGGCGAGCTGAAAGGCTTTGACGCCACCGCAGAAAATCAGAAAGGCTTCCTGGGATTTTTCAAGAAAAAGTCCAACGAGCTGGAAGCCCTGAAAGTGAAATACGACAAAGCTGATGTGAACGTGGAACGCATCAAGGCCCAACTGGAGGACCACCAGGTAACCCTGATGAAAGATATTGCCATGCTGGACAAGATGTACCAGCTGAACCTTGTCTATTTCAAGGAGCTGAGCATGTATATCCTGGCCGGCCGCAAAAAGCTGCAGCAGGTGCGGGAGAACGACCTGGCCGCCGCTGAAGCCAAGGCCAAAGCATCCGGCCTGCCGGAAGATGCCCAGGCCGCCCGTGACCTGGCCGACCAGTGCGACCGCTTTGAAAAGAAGCTGTATGACCTGGAGCTGACCCGCAATATCTCCATCCAGATGGGCCCACAGATCCGCCTGATCCAGTCCAACGATACGATGATGGCCGAAAAGATCCAGACCACCATTGTGAACACCATCCCCCTGTGGAAGAACCAGATGGTTCTGGCCTTGGGCATGGCACACAGCCAGCAGGCCATGCAGGCCGAGCGCGCCGTGACCGATGCCACCAATGAGCTGTTGCGCAAGAACGCCGCAACCCTCAAGCAGGGCACCATCGACATCGCCAAAGAGTCTGAGCGCGGTGTGGTGGATATTGAGACCCTGCAGCAGACCAACCGTGATTTGATCAGCACACTGGATGAATTGAACAAGATCCGCGCAGACGGCAAGGCCAAGCGCGCCGCCGCCGAGCAGGAGCTGGGCCGCATTGAGGGCGAGCTGAAGCAGAAGCTGTTGGAAATTAACAAGTAATTATTTTTAGGGTGCATTATTGCATCCCCGTTAAGTGAGGACGACCCATGCAGTTGGAGCAGCAGGAAACATTTGAGATCAAAAGCCCGCAGCTGGAAGTGTTTGGCCAGGTGGAAAGCAAACTGCCCACCCCCGCCAAAAAGCGGCCTTTTGCGGCCGGGTTCCTGGCCGTGATGGTGCTGGTTTCGGTGTTTGGCATTGGCGGCGTGCAGCTGAAAAGCCGTTACCGCAATGTGGCTGAAATTTACACCAGCGAGGTTGACAAGCACGGCAACAGCATCCAGGGGGATTTTACCACCCTGACGGATACCGCTGCCAACCTGATGCGTGCCTGCCAGAAGGTACTGGGCGAAGCTGACAGCAACTGCACCACCGTAGCAGACCTGCTGGCCCAGTGGCAGGATACCGCCATTGCCCCAGCCGCGCAATATGCGGTCATCCACCAGCTGGATAACGCTGTGGACGCCATGTACACCGCCGCCAAGGCAAAAGCCACCGACGATGCGCTGGATCAGATCAACAGCCTGGATGCCAGCTATGTGAGCACCCAAAGCATTTTGCAGCGCGAAATTGCGCAGAATTATACCACCGCTGCCCAAAGCTACAACACCATAGCTTCCGGTTTCCCCGCCAATGTGATCGGTACATTGTGGGGCGCGGGGCAGGTGGAGCTGTATGCAACGCAGTGACCCCGGAAAGGAGGGGGCCGGATGAAAATTTTGACCCGCACCGCAGCCGCCGTTCTGGCGGCTGTGACCGCGGCGGCAGTCTGGGCGGTACCGGCAGCGGCAGCTGCTTCCGTTCAGGGCATCAGCAGTACCAGCTGCATTGCCGATAATGCCAATATTCTAAGCCGCGATACCGAAACATATATCACCAACATTTCCGTTGCCCTGCAGGAAAACTGCAGCGGTGCACAGATCGGCGTTTACACCACCGATTACGTCGGCAACAACACCATGGAAGGCTATGCCTACGAGGTGTTTCAGGCATGGGGCCTTGGCAGCGCTGACCAGGACAACGGCATGGTGCTGCTGATGGCCACCGGGGACGACAACTATTGGGCCACCCCCGGCGAAGGGCTGGAAACCGCGTTTTCCGGCAATGTGCTGAGCGATCTGTTGTATGATAACCTGGAAGCTTCCTGGGCAAAGCAGGATTACGATACCGGCGCACGCAAAACCGTGCTGGCCATGGCCGAGCGCATCTGCGATGTATATGGCGTCAGCCTGGATATGGATGCGATCGGCTCCGGCCTGGCAGATTCTTCCGGCAGGATTGTGGAAAACACCCAGAGCCGCAGCAATGGAGGGGCGGTGCTTACCTTGATTTTACTGACGATTATTATTGCAGTGATCGTGATTGCAATCCTGAAAACGCCGCGCGGACCCCGCGGGCCGCAGGGTCCCACCTACACAGGCGGCCGCGGGCCGAACGTATTCTTTTTCGGCGGACCGGTTTACCGGCCGCGCCGTCCCCGGCGTCCTCCCCCGCCGCCCCCTCCGGGCGGTGGATTTGGTAATCCCGGCCCACGCCCCGGCGGCGGCTTTGGTGGGCCTGGCCCCGGTGCTAGACCTGGCAGTTTCGGTCCGCGTCCCGGCGGCGGCTTTGGCGGAATGTCCGGCGGGTTCCGTTCCGGCGGCGGCAGTGCCCGGCCGGGTGGTGGTGCCGGGCGCAGCGGCGGGTTCAGCGCCCCGCGCGGTGGGGGCGGCGGCTTCCGCGCCGGCGGCGGTTCCACCCGCGGCGGCGGTGCCGGGCGCAGATAACCCCTTTGCCCGTTGAGCAGGTTTGAAGGGCCCAAAAAAATTAGAATTAAGTAACCTGAACGGTCTGAATCCTGTATTGCACAGGGTTCAGACCGTTTCGTTTTAATTGAATTCGGCGGTCGATGCAATCGGCAATCGTCTTTTCAAAATTCTCAGCAACAGCGTTATCCAGACAAGTTCCTTTTCGAGACATGCTCTGCGTAATGCCTTCCTCTTGGCATACCAAAACACCCCATTTGTTAGACAGTAATACCATACTGTTTAACAAATGGGGTGCAGTTCACACAGGGGGCCGGGGCTTTTATGGTTTTATTTATGGATCATACGAACGGGTTATAGAACCGGCCGTACCGGATGGTAACAAACAGGCTGACCAACAGCAGCGCTGCGCCAAAAGCCAGGGCGGCAAAATCCCGCTTGGCAAAGGGGCGCTGGGTGTACCAGGTGCGCTTGCCATTTTTGCCAAAGCCACGCAGCTCCATGGCGTTGCTGATGGTATCAATGCGGTTCAGGCTGGTCAGAATCAGCGGCAGCAGAATACTGACCGAATTCTTGAGCCGTGCAAAGAACGGTTCGCTTTTGCCCAGCTCCACGCCGCGGGCCTGCTGGGCCTGGCTGATGCTGTGGTAGTCGCGCTGAATATCCGGGATATAGCGCATCGCAATGGCAACCGAGTAGCCAACCTTATAGGAGATGCCGATGCTGTTCAGGCTTGCGGCAAACTCGCTGGGGTTAGTGGCGGAAATAAACAAGATAGCCACCGGCAGTGCTACAAAGTATTTGAGCGAGATATTGACCATGTAGAACAGCTGCTCCGCCGTTACATCATACCGCCAGAACAGATGGAACAGCACATGCCGCGTGCCGTACAGCGTGGTGCCCTGGTTGGGGTCAAACAAAAAGATGAACAGGTTATTCAGCAGCAGGAATACCAGCATAAAGATCAGCATAAACCACACTTCGCGCAGTTTGATGTGGCTGAGCTTGAACGCTGCAAAGCTGACGGCCATCAGCCCCAGCAGCACCCAAGTGTTATAGGTGATCATGCTGGCAAATGTAAACAGCAAAAAGAATGCCAGCTTGGTGGTGCCGGTCATTTTGTGAACAACGCTTTGGCGCGGCAGGTAATTGAGCACGGTATTAGCAGCCATGTGTGCGCACCTCCCTGTCTTCATGGATAAAGCGTTCTACAAAATCTTCCGCCGGGGCAATGCCGCAGCGGTTGGCAAGGGTAAACAGGCTGGTTTCTTTCAGCGCAGCCTGCTCGATGAGTTCAGGGTCACACAGCACGGCAGCAGCGCTGCGGTCGGCAATCAGCTGGCCATCACAGAACACCAATGCGCGCGGGGTGTATTCCAGCATCAGGTGCATATCGTGGGTGATCATCACCACGGTCACGCCCTGCTCGTTCAGCCCGCGCAGGAACTCCATAATGTCGGTATAATGGCGGAAGTCCTGCCCCGCGGTGGGTTCGTCCAGAATGATCAGTTCCGGCTGCTGCACCAGCACGCTGGCAATGGTTACACGCTTTTTCTGGCCAAAGCTCAGTGCGGAAATGGGCCAGTTGCGGAAGGGGTACAGCCCGCAAACCTTCAGAGTATCTTCCACCCGCTGGCGGATCTGTTCCTGGGTCATATCGCTGCCCTGCAAGGCCAGCGCAACTTCCTCAAAGATCATGGTTTTGGAGATCATCTGGTTGGGGTTCTGCATCACATAGCCAATGTGCTGGGCGCGGCGGCGGATGTTATCCTGCGCCAGGTCACGGCCATTCAGCAGCACCTGGCCCTGCTCCGGGGTCTCGAACCCGCAGATCAGCTTTGCCAGGGTAGATTTGCCCGCGCCGTTGCGCCCCACAATGCTGACCATCTCGCCTTTGCCGATGGAAAAGCTGATGTCATGCAGGGTGCTCTGCCCCTTGGTATAGCCAAAGCCAAGGCCGCGCACTTCCAGCAGGTGCTCCGGTGCGGGGTCGGGTTCCGGCAGCGGCAGGGCGTGGAACCACTTGTGCAGGCGGGCGGTATCGGCATCATCCAGCACCACGGTGTCCACATGGGCAGGGCGCTTTTCCGGTGTGATGGCAATGCCCGCATAGCGCATGGCCGTCAGGTACAGCGGCTCCCGGATGCCGTTTTCGGCCAGCATATGGGTGGCCAGCAGCTCGTCCGGGCGCAGGTCAGCCAAAATAGTACCCTCGTTGACCAGGATGATGCGGTCCACACTGCGCCACAGCACATCCTCCAGCCGGTGCTCAATGATCAGCACGGTGGTATCGGTCTTGTGCTGGATCTCGTCGATCAGCTCAATGGCTTGCTTGCCGGTGGCAGGGTCCAGGCTGGCAAGGGGTTCATCAAACATCAAAATTTTAACCTGATCCACCATAACGCCCGCCAGGCTGACGCGCTGCTTCTGCCCGCCGGAAAGCTCATGCGGGGCATGGTCCAGGCGTTTTTCAATGCCCACCAGCTCTGCGGCATGGCGGGTGATCTCGTGCATTTCCTTTTGGGGAACACAGCTGTTTTCCAGCGCAAAGGCAATGTCCTCGCCCACCGTCAGGCCAATGAACTGGCCGTCCGGGTCCTGCAGCACGGTGCCCACATGGGCCGAAAGCTCAAAAATGCTGCTGTTGGGCGCATCCACGCCGTCTACCGTCAGGCTGCCGGTGCATTCGCCGGGGTTGGAAAAAGGGTTCAGCCCGTTGATGCAGGCCGCCAGCGTGCTTTTGCCGCTGCCGGAAGGCCCGGCGATCAGCACACGCTCACCGGGGTAGATATCCAGGTTGATATCATGCAGCGTCGGCTTTTTCTGCGCACGATACTGGAAGGAGAAGTTTTTGAATGAAATAATGGGGTTTGTCTGTTCAGACATGGGCATGGTACCTCAAAGCAAGATATTCCGGTGCCGCCTTTCCCAACGGCAAAGCAGCAAACAAAAAAGCCTTTCCGCAAACCAAAGGCCACGGGAAGGCTTTGCGATAGCAATTATTCTTTATCCAAAGAGCCTTTCTTGGCAATGGTCTTGGTGTAAGCCAGCACCAGCAGGCCGCCCACGACCACAGCAGTAATGCTGTTGGAAATGCCGGCAAACACGCCCTGTGCAAACACCTTTTTGGCAGGCTCCGCATAAATCAGGATGTCCAGCACGGGAGCAACCACGATCCAGCCGATCAGATTGGCGATCACGTTGGCCAGCGCAAACACGCCAACCTTCTTTTTGTTAAAGTCGCCTTCCTCAACATGCAGCTTTTTGGTGAACAGGCCCACCACAACGCCGACAAAGGCGGAGGTGATGACCCAGCTCCACCATGGGATGCCGCCCCAGGACAGGTCGATCAGAGCATGGCCGATGAAGCCGATCAGGCCGCCGGCAACCGGGCCGTACATAGCGGCCAGCAGGGCCAGCACTGCATACTGCAGGCTGATGTTGGTGTTAGGCACCGGGCTGGGGATTGCCACAAAACGCCCCAGCACAAAGAACAGTGCTGCGCCGATACCAACGGCGACAACGGTCTTGATGCTATTGTTGTTTTTCATAATTCCGCACTCCTTTATAATATTACAAACGATCCCCTTGGAACCTGCCGCAAAACGGCATGGCCCAAAGATATGGTAAGTATACGCCCGGTTAAAACCGCTTGTCAATGGGCAAAAGCCGCAGTTTGCGCTATTTGGACCCTGCCTGCGGCAATTTGGGCGCACAACCGGCAGCAAAAAGCCCCGTTTTGCCGGGGCAAAGCGGGGTATCATTTTGCAAACACAAGTTTGCGTAGGCAGTTTGGCAAATGCGAAGTTATCTTTTTCCTAATGGCAATGCTATTAAATTTCCCAATAATGCAATAACAGCATATCCAACTACATAAACCCATGCACTTGAGTTATAAAATATAAATATAGATGGCGCAAACATTATTGCTACAATCAAAATATACCAGAAGTTAAAACCATTCCTAATCCCATAAAAAACAGAGGTTATTAAACATATTAGAGGAATAATTACTAACATAACAATCATTGCACTTCCTGTGTTTTTTATAAACCAAGGAACGATATAAAAATCTATCAGCAACAGTAGGTAGAAAACCATGTTCTTTTTTAATTTATCCATCATATCATCATCCTTTCAAATTCCGATTTACAGGTGCAGGCGTTTTTCAAACTCTGCCAGCAGACTGCGGCCCTTGAAGATGACCAGCCCCAAAAAGGTGATCATGCTGATGATCAGGCAAATGACCCAGGCCATTGGCGGGCGCACGCTGTGGCGCAGCGTTAAGCCGATATACGGCACAACGCCCACCACAATGTTCAGCAGCAGATAAACCAGGCCGTTCTCGGTAAAGCGGCGGTTGACAAAGGCAAAAATGAAGTTCAGCACCAGGGTAACGCTGCACAAGATCGGCACAATGGCGTCAATGGCAATGCCGTTCCACCCGGCGTAATAATCCGCAAAGGTCACGATCAGCGAAGTGCCGATCAAAATCTGGAACAGCAGCTTCGGGGCGTTGCGGCCCTGGCGCAGCAGTGCGCGCAGCAGCAGCAGCACCCCCACCGCGCCGATCAGCACCAGCAGGCTCCAGTGCATATGCCTGCCTTCGATCATGATGTAATCCACCACGCCGCAGATGACCGCCGCCCCCAGCAGCACAAAGGCAGCGATGCGGTAAAACAGCGATGTCTGCCGCGCGGGCGGCACCACCTTGGGGTAGCGGTCCGGTTCCGGCGTGCCGACAAGGGGGTTCTGGCACAGCGGGCAGTACTGTGCGCTGCCGCCAACCTGGATATGGCAATGGGGACAGGTTTTCATTCTCCATCCACCTCCGTTGCATACAGTGTAATATCCAACCCTTCGGCAGAAAGGCAGCGGTAAAAGTTTTTCAGCATCTCGGTGCTGCGGAACGCCCAGGTGGTGCCCAGAACCAGATCATCCCCATAGGAACAGACCGTGGTGAACGCGGTAGTCGAACTGCAGAACGCCGTAAAGCCTTTGATATAGGGCTGCAGCTCTTTTTGCAGTGGGATGCGCCCCATGTTGGAGATGGTCAGGGTAACTTTTTTGGCTTCCAGCGTATTGAACAGGTTGACCACCGCGTTTTTGATAAAGAGCGGCACCAGTTTGATACCGGGCATCTGTTCCAGCTTTTCAAAGCCGTCCATGCGGGCCTTGACCCGCTCGTCCTTCAGGGCTTCCCGCAGTTTGGCGTCAAAGCCTTTGGCCAGGGTTTCCAGCGTTTCGTCCCCCCGGAATACCCAGCTGATGCGGATGGAGTTGAAAAAGTTGCGGGCAGTCTCGGTTCCGTAATAGCTGCGCAGGTTGACCGGCAGGCTGACCGAGATGACCTTACCGCGTTCCAGCGCCGGCATTTCCTGATAAGCCGCCAGCATCTGGGCAGCGGCCAGGTAGCTGGTCATCGTTACCCCCATGGCGCGGGTCTTGGCCAGCACCTGGGCGGTAGAAAGGTGGGCTTCAAAAAACTGGGACTGGTCATACGGCAGTTTGCGGCCATGCAGGTGGAAAGACTTTTTGCGGTTCAGCGGGTCTTCCTCCGCCGCTTTGGACGCCGTATAGTACTTGCGGAACGCATCCTGGGCCGATTCGCCCTTGCTGGCGCGCTCTTCTCCGGGAACATTGGCCAGTTCGGGATTTTTCAGCTGCAAATAATTGTGCACCAGCGTTTTCAGGAACACCATCCCGCCGTTGCCATCGCTGATGGCGTGGAACATTTCCACATTGATGCGCGCGCCGTAATAGCTGACGCGGTACAGCAGTTCGTTTTTGATCTGCGGGCCGTACAGCATGGCACAGGGGGCCAGCGTTTCCGGCACCGCCTGCGGTTTCAGGTTGGTGGATTCAAAATAATGCCAGAACAGCCCACGGTGCAGCGTGACCTGGAACTGCGGGTTTTCCCGTGCGGTCTGTTCCAGGGCCTGATTCAGGCGGTCGGGGTCCACATCCTCGTTCAGGGTGCAGCTGACGCGGAACACCCGCGGGTCCCGCCGGTTGATGGACGCCAGAAATACTTTGGCGACATTATCGACTTTATACCAGGTTTCGGGCAAATGGCAGCCCTCCTATCCGGCGGGGTTCCGCCGTTACAAAATTTTCTGCACAAAGCGGCCAACGCTTTCCATTGCCTGTGCGGCATGGGGGATCGGCATCTGCTGGAACACATGCCAGCATTCGGGGTATACCTCCAGCACGGCGTATACTTCCTGTTCCGTCATGGCTTTGGCAAGGTTGATAGAATCGGATTTCAATATTTCGTTCGTTCCCACCTGGATCAAAGTGGGCGGCAGCCCCCTTAAATCCGCAAACAGCGGCGAAAGGCTGGGGTCCTCCCATTCCAGGGTGCTGTTTGCTCCGCGGTAAGCGGTGCGGCAGGAATCAATATAGTCGTGGGTCAGCATGGGGTCCAGCGCGGCACATTTCTGATAGGATGCCCCCTGCATCGTCATATCGGTCCAGGGGCTCATCAGCACCAGGGCATGCGGCTGGCTGCGGCCCTGGGCCTTTACGGCAAGGGCCAGTTCCAGCGCCAGGTTGCCGCCCGCCGAATCCCCGGCCACGATCACATCCCGCGCGCCGATGCCCATATACATCAGGTAGTCCCAGACGCGCAGGGCATCGTCAATGGCGGAAGGATACGGCGCTTCGGGGGCAAGGCGGTATTCAAAGCTGAGTACATCGCACCCGGTGGAAAGCGCCAGTTTGCTGGCCAGCACGCGGGCATAGCCCAGCTGGCCGCAGGTGTAGCCGCCACCATGGCAGTATAGCACCACATGGCGGCGGTCATGCCCCTGGTTCATCCGCACCCACTCCGCCGAAACATTGTTGACGGTGATGGGCGTGGTGTTGATCAACAGGTTGGGGGTAACCAAACGGCCAAACAGCTCCTGGGCGGCACGCTGGCGTTCCAGGTCCTCCGGCTGGGTAGAGCCGGTGCTGGTCACGCTGTGCACCGCCTTGATGGCTTTCATCATGGGGGTCAGGTCATCGGTCTCCGCGGCCTGTTTGCGGGCGTTGCGCAGGCGGTGCAGACGTTTCAGGGGAATACGTTTTTTCTCCTGCATAGAGCGTTCCTTTCCTTGGGGGTCAGTGGATGGATTCAAATGCCGATTTTGGCCCGCAGGCGCACCCACAGGCTGCGCAGCAGCGGCGGGCGGGCGGCAGGCAGGCAGCAGAGCCGCCACACGGTTTGGTTTTCAGGCATGCGGCCGCTGCGGGTGTATTTGTGGTAGAGCACCGTCAGCTGGCGCATTTTCGCCTTACCGGGCAGGTGCAGCACGCAGACGGGGTCGCAGCAGTAGTTCGTGGAAACATAATAAAAATGCCCGCCCAGCCAGTACCGGAACACATATGCGTTGGCGGCCCGCACGGGCTTGCCCGCCAGCTGGCTGCGGTAAGCCGCAGCATCCAAAATGGCTTCGTCGCCGTCCTGGCTGCGCACGCCGGTCTGCTGCATCCGGTCAAACACATTGCGGCATTCGGCCATAAAATCCTGCAGCCGGGCCGTGCTGCCCGCCACGAACTCGCCGCCAAAGTGGGTCAGCACATGGGGAGCGCCCTCCGGCCAAAGTTCATCATAGGTGTGGGAGATACGGGCCGTCATGGGCTGGCTGGCCGCATGGGGCACCTGATACAGCAGCACCGCTTCCGCGGCTTCGCGCCAGATATCCTGATAGCCGCGCTGGGTAAAGGTATCGGAATCCAGCATCAGGTAGTTTTCGTAATGCTCGGTTTCGAGCAGATACTGCATGGCGCACAGCTTGTAATACGCCAGGGACCAGTCTAAATCCGCTTCAAAGCGGTAGTTGTCAAACGGACAAGCGATTACACGGATGCCCGCCTGGGACAGCTGCGCAGCATAGGGTTCCGGCACAGCGGTGTTGGTCACAAGGGCTGCATCGCAATTCTGGTTTTTCTGTTTTGCGCTGACAAGGCTGACCACAATGCAGCGGTAGAATACCTCGCTGCCCAGGTTGGCATTGCTGCCCTCGCGGTAGCCCTCCAGTGTGGCAAAGGCTGTAAAGATCAGGTTCATTCCATTCCCCACTTTTCCGGGAAGTTCCGGCCGCCTTACCGCATTCCCTTGTTGTCATCTTTTCCTATTATTTTATTATAGTCCTGTACGCAAGGCTTGTCTATTATTGTTGTACATTTGTTAAGCATTGGTCTACAAACTGGAACTTGTCGGGATGAAATCCCTCCATTTTGCTAACGCAAAACCGTTCTGTCGCTTAAAAGCCCCGCAGGGGCTTTTATTGTTTCACTTCGTTTCGCAAACGCGAACTTATCAGTCCAAAATCAGGACTCCAGCGCAATCAGACATTTTCGTAAATGAAAGAGCCGGAAAATCTTTTCTCAGTTCCTCAATGACAAAGTAGATTTCATCATTATCCCATGTGTCTCCTGCCTTCAATTTACACTCTTCTAAGTCCTTTCGTGTTTCAAAGGCAACATCACCGATTATAATTTTACCGTTTTCCTTTAAGTAGTTACGCAAGTCTAACAGAAAGTTGCTTTTTTGCGCATCCGTCAAATGATGCAGAGAGTATGTCGCAACAATATAATCATAACGAAAGTTCCGCAATGGTTCGACAAGCCCTTTTGAAAAGTCCCCCTGATATAAATGCGCATTTGGCATTTTCTCAGACGCCAACGCAATCATTCTTGATGAAAAGTCCTGCCCATAAATGGAACAGCCTCGCTCGTATAGTTTTGTCGTTAATGTGCCTGTTCCGAATCCAATATCCAGCACAACGGCATTTCCGGCTCGCATTATAGTCTGAAAAATGAACCAAAGTACCTTTTTATAACCGGCAAAAGGGTATGTGTTTTCCTCATCAGAAATGCCAACAGTTTTGTCATAATCACCAGCCCAAAAGTCGAACCCTTTGTTGTTTAACATACTTACTTCCTCCAAAAATTCCGAGTTGCCCCCACAAGCTCATGTCGGCCATGTCTTCACACACCCTGCACCCCAAGGTCGCGCAGGATGTCGGCGCGGGTTTCCAGCGCAAGGGCAGCAATGCGCCGGATGCGCTCCGGCGTCATGTAGGGGGCAAGGCCGCTGATAGAGAACGCGCTGTCCGCCTTGCCGCCGGGGCCGGGTATGGCCAGCGCCACGCAGCGGATGCCAAGCTCGTTTTCCTCATCGTCAATGGCATAGCCGCAGGCGCGCACCTCGTTCAGCTGGGCGCACAAAGCAGGCAAATCGGTCACAGTGCGGACCGTCAGCTTTTGCGGGCTGCTGTGCCGCCACACATCCTCCATCTCTTCTTCGGTCAGGGTAGCCAGGATGGCTTTGCCCACACCGGTACAGTACAGCGGGCTGCGCAGCCCCACCCGGCTGGACATCCGCATGGGGCCGCTTTCCGTTTTATATATGTACACGATATCCTGTGCATCGCGGATGACCAGGTGCACCGCTTCGCCGGTGCGCTGGGCCAGGCGTTCCAGGTGTACCTTGGCAACGCTCATCACATCCATGCTGTTGACGATGCCGGAAGAAATTTCAAACATCTTTAAGGTCAGGCGGTACTTGCCGGTTTCGCCGTCCTGCGCGGCATATCCCAGGCTGACCAGGCTGCCTAACAGGCGGTGGGTTGTGCTTTTTGCCAGGTGAGCGTCTTCCGCCAGGCGCTGCAAACTGGCTCCGGCCGGGTGGGCGGCCAGCACTTCGATCAGCTCAAAAATGCGCGCAACGCTCTGCACGCCGCCCTTATCAGGATTTTTTACGGTTTGGTCCTCCATAACGCATCCTCCGCAAAAATTAACAAAAAATTCATAATTTATAACTTTGCCCGGTTCTTCTCCCATCGGGCCGGAATTGTTCCGCATTGTGGAATTAAGTATACCAGCAAACGGCGTTTTTCGCAAGTAGCATCCCACAAGGCGGAACCCCCTCAATATTGCCAAAAAAGGCCCCGCTCTGACTGGTAAAATTGACCGATTGACGGCGCGGCGCAAAATTTGTATAATAAGCTCAACAAATTGCGGAACGGTGTTCCACCATAAGGAACCGCTTCACAACTGATGTAAACTTTGTTAATGTAAGGAGAATGCGTTATGAATTCTGTCCTTGAGCGCGTTTACGAAATTGGTATCATCCCCGTTATCGCTTTCAACAGCGTGGACGAGGCTATTCCTCTGTGCAAGGCTTTGATGGATGGCGGCCTGCCGGCTGCTGAGGTCACCTTCCGCACCGCATGTGCTGAAGAGTGCATCAAGAAGATTCACGAAGAACTGCCCAATATGCTGCTGGGCGCCGGCACTGTGCTGACCATTGACCAGGCTGACCGTGCTATGGCTGCCGGTGCTTCCTTCATCGTTGCTCCCGGCTTCGACCCCGAAGTCTGCAAGCATGTTATCGACAAGGGCGGTATCATGATGCCCGGCACCGCCACCTCCGGCGAGATGCAGCAGGCCATGAACATGGGCTGCGAAGTTGTTAAGTTCTTCCCCGCTGAAGCAAACGGCGGCGTGGACAAGCTGAAGAACATCGGCGCTGCCCTGAAGACCTGCAAGTGGATGTGCACCGGCGGCGTCAACGCCAAGAACGTGAACAACTACCTGGGCTACAACCAGATTATTGCTGTCGGCGGCACCTGGATGTGCAAGTCCGACAAGATCAAGGCCGGCGCATGGGATGAGATCACCGCCATGAGCAAAGAGGCTGTCAACGTAATGCTGGGCCTGGAACTGGGCCACATCGGTATCAACTGCGCTGACGAAGCCGAAGCTGCCAAGACCGCCGAGACCATCGGCAGCCTGCTGAGCATGGCTGTTAAGCCGGGCAACTCCAGCATCTTTGTTGGCAAGAAGGAATTTGAGATCATGAAGAAGCCGGGCCGCGGCACCCATGGTCACATCGCCATCCTGACCAACAATGTTGACCGCGCTATCTATCACCTGAGCCAGCGCGGCGTCAAGTTCGATATGGACAGCAAGAATGTTAAGGACGGCAAGACCATCGCCATCTACTTTGCTGACGAAGTTGCCGGCTTCGCCATCCACCTGGTTCAGAAATAATCTGTTGCCACTGTGCAGCAGGTTTGCGCCTGACGGCGCGGTATATTTACAATAAATACAAGGAGTTTCAATATGAAAGTCGTTACTTTTGGCGAACTGATGATCCGTCTGCAGCCGTTCAACTACGAGCGCTTTGTTCAGGCCAACAACCTGGAGTTCACTTTCGGCGGCGGCGAAGCTAACGTTGCTGTTTCCCTGGCAAACTACGGCATGGACGCTGTCTATGTGACCAAGCTGCCCGCACACGCCATTGGTCAGGCCGCTATCAATAGCCTGCGCCGTTACGGCGTTGACACCAGCAAGATCGTCCGCGGCGGCGACCGTGTTGGCATCTACTTCAACGAGAAGGGCGCTTCTCAGCGTGGTTCTGTCTGCATCTATGACCGTGCACACTCTGCCATCCAGGAAGCTTCCACCGCTGACTTCGATTGGGATTCCATCTTTGAGGGCGTGGATTGGTTCCACTTCACCGGCATCACCCCGGCCCTGGGTCCCAATGTTGTTGACATCTGCCGCGAAGCCTGCAAGGCTGCCAAGGCTCATGGCGTTAAGATCAGCTGCGACCTGAACTACCGCGGCAAGCTGTGGACCCGCGAGGAAGCCCGCGCTGCTATGACCGACCTGTGCCAGTACGTTGACGTCTGCATCTCCAACGAGGAAGATGCTAAGGACGTGTTCGGCATCGAGGCTGAGGCCACCGATATCTACGCTGGCGAGATCAACCGCGAAGGCTACAAGAGCGTTGCCAAGCAGCTGGCTGACAAGTTCGGCTTTGAGAAGGTTGCTATCACCCTGCGTGAGAGCCATTCTGCTTCTGACAACGGCTGGAGCGCCATGCTGTACGACGTTGCTTCCAACGAGTACTGCTTCAGCAAGAAGTACGAGCTGCGCATCATCGACCGCGTTGGCGGCGGTGACTCCTTCGGCGGCGGCCTGATCTACGCCCTGCTGAACGGCAAGACCACCCAGGAAGCTGTTGAGTTTGCTGTTGCTGCTTCCGCTCTGAAGCATTCCATCGAAGGCGACTACAACATGGTTACTGTTGCTGAGGTCGAGAAGCTGGCTGGCGGCGACGGTTCCGGCCGTATCCAGCGCTAATTTTCCGCACAACAATTTCCCGTATCTTACGGTTTACCTTCCTACAAAAGAGGTTCGCTTTGGCGAATCTCTTTTTTTGTTTGGGTGGTTTTTGTTTTTGGGGGAGGGGTGTTTTGATGTTTTTTATTTCAGGGCAACACCGCACAATTCCCGCCTTACGGCTTAAGCACCGCTCCGGCATCTGCCGCACCTCGCTCGCCGTATCGGCACTTAGAATTATGCGGTATTGCCCTTACATTCCCGCAGCCATGCTTGGGGCAGGGCCGCAGGATTGTTTTGATGATACGATTATACCATATCATTCCGGCAAAAAACATGCCGAGAATGACCACATTTGCACGGCTTTCCGCCGCACTTTTTGCGCAACTGGCCTTTAATTCGTACCCACTCTCACATCACCGCACAAGCGCGCCGTTACAAGGTCTTTGCAGCGCTCACGGTGGGCAGCGTGCAGCGGATGCTGCTGGAAGCATTGCAGTGCCTGTTCATCCCGCAGTTCTGCATAGAATATCAAGTCATAGTCCCCTCCGGCCAGGTTGAGGCCAATTTCAATGCACAGCAAGCCGTCGATCCTGCCCCGCATGGTGGCAACGGAATTTTGTAAAAACTTCAAAGCTTCAGCTTCTTGATGCTGTGCTTTTACAGCGTCGGTATATTTCCAGAACAAAATATGGCGGATCATCTCAGCTGCCTCTCTTTCGCCGCTTTTTATTTTTAAGGCAACACCGCACAATTCCCGCCTTGCGGCTTAAGCACCGCTCCGGCAGCTGCGGCACGGCATCTGCGTTGCCAAAATGCTCGATAAGACATCCAGTATTATCTGCGCTTTTGGCTTGGCATCTGCCGCACCTCGCTCGCCGTATCGGCACTTAGAATTATGCGGTATTGCCTTAGGAGTTAGGAAGTAGGAGTTAGGAGTTAATTAGGAATTAGGAATGAACAATTAAAATTGCAATGCTCCGTAGGGGCGCACATTGTGCGCCCGCTAACCTTGCAGGATTAACTTTAGGGCAACACCGCACAATTCCCGCCTGACGGCTTAAGCACCGCTCCGGCGGC
>ERZ1673742.1157-NODE-1157-length-25925-cov-8.143641_pt1 | contig 25925 bp, 22 predicted proteins | sample MGYA00580208_ERZ1673742 | MGnify/ENA primary metagenome ERZ1673742 (study PRJEB41218, sample SAMN15661774) | gut metagenome | host: Homo sapiens | place: Canada: London | collected 2015-08-20/2019-03-30 | study: EMG produced TPA metagenomics assembly of...
TCTTTACCATCAAGACCATTGTGGAGGACCCCGAGATCGGTGCCATCTACAAGGGCAAGGTCACCCGCCTGATGAACTTTGGTGCCTTTGTGGAGATCGCACCGGGCAAGGAAGGGCTGGTGCACATCTCCAAGCTGGACACCAAGCGTGTGGAGCGCGTGGAGGATGTGGTCGCCGTGGGCGACGCCATCGTGGTCAAGGTGACCGACATCGACCAGCAGGGCCGCATCAATCTGAGCCGCCGCGACGCCATCCTGGCTCTGGAAGCCAAGCGCGCAGAGCAGGCCCAGCAGTGATCTGATGGGGACCCCGTCAGGCAGACCGTAAGAATATGATGAAAGATCCGCTGTTTCTCCAAAGGAACGGCGGATTTTTTGTGCTGGACGCACTGCGTCTGTGCGCGGTATAATCAGAAAAAAGCGGACAGCATGAAAGGAAGAAAACCCATGGAAGAACATCACATTCCGCAGGCGGTGCAGATCCGCAATGCCCATGTCCACAACCTCAAGAACATTGATGTGGACATTCCACTGCACCAGATCGTGGGCATTGCGGGCGTGTCCGGCTCCGGCAAATCCTCGCTGGCACTGGGCGTGCTGTATGCGGAGGGCTCCCGGCGCTACCTGGATGCCCTGTCTACCTACACCCGCCGCCGGATGACTCAGGCCGCCCGGGCGGGCGTGGACGAGGTGCTGTACGTTCCGGCTGCGCTGGCCCTGCACCAGCGGCCCGGCGTCCCGGGCATCCGCAGCACCTTTGGCACCGGGACCGAGCTGCTCAACAGCCTGCGGCTCATGTACTCCCGTCTGGCCAGCCACCGCTGCCCCAATGGGCATTATCTGGCCCCGTCGCTGCGGGTGGCGGCCGGGAAAGAGCTGCTCTGCCCGGAATGCGGGGCGCAGTTTCTGGCCCCGTCGGCCGAAGAGCTGGCCTTCAACTCGCAGGGGGCCTGCCCGCAGTGCGGCGGCATCGGCACGGTGCGCACGGTGGACCCCGCTACGCTGGTGCCGGATGATTCCCTGACCATCGACGAGGGTGCCGTGGCCCCGTGGAACAGCCTGATGTGGTCGCTGATGACCGACATCTGCCGGGAGATGGGCGTGCGCACCAATGTGCCCTTCCGGGACCTGACCGCGCAGGAAAAGGAGATCGTGTTCCACGGTCCGGCGGAGAAAAAGCACATTTTCTATCACAACAAGAATTCCAATCAGGCAGGGGAGCTGGACTTTACCTATTTCAATGCGACCTACACCGTGGAAAACGCGCTGGCCAAGGTCAAGGACGAAAAAGGCATGAAGCGGGTAGAAAAGTTCCTGAAAGAGGACATTTGTCCTGCGTGCCATGGCACCCGCCTTTCGGCAGCGGCCCGCGCCCCCAAGCTGCGGGGCCTCTCGCTGGATGAGGCCTGCCGGATGCCCCTTTCGGAGCTGGTCGGCTGGGTGCAGGGCGTGCCGGACAGCCTGCCCGCAGAGATGCGCCCGATGGCGGAAAACATTGTGGAATCCTTCACCGGCCCGGCAAAACGACTGATGGATCTGGGGCTGGGCTACCTCGCGCTGGACCGTGCGGCCTCGACCCTTTCCACCGGAGAGCGCCAGCGCATGCAGCTGGCCCGCGCCGTGCGCAACCGCACCACCGGGGTGCTCTATGTGCTGGACGAACCCAGCATCGGCCTGCATCCCTCCAACATCGTGGGCCTGACCGGCGTGATGCACGACCTGATCGCGGACGGCAATTCGGTGATCCTGGTGGATCACGACACACAGATTTTAAAGGAAGCAGACTGGATCGTGGAAATGGGGCCGGAAGCCGGGGCAAAGGGCGGCCATGTGATCGCACAGGGCACCATCCCGGCCATCGAGGTGGACCCGGCGTCCCAAATCGGGCCCTTCCTCTCCGGAAAGGCGGACACCCTGCGGCGAAAGCGCGCATTGGCGGACGCCCTGTTTGCACAGGGAACACTCCATCTTTCCACCGCGCAGCTCCACACGGTGAAGCCGCTGGAAGTAGACCTGCCCAAGGGGCGGCTGACCGTCGTGACCGGCGTGTCCGGTTCCGGCAAGACCACCCTCGTGCTGGAAAGCCTTGTTCCGGCACTGGAAGCCCGCATCGACGGCAAGACACTGCCGCCGCATGTCCGCGCCCTTGACGCGGAGGGCATCGCCCACGTCAAGCTCATTGATGCGACCCCCATCGGGATCAACGTCCGCTCCACCGTTGCCACCTACGCAGGCGTCCACGATGACCTGCGCAGGCTCTTTGCGCGGTCGCCGGACGCAAAGGCACACGGCTACAAGGCCGGAGATTTTTCCTACAACACCGGGTCCCTGCGCTGTCCCGGCTGCGACGGCACCGGCGAGGTGAGCCTGGACGTGCAGTTCCTGCCGGATGTGAACATCCCCTGCCCGGACTGCCGTGGTTCCCGCTATGCCCGGGCGGCCGGACTGGTAAAACTGACCGGCCCGGCGGGGCAGACGGCCTCGCTGCCGGAGCTGATGGACATGGATGTGAACACGGCCATCGATTTTTGCCGGAACATGAAAACGGTCTGCCAGAAGCTGAAGGTCCTGCAGCAGCTGGGCCTGGGCTACCTGACTCTGGGCGAGGAAACGCCCAGCCTTTCCGGCGGCGAAGCCCAGCGTCTGAAGCTGGCCAGCGAGATCGGCCGGACCCAGACCGATTCCGTGTTCGTGTTCGACGAGCCGTCCATCGGCCTGCACCCGCTGGATGTGCAGGTGCTGCTGGGGGTGTTCCAGGCCCTGCTGGACAATGGTGCGACTGTGGTGGTCATCGAGCATGATCTGGACGTCATCCGCAATGCGGACTACATCATCGACATGGGCCCCGGCGGCGGAGATGCCGGCGGGCGGATCGTGGCCTGCGGCACCCCGGAGCAGATCTGTAACGACCCGGCCAGCATCACCGGGCGGTATCTGCGCCGCTGACGGCTGCAGCTTGCTGTTGTGTTTTGCGCCCGGATATGCTATCATCGGGCCAGAAGCAATGCGAGGAGGAGTTTTATATGATCCAATTTGGCCTGCGTCTGCACGACGCCGAAAAGCTGCCCCTGGAGCAGGTGCTCCCGCTGGTGCGTCAGCGGGGTTTCACCTGCGCTCACCTGGCCCTGAGCAAATCCCTCAAGGAGGTGCCCAACACGCCGAGCGCCCTCACCCCCGGTTATGCCGCCTATCTGCGCCGCCTGTTTGCCCAGAACGGCATTGACATTGCCGTGCTGGGCAACTACCTCAACCTGGCCCACCCGGACGAGGACGCTCTGCACGCCATTCAGGAAAAATACTACGCCCATATCCGCTTCGCCAGCCTGCTGGGCTGCGGTATGGTGGGCACCGAGACCGGTGCACCCAACGCGGAGTACAAGTTCTGCCCGGAGTGCCGCAGCGACGCGGCCCTTGCCACCTTTATCAAGAATTTCAAGCCGGTGGTGCGCTGCGCCGAGCAGTACGGTGTGACCATTGCCATCGAGCCGGTGGTCAAGCACATCGTGTACGATGCCAAGCGTGCCCGCACCGTGCTGGACGAGATCGGCAGCCCCAACCTGCAGATCCTGCTGGACCCGGTGAACCTGCTGAATATGGAAAACGTGGACGCCCGCGAGGACGTGTTCGCCGAGGCCATCGAGCTGCTGGGCAAGGATGTGGCCATGATCCACTTCAAGGACTTCCTGCGCAAGGACGCCGGCGGGCAGCTGGCCGCCACCGGTGCCGGGCAGGGCGGCATGGGCGATTACCGCACCATCCTGCGCTTTGCCAAGCAGGAAAAGCCCTGGGTGTTCGCCACACTGGAAAACACCACGCCGGAGAATTCGGTCCAGTGCCTGCAATACCTGCAAAAGCAGTACGACGCGTGCTGAATCTGCCCCAATCACAAAAGGGTCTGCTGCCGGAAACGGCAGCAGACCCTTTTGTGATAGAGAAATCAATCCAGATTCAGTTTGTTCTTCATCAGCCAGTTGGTGGCGGCAAAGTAGACACCGCACAGCACCGCATCGGCCAGCAGGGAAACCAGCACGGCGCGGAGATAGAACCGATTGGTCGTGACCTGCCAGGTATCACCGGAAGCGATGACTACCATATCCAGCCCGACGGTGTTGTTGGTGTAGGGCAGCAGAGCTACAAGGCGGTTCTGCACAATGTTCAGGATCACAAAGGCCGCGATGCCCACCAGCGCAAAATGCTGCTTGAACTGATGCCCGATCATGCAGGCGGTGTACAGGCACAGGATGGAGCAGACCAGCGTGGCCAGCCACTCGATGGCCGTGAGCAGCAGCATGAATCCGCTGACATTCAGAACGTGCTGCAGAATATCTGCCAGCAGCCGGAAGTCGCGCACGGCACTGGCCCAGTCCGAGAAGATGCCGTTGACGTTCAGCATCCCGCACAGGAAGAATACACCGAGGGAAAGCGCGATGACCAGGATGCTGCACAGCAGCCACACCATGCTGGAGATGAGCTTGGACAGGATGAGCTGCGCCGGGGTGACCGGCAGGGTGTGCATCAGGTAACCCTCGCGCCCCAGCAGGTTGCGGGTGAACCGCTGGATGATGGTGAGTGCGGTGATGACTGCGATGGCGACACACAGCATCAGGTAAACGATCGTGACGACTGCGATGGGAAAATCAGAAGCCAGCGCCGGAAAGCGGAAAAACGCCCCCAGCAGTGCAGCAGCAGCCAGAATGGCCAGATACAGTCCGCCGTAAATGCGGCAGGTGGCCTTGAACTCATACTTTAAAAGTTTGCTCAGCATTTGAATACCTCCCGGAAATATGCATCCACGCTCATGCCCTCAGTCTCGCGGAGCTCCTCCACGCTGCGATGGGCGAACACCCGGCCGTCCTTCAGGAAGATGGCCTCGTCCAGCACCGGCTCGATGTCCCCGATGAGGTGGGTGGACAGGATGACCGTTGCGTCCTTGCTGTAGTTGCTGATGATGGTGTGCAGGATGTAGTCGCGGGCGGCGGGGTCCACGCCGCCGATGGGCTCATCCAGCAGGTAAAGCCGGGCCGCGCGGCTCATGGCCAGGATGAGCTGCACTTTTTCCTTGTTGCCCTTGGAGAGGGTCCTGAGCTTTGCGGTGCGGGCAATGTGCAGGGCGTCCAGCATCTCAAAGGCCTTGGCGGGGTCAAAGTCGGCGTAAAAATCCGTGAACATGCCCACCAGCTGCTCTACCTGCATCCAGTCGGGCAGCCAGTCGGCGTCCGGCAGGTAGGAAACAAGGGCCTTGGTGTCCGGGCCGGGGGCCATGCCGGCTACCTTGATGCTGCCGGACGTGGGCTGCAGCAGGCCGTTGGCCAGCTTGATGAGGGTGGTCTTGCCGCTGCCGTTGGGGCCCAGCAGGCCCACGATGCGGCCAAAATTCACATGCAGATCCACGCCGTCCAGCGCGGTCTTGTCTTTGTCGTAGCACTTGGTCAGTGCTTCACAGGTCAGAATCTCACTCATTGTGCATCCTCCTTGGTGGTGTCCAGCTGCTCCAGCAGAGCAGCCGCGCGTGCAGGGCTGTAGCCGATGCCGCGCATCTTGACCAGAAATTCTTCCGCCAGTTTCCGGGCGGCTTCGGTCCGAAGCTGTTCGATCAATTCGGTGTCCTCCGTAACATAGCGGCCTGAGGTGCGTTCGGTGCGCACCAGACCTTCGGTTTCCAGCTGGGCCAGGGCCCGCTGCATGGTGTTGGGATTGACCCCGGCGGCTGCGGCAAGGTCCCGCACCGAGTCCAGGTGCCCGCCGGGCGGGTAGGTGCCTGCCAGGATGCGGGCCTTGAGCCGTTCCACCAGCTGCGCATAGATCGGGCGGCTGGAATCAAACTGTTCCGACATACTGTTGTCTCCTTGTATTGCTGTATTAATCGCTTGATACAATAATACACGATCTGCCCCGCTTGTCAAGCCCTTTTGGCAAAAAAAGAAGAGCTGCTGCGAAAAAATACGCAGCAGCTCTGAAAATCAGAACAAATTTACTCCAGCACCAGCAGCAGGCTCATCTTGAACTTGCCCTGTGCGGTCACACTGTGCAGGCCGTTCTTGTCAAAACGGAAGCTCTGGCCTGCGGTCAGCTCGTAGTCCTGGCCCTCGTAGCCGATGATGGCCTTGCCCTCCAGTGCGGTCAGGATGGCGTTGCCGGGAGCACGGTGCGGGGTCAGGCCGGTGCCCTCGTCAAAGGCCATCAGCACGAATTTCATGTTGTCGGTGTGGGCCAGGTCCAGGTTGGCGATGCTGCCCTCTTCGTAAGGGATCAGGTCCTTCAGTTCGGTGGCTGCGCCTGCTTTGAGGATGCTGTTCATAGTAAGGTTCTCCTTTTTGAGGATGATTTCGGTATAGATAAGGCCGTTGTCGGTGCGGGTGCCGCACAGCGTTCCGGGCGGGAAACGGTCATGGCCGGGCGGATGGGCCGCACCTGCGGGGGGGGTGAAGGGCTGGTTGAACAAAAACGGACTCCTTGTGTGGGAAGTGGAGCCGCCGGTTCCGCTATGACAACGGCAGACGGCTCATTTTTTATAGTGTACCCCTTTTGTAGGGTGAAATCCGTGGCTATAACCACGGAATATGAAAAATAACACGATCCCTTCAAAATGATGCAATCTGTCCAGAAAAAATGAGGATAATATCAAAATTTACAGAGAATTCATACAATTCTTCATTGCAAATTTTTTGACGATGTGCTATGCTGAAAAGCAGAGAACCGCTGCCGGAACCGGCGGCGCAAATGAGTTTGGAGGATTTGACTTATGGCTGATCGCATCGTTCTGAATACCATTTCCTACCATGGCCATGGTGCCATCGAGAACATTGTGCCGGAGCTCACCGCCCGCGGCTACAAAAAGGCCTTCGTCTGCTCGGACCCCGACCTGATCAAGTTCGGCGTCACCAAGAAGGTCACCGACCTGCTGGACGCCGCAAACTTTGCCTACAGCGTGTACAGTGAGATCAAGCCCAACCCCACCATTGCCAATGTGCAGGACGGTGTGGCCGCTTTCAAGGCTGCCGAAGCAGACTGCATCGTGACCATCGGCGGCGGTTCCTCCATGGACACGGCCAAGGCCATCGGCATCATCATCAACAACCCGGAGTTTGCAGACGTCCGCTCTCTGGAGGGTGTGGCTCCCACCAAGAAGCACGCGGTGTTCACCATCGCAGTGCCCACCACTGCCGGTACTGCTGCTGAGGTCACCATCAACTACGTCATCACCGATGTGGAGAAGAAGCGCAAGTTCGTCTGCGTGGACACCAACGACATTCCGGAGATCGCCGTGGTGGACCCCGATATGATGTCCTCCATGCCCAAGGGTCTGACCGCTGCCACCGGTATGGACGCACTGACCCATGCCATCGAGGGTTATATCACCAAGGGCCACTGCACGATCTCCGACATGTTCCATCTGGAAGCCATCAAGCTCATCAGCGAGAACCTGCGCGGTGCCGTGCAGAACACCCCGGAAGGCCGTGAGGGCATGGCTCTGGGCCAGTACATCGCCGGTATGGGCTTCTCCAACGTGGGCCTGGGCATCGTGCATTCCATGGCACACGGCCTGTCCGCCCTGTATGATACCCCTCACGGCGTGGCCTGCGCCATCCTGCTGCCGGTGGGCCTGGAATACAACAAGACCGTCGCCGGTGAGCGCTACCGTGCCGTCGGCAAGGCCATGGGCGTGAAGGGCATCGACGAGATGAACGACGCCGAGGCAGCCGATGCCACCATCGCCGCTGTCAAGCAGCTGAGCGCCGATGTGGGCATCCCCGCAAACCTGCACGGCATCCTGAAGGAAGAGGACATCCAGTTCCTGGCCGAGTCCGCTTATGCCGACGCCTGCCGCCCTGGCAACCCGCGTGACACCAGCGTGGAAGAGATCGTGGAGCTGTACAAGAGCCAGCTGTAACCCTACAGCCTGAACCACCCGCGTAAACCAAAGGCCCCGCACCGTTCCGTTCGGAACCGGTGCGGGGCCTTTTGGATGATGCACTGCCGCAAAACTTATTCGGCTGCGCGGGACTGCTCCACAAAAGCGGCGATCTTGTCCACCTGGATCTCGGCCACGGCACGGCCGGTGTCGTACACGCGGCGCAGCTGGGCGGGGTCACGCTCCATGGAGCCGATCTCCAGCGGGATGGGCGGCCGGATGACAAAGGCCTGGCCGGTCTGCTCCAGCATGGCCACATGTTCCAGTGTCTCGTTGTAGCGCTCGTGGCGGTCGGCCACGGCCTCCACAAAGGCGGGGTAGCGCAGGTAGCGCGCCCGGATGGCGGGCAGCATCTTGTTTTTCTTTTTCACAAAGTCCTTGGGCTGGGTCAGCACGATGAGGTTGCGCTTGTAGCCGATGGACTCAAAGAAGCGCACCGGGATGGAATCTGCAATGCCGCCGTCCAGCAGCTGGTAGTGGCCGATCTTCACGATCTTTGCGGCCAGCGGCATGGAGGCCGACGCCTGCATCCACTGGATGTCCTCGGCGTCGCCGGTGCGGCACTTGTGGTAGATGGGGTCGCCGGTGCGCACATCGGTGCACACCACAAAAAAGTCCATGGGATCTTCCCGAAAGGTTTTGGCGTCAAACGGATCCAGCTTTTCCGGCACGGTGTGGTAGCAGAACTGCTCGCTGTACAGGTTGCCGGTGCGCAGCAGGTTGCCAAAGCTGGCGTAGCGCTTATCTTTGCAGTATTCGGTGTTGTAGCGGATGGTGCGCCCGATCTGGTGCGACTTATAGTTGCAGCCGAACACGGCCCCCGCCGAAACACCGATGGCACCGTCCACCGTGATGCCGTGCTCCATCAGCACATCCAGAACACCGGCGGTGAACATGCCGCGCATAGCCCCGCCTTCCAGTACAAGTCCCGTTTTCATAACCGTTCTCCCTCTCCTCCGATCGGCGTACAGGCACCGGTCTTTCTTCCAAGTATACTCAAAAATCAGCAAAGCACAAGAGCGCCGAAAGCCAAAAATTACAGGACTGTTTTGCGGAGTTTCGGTGCTTTTTGCCATAGGCATGCTTTTGGAAAAAGCCCACGCAGATGCAGCCCGGATTTTTTCAAATTTGGGCACAAAGCCACTTGCCAAAGGCAGGCACTTCCGTTATACTAGGTAAAATACATACAGGTTGCGGGCACAGCTTTGTGCCCCGGAATGGAAAAAGGCTGGAGGACAAAGACTGCTTATGAAGATGCTGGAAGATCGTATCCGCGCAGACGGCATTGTGCGCGAAGGAAATGTGCTCAAGGTGGACAGCTTCATCAACCACCAGATGGATGTCCCGCTGTTCCGCGAGATGGCCCGGGAGTGGAAGCGCCTGTTTGCGGGCAAGCCCATCAACAAGGTGCTCACCATCGAGGCCAGCGGCATCGGTATTGCCGCCATTGTGGCCAGTGAGTTCAACGTGCCGGTGGTGTTTGCCAAAAAGTCCATGAGCATCAATCTGGACTACAACAACTACGAGACCAAGATCCAGTCCTTCACCCACAAAAAGATCTACAACGTCATCGTGTCCAAAAAGTTCCTCACCGCAGAGGATCATGTGCTGATCATCGACGATTTCCTGGCCAACGGCTGTGCCCTGATGGGCCTGCTGGAGCTGGCACAGGAGGCCGGTGCCACCGTGGAAGGCATCGGCATCGCCGTGGAAAAGGGCTTCCAGCAGGGCGGTGAGCTCATCCGCAGCAAAGGCATCCAGCTGGAGAGCCTTGCCATCGTGGAATCCATGAACAGCGAGACCGGCGAGATCGTGTTCCGCGAGCAGCCGCATCAGAACTGATCAGAACCCTCTCAGTCAGCCCTCCGGGCTGCCAGCTCCCCCGAAAGGGGGAGCTTTTTGTTTGTACGGAGAAGTTTCCCGTTTCGTCAAAAGCTCCTCCCTTGGGGGAACTGGCATCGCCGCAGGCGATGACGGAGAGGGTTTACGCCCCATCCGTACTGTCCCCGTCTGCCGGCAGGGCAGCGGTCTGCTCGGCGGGGACGTCTGCGGCGGCGCGGGGCACGCCTTTGTACACCAGCGTCTGTTCCAACACCTCGGCACACACCGGGGCCGAAAGGCTGCCGCCGGCGGTGGTCCAGCTGTGGGGCTCATCCAGGCAGACCAGACACAGAAACTGCGGGTCGTCGATGGGCGCCACGGCCACAAAGCTGGCAATGCGGGCTTTTTCGTCGGCGCTGTCCAGCTTCTGGCTGGTGCCGCTCTTGCCGCCCACCCGGTAGCCGGAGATCTGCGCGTTGCGTCCGCCGCCGTACAGAACAACGGCTTCCATCATCTCCCGCATGACGGCGGAAGTCTCCGGCTGGATCACCTGCTGTTTGCATACGGGGTCCCGGTGTTCCAGCACCGTGCCGTCCGGGGCCAGAATGTCCGATACGAGGTAGGGCTGCATCAGTTTTCCGCCGTTGACCACTGCACACACGGCGGCGGCCATTTCCAGATAGGAGATCTTGCTGCTTTGCCCGAAGGCGCAGGAGGCCAGCTCCACCGGCCCCATACGGTCGGCGGTGTAGTACAGGCTCTTTTTCGGCTCGGCGGGCAGGTCGATGCCGGTGGGCTCCCGCAGGCCGAAGGCGGCAAAGTAATCGCAGAAGGCCTCCTTGCCAAGCCGCGCTCCGATCTGGATAAAGCTCTGGTTGCAGGAATTTTCCAGCGCCTGCGTCACGGTCTGGGTCCCGTGGCGCTTGTGGTTGGCGCAGTGGAACCGGGTGCCCGCCACCGAGATGGACTCCCCGCAATAAAAGCTGGAGTTCCGGGTGATGGCTCCGGCGTCCAGCGCGGCCGCGCAGGTGATGAGCTTGAACACGCTGCCCGGTTCGTACAGGTCGCTCACGGCCTTGTTGCGCCACTGGGTCTGCTGGGCCAGCTGCAGGGCGGCCGTCCGCTGCTCCCCAGAGAGGGCATCTACGGCGGCGCGGGCAGCTTCGTCGTAGAGGACCCGCGGCTGGTTGGGGTCGTAGGCCGGGGTGGTGGACATGGCCAGCACGGCCCCGGTGTTCACGTCCAGCACGATGCCCACGGCACGGGCGGCCACATGGTGTTCCTGTACGGCGTAATTCAACGCATTTTCGAGATAATGTTGAATGTTGGCGTCGATGGTCAGCCACAGGCTGCTGCCCTCCACCGGGAACTGCTCGGTCTCGTAGCTCTGCTCCAGCGTGTAGCCCCAGGCGTTCACGGCGGTGAGCACCACGCCGTTCTGCCCGGTGAGCTGCTCGTTGTATTCCAGCTCCAGCCCGCTCACTCCGGCGTTGTCCACATTGGTAAAGCCCAGCACCGACGCCAGAAACTCCCCCTGCGGGTACCAGCGCTTGCTGTCCTGATTGATACGGATGCCGGTGATGCTGTTTTCCTCGCAGAAATCCCGCACGGCATCCGCCATGGAACGCTCCACCCGGTAGCGCAGCAGACAGTCGTTGGAGGCGCGGTCCCGGAACTTTTCCAGCAGGGCGGCTTCGTCCAGCTCCAAAATCTGCGCAAGACCGTGGGCGGCCAGCTCCAGTTTGTCGGCAGGCATCTCCCGCGGGCTGGCCCGCAGGGTCCAGCAGCTGCTGTTGGCCGCCAGCAACACGCCGTCGGCACTGTAGATGCGGCCCCGGTCGGCGGGCACCACGGTGTCCCGCAGCTGCTGCCCCAGTGCCCGCCGGGTGTACCAGTCCCCGGCGGCCAGCTGCAGCCAGTAGAGCCGGGCAATAAGCCCTGCAAAGCAGATGCCGCACAAAAGCAGCGCCACCAGCCGGGCACGGGCGCGGAACGCCTGCTCCGGCAGGGTGCGCAGGGGTTCGGGCCGGGACATGGCAGCACCTCCTTTTCCGGCTCAGTTTATGCGGGCAGGGTCTGCGGCTATGACTAACAGCCCGGCGGCCTGCGTACAATAGACCAAAAGGACTGCCGGAGGTGATGAGGATGCACAGGGCCGCTGTGCCTGCCCGGGCCCGGCGCGGACTGCTGCGTCCGCTGCCCGCCATGGACCTGCCGTTTCTGATCCTGGTGCTCACGCTGGTGGGCTTTGGGCTGGTAATGCTGTACAGTGCCAGCAGCGCGGTGGCGCTGTACCGGCGGGGCGATGCCTGGGCCTATGTGCGGCCGCAGCTGCTGTATGCGGCCATGGGCATCGGGGCCATGTGGGCGGCCAGCCGGGTGGATTACCACATCTATCACAAACTGGCCTGGCCGCTGCTGGCCCTCTCGCTGGTGCTGCTGGTCGTGGTGCTGTTCATGCCGGAATACAACGGCTGCAAGCGCTGGCTGGTGCTGCCGGGGCTGGGCACTCTGCAGCCCAGCGAGATCGCTAAATTTGCGGTGGTGCTGGTGTTTGCCCACATCATCTCCCTCAACCACAGCCGGATGGAGAGCTTTGCGGTGGGGGTGGTGCCCTTTGCGCTGGTACTGGGCGCGGTGGCGGTGCTCATGCTGCTGGAGCCGCACCTGTCCGGCACGGTGCTGATCCTGGGCATCGGGGCAGTGCTCATGTTCGTGGGCGGCACCGGGCTGCGGTGGTTCGTGCTGGCCGGTGTGGGCGGAGCGGGTGCCATCGGGGCGGCCATCGTCATCATGCCGGATCTGGTGCCTTATGCGGCCAGCCGCCTGAGCTCCTGGCTGGACCCCTTTGCCGACCCGCTGGGCGACGGCCACCAGACCATCCAAAGCCTGTACGCCATCGGCTCCGGCGGGGCCGTGGGGCTGGGGCTGGGCAACAGCCGCCAGAAGCACCTGTTCGTGCCGGAACCCCAGAACGACTTCATCTTTTCCATCCTGTGCGAGGAGCTGGGGTTTGTGGGGGCCTGCGCGGTGATCCTGCTGTTCAGTCTGCTGCTGCTGCGGGGCGTCACGCTGGCGGCCCACGCGCCGGACCGCTTCGGGGCACTGCTGGTGGTGGGGTTCGTGGTGCAGGTGGCCTTGCAGGCGGTGCTGAACATCGCCGTGGTCACCAACACCATCCCGAACACCGGCATCAGCCTGCCCTTCTTCTCCTCCGGCGGCACCAGCCTGATGATGCTGCTGGGCGAGATGGGCATCGTGCTGTCCGTCTCCCGTGGGGAAACATAAAGGCGGCCATTTCTGCCGCAAAATGGGATGTTTGCCCCGCAAAAGACGCAAAAAACAGACAAACGACCGGACAAATGCGTTTTGCGATGTCCGGGTACAAAACAGGGAACCGACGGCCCTCGTTCTGCATACCATGGGGTATCTTTGGCAGAACGGGGGTCTTTGCATGGCAGGGGATTACATCATCACGGGCGGGCGGCCGCTGAATGGAACGGTACGGGTCCCGGCGGCCAAGAACAGTGTGCTGCCGCTGCTGGCAGCGTCCCTGCTGTGCAGCGGGCCAGTGCGGCTGTGCGGGGTGCCGGAGCTGGCCGATGTGGCCGAGAGCCTTGCCCTGCTGCGCAGTGCAGGCTGCACAGCGGAGCGGCAGGGGGCGGATGTACGGGTGGACGGGGTGCCCGGCAGCGGGACGCTGGCGGCAGGCCCGGCGGGCCGGATGCGGGCATCCATCCTGTTCTGCGCCCCGCTGCTGGCCCGGCTGGGCCGGGCACAGACCGTGCTGCCCGGGGGCTGCCGCATCGGAGCACGGCCCATTGATCTGCATCTGGCGGGCCTTGTGCAGATGGGAGCCTGCCCGCAGCTGGAAGGCGAACGCCTGCTGCTCACGGTTCCGGCGGGGCTGCACGGAGCGGACATCACCCTGCGGTTCCCCAGCGTGGGGGCCACCGAGACCCTGCTGCTGGCGGCGGCGCTGGCACAGGGGGAGACGACCCTGCGGGGTGCGGCCCGGGAGCCGGAGATCGAAGATCTGGCGGCATTCCTGAACCGGTGCGGCGGCCGGGTGCAGGGCGCGGGCACCGGCACGGTGCGGGTGCAGGGGGTGCGGCGGTTGCACGGATGCAGCTTTGTGCCCCTGCCGGACCGGATCACGGCAGCCACCTTTGCCTGTGCCTGCGCAGCGGCTGGGGGACGGGTGGAGCTGGCAGGCTGCGCGCCCCGGCTGTATGCGCCGGTGCTGGAAATTCTGGAACAAATGGGGTGCGGTGTTGTGCGCCGGAGCGATGCTGCCGTTATTACCCGGTTCGGGCGGCTGTACGGGCCGGGGCGGGTGTTCACCGGGGCATACCCGGCGCTGGCCACCGACGCGGCCCCGCTGCTGGCGGCGGTGCTGCTCTGCGCGGAGGGACCCGGCAGCATCGAGGATGTGATCTTTGAGCGGCGGTTCGGCTGCGCGGCAGGCTTTGCGGCGCTGGGCGGCCGGGTGCGGGTGGAGGGCCGCACCCTGTACGCGGAACCCGGCGGCACCCTGCAGGGAACGGTGCTGGAAGCGCCCGACCTGCGGGGCGGGGCAGCGCTGGTGATCGCGGCGCTGGCGGCACAGGGCAGCAGCCGCATCACCCATACGGAGTTCATTGACCGCGGCTATGCCGATTTTGCACAGAAACTGACGGCTCTGGGTGGGCAAATTGCACGAGAAACCCCGCGCGGGGCAGACTGCCCGAAAAAAAGAACTTCAAAAACGTAAATTTGACTTGCATTCACGGCAAAAAGATGATACGATACAGTTATATAAGTGTAGGTTGATATTTCTGTGCGTTCTGCACAGTTCTACGATAAAATCCGGATGGAGGACAAAGTTATGGCATTGATGCTCGATGAAGAAATGGACGAAAATGTTACGACGATCAAGGTGATCGGTGTTGGCGGCGGCGGCGGCAACGCCGTGAACCGCATGGTCAGCGATGGTCTGCAGGGCGTGGAGTTCATTGCGATGAACACGGATCAGCAGGCGCTGGCCAAGAACCATGCCACCGTCAAGGTCCAGCTGGGCTCCAAGCTCACCAAGGGCCGCGGCGCAGGTGCCGACCCTGAGATCGGCCAGCGTGCCGCTGAAGAAAGCAAGGACGAGATCGCAAACGCGCTCAAGGGCTCCCAGATGGTGTTCATCACCGCCGGTATGGGCGGCGGCACCGGCACCGGTGCGGCTCCTGTGGTGGCTGAGGTGGCACACGACCTGGGCATCCTGACCGTGGGCATCGTCACCAAGCCCTTCTCTTTTGAGGGCAAGCGCAAGATGGGCCTGGCTGAGCAGGGCATTGCCAACCTGCTGATGCATGTGGACAGCCTGATCGTGATCCCGAATGAGCGCCTGAAGATGATCAGCCAGGAGAAGATCACCCTGATGAACGCCTTCCAGGCTGCCGACAACGTGCTGCGTCAGGGCGTCGAGTCCATTTCCGCCCTGATCAACGTGCCCGCCTTCATCAATCTGGACTTCGCCGACGTGCGCTCCATCATGAAGGATGCCGGTTACGCGCACATGGGCGTGGGCAGCGCCAAGGGTGCCGGCAAGGCCGAGAACGCCGCCAAGGCTGCCATTTCCAGCCCGTTGCTGGAGACCAGCATTGCCGGTGCACACGGCGTTATCATCAACATCACTTCCAGCCCCGACATCGGCCTGGAGGACGTGGAGACCGCAGCCGGCCTCATCACCCAGAGCGCTCATCCGGATGCGAACATCATCTGGGGTACTGCGTTTGACGAGAACCTGTCCGACGAGATGCGCGTGACCGTCGTTGCTACCGGCTTCGACAACAAGAGTGCCAGCGACCTGCGCAACAGCATCAACAACGCCATGGGCGGTGCCCAGTCGGTGCCGTCGGCAGTATTCAGCAGCGACACCGGCAGTGCAGCCACTGCCGCTGCTCCTGCTGCTCCGGCAGCAGCCCCGGCCGCTCCGGCAGCTGCCGCAAAGCCCGTGGAAGAGGAAAGCAGCGACAACCGTTACTACGACGAGCTGCTGGCCATCCTGAACAAGCGGAAGTAAGGCTGGCAAATAATAAACGCATCGTGGCACAGCGCCCGTGAGGAGGGCGGGTCTCTTGCGCGCAAGCGGAGGGAGGCAATGCAATGCTGAAACAGGACGTTCCGCTGCGGACCGGATGGTTCGGGTACCGGAAACTGGATGTTGAAAATTGTATTGCGCACATCCGCGCAGCGTATGCGGCAGAACTCCGCCTTGCCCGGCAGACGCAGCAGGGAATGGAGGAGACCATGGCGCAACTCAGGCAGGAGAACAAAGCTCTGCGGCAGCGCTTTGCCCAGCAGGCGGCGGCGCAGGCCGCAGCATCGGTGCGGGCAGAGGGCAGCGACAAGCTGCAGCAGCTGACCCGCAAGCTGGAAGCGGCCCACGCCGAGATCCGCCGCTACCAGACCCGGCTGTTTGCCTGCGAGCGCCAGATGATCGCTCTGCGGCGGGAAAATGCCGACCTCGAAGCAGCCTGTGAGCAGGCACGGGAGGAGCTGCAGATGGCCGTGGCCCGTGCCGAAAAGGCAGAGCAGCAGGCTGCCCAGACGCCTGCCTGTCCGGAAGTGCCGGTGCAGGCCCCGACGCCGGAACCGCCCGAAGAAGCTGTGGCCTGCTGTGCAAGACCGGCCGCACAGCCTGCGGCGCAGCCGGAACCCGTGTGGCAGCCGGAAACGGAGCTGGAGAAGCTTTCGGTGGAGCTGCTGCGCCGGTTTGATGAAATGATGCAAGAATGATTCGACAAGCTGCTGTGCCGGCATGGACTGGTGCAGCAGCTTTTTGTGTGAACAGGGGATTTTTGCTGCGGCAAGGCAGCACATTGCCAGATGGGGATGGCGAGGAGCAAGGCACATGAATGTGAAACAGAAGATCCTGATCGCAGACGATTCTGAGATCAACCGCGCGCTGCTGATGGAGATCCTGGGCGACGGGTATGAGTATCTGGAAGCGGAAAACGGTGTCCGGGCGGTGGAGCTTTTGCGCGAGCACACGGACATCGCACTGGTGCTGCTGGACATCATGATGCCGCAGATGGACGGCTTTGACGTGCTGAAGGTCATGCGCTGCTATTCCTGGCTGGACGAGATCCCGGTGATCATGATCTCGGCGGCAAAGGACACGGCCAACATCGAGCGTGCCTACGACCTGGGTGTGGCCGACTACATGCGCCGCCCCTTTGAGCGGGTCATGGTGCTGCGCCAGGTGCAGAACGTGCTCATGCTGTATGCCAAGCAGAAGCGCCTGACCCGGCTGGTGACCGATCAGGTGTACGAAAAAGAGCACAACAGCGTGCTGATGATCAGCATCCTGAGCCATGTGGTGGAGTTCCGCAACAGCGAGAGCGGCCTGCATGCGCTGCACATCCGCACCCTGACCGACCTGTTGCTGCACCAGCTGGCGGGCAAGACCGACCGGTATCAGCTGGACGAGAGCGACATTTCGCTCATCAGCACGGCATCGGCCCTGCACGACCTGGGCAAGATTGTGATCCCCACCGAGATCCTCAACAAGCCCGGCCGCCTGACCGCCGAAGAATACGCGATGATCAAGACCCACACGGTGAAGGGTGCCCGCATCCTGCGGGACCTGAGCAACACCATCGGCGGGGGAAACGAGCCCCTGCTGCAGGTAGCCTATGCCATCTGCCGCTGGCACCATGAGCGCTGGGACGGCGGCGGCTACCCGGACAAGCTGAAGGGCGATGCGATCCCCATCGCAGCACAGGTGGTGGCACTGGCAGATGTGTACGACGCCCTGACCAGCGACCGCTGCTATAAACCGGCCTACGACCACGACACGGCCCTGCGCATGATCCTGAACGGCGAGTGCGGGGCCTTCAACCCGCTGCTGCTGGAATGCCTGAATGAGTCGTCGGAGCTGCTGCGGCAGGAGCTGCAGCGCAACGAGTGGGACCGCAGCTTCCACCAGGACACCCACCGCTTGTCGGAGGAGATCCTGCACCGGGAAGCCCTCCCGCGGGAGGACCGCAGCCAGCGGTTGCTCAACCTGGAACGCGAGCGCACCCAGTTCTATGCGGACCAGTGCGGCGGCATCCAGTTCGACTACGACCTGCTCAGCGGCCGGGTGACGGTGACCAACCACTACGCCAGCGCCGCCGAGCGCACCCAGGTGCTGGACTTTGACCATGGCGAAGGGCTGAACTTCCTTTCCCTGAAGGACCGCCGCCGCCTGTTGGAAGCGCTGGAAAAGGCAACCCCGGAGATCCCGCAGGCCAGCTTCCCCGTGGAGGTGCAGACCGGCGGCGGATACCAGCCGCACCGGCTGGTGCTGCGCACCCAGTGGAGCCGCGGCGGGCAGCGCCGCTGTGTGAGCGTGGTGGGCCAGCTGCTGCCGGAGCAGACCGAGGATGCAAAGGCGCAGCCGGATGTGCTGCTGCACAGCTCCGGAGGCTCGATGGCGGCTGTCCTGCAGCAGCTGCAGGGCGTGTTTGACCTGGTGCGTCTGGTGGACCCGGAGCGCGCCAAGGTGCTCACACTGCACCCGGACGGCACGCTGGAAGAGCGGGCCGGTCACTGCCATGTGGTGTGGAACAAGGCCGGCCGGTGCGAGAACTGCATCTCGGCCAAGGTGTTCACCAGCAAAAAGACCCTGAACAAGATCGAATTCAATGGCGAGGACGCCTATTTTGTGCTGTCGCGCTATGTGGAGAACAACGGCCGCGGCTGCGTGCTGGAAATGGTTTCCAAGCTGTCCAACGGACGCTGGCTGGACATGGGCGGCCGCCGCATGCTGCTGGACCGCAGCGAGGACTTTGACAACAGTGCCTTCATCGATCCGCTCACCGGGGCCTACTCCCGCCGGTACTTTGAAAAGTTCCTGGCCGACAGTGAGCAGATCAACGGTGTGGTGGTCATTGACGTGGACCGCTTCAAGGCCGTGAACGACAGCTACGGCCATCTGGTGGGCGACAAGGCGCTGGAAAGCATCTCTGCGGCGGTGCAGGCCTGCCTGCGGGAGAGCGACATTCTGGTGCGCTACGGCGGCGACGAGTTTTTGCTGGTGATGCCGCAGCTGCGGCCGGAGGGGCTGCCGCTGGTGATGGACCGCATCCAGGAAGCGGTGCGGCAGGCCCGGGTGGAGAGCCACCCGGAGATCCGCCTGTCCATCAGCGTGGGCGGTGTGTGCGGCGTGCACCCGCTGCGGGAGGCCATCCGGCAGGCAGATGACCGGATGTACCAGAATAAGGCCCGCAACAAGGAATAAAAAACAAGACCCGGACACGGGGCAGGCACAAAAAGGTGCTGCCGGTATCCGGGTCTTTTTTGGTATCGGGATAAAATATGCTCAGTGCACGGCGCTGGTGCGGTGCTCCATAAGATAGGTGGCTTCCAGATCCGCGATGTGCAGTTTGACGGCAAGGGGGTACTTGTCGTAGGCTTCCGAGATGGCAAAGCAGCCGCCCCGGGCCGCATCGTCAAAGCCGCCCATGTGCCAGCGGATGGCCACGGCCTCTTCCACCTTGAGCTTCATGAAGCGCTCAATGAGGAACACGCTTTTTTCACCGTGGCCGTAGGGAAACAGGTCCTCCACGCTGTAGCTGGGCACCTTTTCCCACTGACCGGTGGTCTCGTTCTTCACGTTGCGGGTGCCGGCCTTGTAGTAGTTGGCCTTGCACAGATCGTGCAGCAGTGCGCAGATGGCAAAGCTCTCCTCACTCTCGCCCTCGGTAAAAAAGGTGTCGTGCAGGGCGTGGTAGACGTTCAGGCTGTGCATGCACAGCCCGCCGGTGCAGGCACCGTGGAACCGGGTGGACGCCGGAGCCGAAAAGAAATCGGTCTTGTGGTCCAGCCAGTCCAGCAGCTTTTCGCTGCCGGGGCGGGTGACATGCTGCCGGAAGATCTGCAAAAACTCCTCGCGGTCGGTCATGCTCACAGCTCCATATCTTCCAGGATGCCCTTGAGGATGGCCAGCTCGTCGTGGCTCAGGGAGATGCCCTTGCCCATGCGGGTGCCGTCCGGGGACCAGTCGCGGATGTCGTACTTGGGCTCGCCGTCGTTCCAGCTGATCAGGTTGAGCTGACGCTCCCAGCCGCGGGGACGCTGCGAGAGCACCGCGATGCGCTCGACGACTTCGTATTTGATCTCTGCCATAATGCAAAACCTGCCTTTATCTTTGTTTGCTACCATAATAAGGGAAGCGCGGCAAGATTTCAACAGGTAAAGCAAAAATTAACGGAAAATTTTTTGTGCGGCTCAGCCGTAAGGGGCGTTTTCGCGCCACTCCACAAGCTGCTGCACCGCGTCGGCGTCCTCATCCGGGGCGGGGTGGGCCGAGTGCGTGTGCTGCAGGGTGCTGAACAGCCCCGGGGCATATTGCGCCATCACACCGGGCACCTTCCCGGCCAGAAATTCCTGCGCGTTTTTCTGGCGGCAGGCGGCGGGGGTGCCGTCGGTCATGGGCACACCGGCCTGCGGAGCGCTGCCCGGTTCCGGGTGCGGAGAATTGCCGGGCACTTCCGGCGGGGGCAGCTGGGTGCCGGGTGCCGTGGGGTCTCCCGGCGGCTGGGGCGGGTCCGGCTGTTTGCCCAGCGGCGGGCTGCACCGGCTGCAGTTGGCTTCCGGCGCGGAAGAAGGCCCGGGCCGATCCGGAAGGGCATGATGGATGAACGGCGTGAGGGAATTCATAAAAGCGGTCACCTCCTGCCGTTAGGATGCCCGGCGGCGGGGCGTTTTACACCACCAGCTCCACGGTGGAGCCGCCGGTGCGGTTTTTGTGCACCACCACCTGCCGGTCGATGCGGTCCTTCAGGGCCCCCACATGGGAGATGATGCCCACCAGCCGGTCGCCCTCGGTCAGACCGGCCAGCACCCGGATGGCCTGTTCCAGCGATTCCTCGTCCAGGCTGCCGAAGCCTTCGTCCAGGAACAGGGTGTCCAGCCGGATGCCGCCGGCGGCGCTCTGCACTTCATCCGAAAGGCCCAGTGCCAGCGCCAGCGAGGCCTTGAAGCTCTCACCACCGGACAGGGTCTTGACACTGCGGCGGGTGCCGTTGTAGTGGTCGATGACGCCAAGGTCCAGGCCGGACTGGCTGCGCTGGTTCTCGGCCCCGATGCGCTCCAGCTCGTACTGGGCATCGGTCATCTGCATCAGGCGGAGGTTGGCGTGGCGCAGGATGCGGTCGAGGTAGTCCATCTGGATGTAGGCTTCCAGTTTGATCTTCTGTTTGCTGGTCAGAGTGCCGCCGGCGGTGGCGGCCAGCGCTCCCACCCACTGGGCGCGCTGCTCCAATGCGGCGTGCTGCGCGGCGGCGGTGCGGTACTGTTCCATGATGCGGCGGTTGGGCAGCAGGCGGGCGGCCAGCTGCTTTTCCTGCCCGCGGGCGGCATCCCGTGCGGCAGTCAGTTCAGCAGCCGCTTCCCGTAAGGTTTCCGGCGGCTGAGCCGGGGCGGAACTCTGGGCCGCTGCCTGCTGGCTGCGCAGGGCATCCACAGCGGCTTTGGCGGCTGCGTAGTTCTGCTGTGCCGTGCGCAGGGCGGCTTCGGCCTGTTCCATCCCGGCGCGCAGGGCGGTGCGGTCGGCTTCCAGCAGGTCCAGCGCGGCCTGCGCCTGCGCCCGCTGGGGGTAGGGCAGGGCTTTCTGTTTGGCAAGCACCTGCTGTTCCAGTGCCTGTACGCGGGCAGACTGAGCGGCAGCGGTGCGGTCAGCCTCCTGCACCTGCTGTTCCAGTGCCGGGCGCTGGCGGGTGTGGGCCTGCCGGTCGGCTTCCAGCTGCGCCTTGCGCTGACAGTCGGCTCCGGCCTGCCGCAGGCTGGCCGTGCAGTCGGTGCGGGCGGCCTGCAGGGCGGCAGTTTCCTCGGACAGGACGGTATTCATCAGGGCGAAGGTCAGCTGCACCGGAGGTTTGCCTTCCGGCGCGGCAAAGCGCTCCGGCAGCAGGGCCTCGGCGTCCCGGCGCAGGCTGCGGCGGGCTTCGTCTGCAGCGGCTAGGGCGCTCTGGGCGGCGGCGCTGGCCGTTTGCGCGGCACGGTCGGCTTCCTCGGCGGCCTGCCGGGCCTGTTCCACCTGTACCTGCGTGGGTGCGGTGCGGGGCAGGACGGCCCGGGCCGGGTGATGGGTGCTGCCGCACACCGGGCAGGGGGCACCCTCGGTCAGCTCCTGTGCCAGCAGACCGGCCTGCGCGTCCAGAAAGGCCCGGTCCAGTGCATCCCGCCGGGCGCGGGCTTCATCCTGCCGGGCAGCGGCGGCGCGGTAGGCGTCCTGTGCCCGGCGGGCCTGCCGGGCCTGTTTCTGGCTGTCGGCCAGCCGCTGGGCAAGGGCGTCCAGCGCGGTGCTGCGGGCTTCCAGCTGCGCAGCCTGATTCTGCAAAGCCAGCTGCCGGGTGGGGGCATCCACCAGCACGGCAAGGGCGGTGTCGGCTGCAGCAAGGCTGGCGTCCAGCGCTTCCAGCTGGGTGCGGCGCTTCGCGGCCAGTGCCCCGGCCAGCTGCGCGGCATCCTGTGCCTGCTTCTGCTCCCGGCACAGCGCGTCCAGCTCGTCGTAGGCGGTCAGGGCGGTGCGGGCCTGGGTCACCTGTCCGGTCAGGGCATCCAACCGGGCGGCATCCCCGGCGTGGCGGGCGCTCTCAGCTTTGGCGGCATCCAGTGCGGGCCGGGCGGCGTCCAGCGCGGTCTGTTGTTCGGCCAGCTGCCGGGCCAATTGCGCGGCCTGCCGGGCGGCTCCCAGCTGCTGCTGTATGGCATCCAGCCGGGCTTCGGTGTCGGCAAGGGATGCGGCGGCGGCCTCCTGTGCAGCCTGCTGGCGCTGCAGCAGCTCCTCCAATAAGGTCAGCGCGGTGGCAGGCTCGGTCTGGGCACAGAGGGCGGCCAGCGCGTCGGCGTCCGGGTCGTCGGGTGCGACCTGCAGCCCGGCCAGCAGGCTGTCCAGCTGGGTGTTCTGGGCCAGACGCTGCTGGTTCAGGCGGGAAGCTTCTTCCTGCAGACGGTCCTGCAATTTGGCGTACCGCTGAGTGCGGAACAGCTTGCGGAAAATGCGGCTGCGCTCCTCGGTGGAGGCATTCAGCAGCTTGGTGAACTGCCCCTGCGCGATCATGGCGATCTGGCAGAACTGGTTGTAGTCCAGCCCCAGAATGTCCAGCACGGCGGCGTTCACATCCCGTGCCTTGGTCACCGGCGGGCGGCCGTCGGCATAGGTGAGGGTGGCGTCTGCTTTTTCGGTGGTAAAGCCCTCGCCCCGCGCCTTGGGGCGGGGGTATTCCGGATTGCGGCGCACCGTGTAGCGGGCACCATTCACCTCAAATTCCAGTTCCACAAAGGTGGGCGTTTTGGGGTCGGCATATTGGCTGCGCAGCATGGCCCCCTCCCGCACACCGCCGCTGGAGTGGTCGTAGAGCGCGTAGGTGATGGCGTCGAACAGGGTGGTCTTGCCGGCACCGGTATCGCCGGTGACAAGGTACAGGCCGCCTTTGCCCAGCTTTTCCAGTTCCAGGGTGATCTCGGCGGCATAGGGGCCAAAAGCCGACAGGGTCAGGCGGAGCGGTCTCATGCGTCCTCCCCCTCCTTCCAGATGTCCTCAATGAGCTGCTGGCAGAACGCGGCCTGCTCATCGGTCAGGGGCTGGTTGTTCTGCAGTTCGTAAAAGGCAGCAAGATGCTGCAAGGGTGTGATGTTCTCCACCCGCTCCGGCGCGGTGATCTGCTGATCTTCGCGGGTGCGGCGGTTGTCGTAGTCCAGCCGCATCAGGTTGGGGTAGATCAGCCGCAGCTTGGCCAGTGCGTCCGGCACGTCCTGCTCATCGGTCAGGGTGATGTGCAGATAATCGTCGGTGGCGGTGCCCTCGTAGGTGCGGCGGTCGGTCAGTTCCAGATAGCTGCCCCGGACCTCCCGCAGGTCGTGCAGCGGGGTCAGGGGCGCGGTGGAAATATCCACGCAGCCTTTTTCGCCCAGGTCCACAAAGGTGATGCTTTTATGCTGGTGTGCTTCCGAGAAGGAATACTTCAGCGGGGTGCCGCAGTAACGCAGGGTGTCGCGGCCCACCTTCTGGGGGCTGTGCAGGTGGCCCAGGGCCACATAGTCAAAGGCATCGAACAGGGCCGCGTCCACGCAGTCCAGCCCGCCCACGGAAGGCTCTTCACTCTCGCAGGCGGCGGCACCGGCCACGAACTGGTGGGCTACCAGCAGGCTGCGGTGGACAGGGTCCGGGGTGCAGTGCCGCAGCACGCAGGCAAGGGCGTCGTTGTAGCTCTCAATGGGCTCGTCCGGCCAGACATGCCGCACGGAAGCGGGCTTCAGAAAGGGCAGTAAGTACACATCCACCGGGCCATGCTCGTCCGCAAGGCAGATGGGCTGCGGCGCACCGGAGAACACCGGGCTGACGTATACCCGGCTGGTTTCCAGTAGGGCTGAACCAAAGGCCACACGGTCGGCGGAATCGTGGTTGCCGCTGATGGCAAACACCGGCAGGCCCCGGGCTGCCAGCTGGGTGAGAAACCAGTCCAGCAGGCGCACGGCCTCGGCCGGGGGAACGGGCTTGTCGTACAGGTCGCCTGCCAGCAGTACCCCGTCCACAGGGTGGGCATCCAGCAGGGCCAGGACCTGTTCCAGAATGTACCGCTGGTCCTCCAGCATGGAAAATTCACACACCCGCTTGCCCAGATGCAGGTCGGAAAGATGCGCAAAACGCAAAAGCGAACACCGCCTTTCAAAAAAGCTGTTGCTCTTATTATATAGCAGGGCGGGCACTGGCCGCAACCCTCTCAGTCACGGCCTCTCCCTGTGAAAAAGGGCTTCCGGAAAATCCGCAGATTTTCCGAAAGCCCAGAATAAAAACTATTTTTTCCTCTGAATTTGCCCAGAGCAAAGCGGAGGGCATTTCCAATCGTTCTCTTACCGGTCAGAACAGCTTTTCCCAGGTGGCCTGACCGACGCTGCCGTCGGCGGTAAGGCCGTTGCGGCGCTGGAACCGCTGCACGGCGGCTACGGTGGCGGCTCCGTACCGGCCATCTGCGTTCAGACGCTCACCCAGAGAGTTGAGCTTCTGCTGCACCAGCCGCACGGTGCCCCCGGAGGCTCCACTGCGGAGGGGGATACCGGGGTAGGGCACATGGAGGCCATGCTTGGCGGTGTACTGGGTGTACAGCACGTTCCAGGTGTTGGCACCCACCTTGCCGTCCACGTTCATTTTGTTTTTCAGCTGGAACTCCTTTACGGAGTTCTCGGTGGAAAGACCGAACTTTCCGTCCGCCTTCAGGGGGTCATGCCAGGTGCAGGCGTCACGGACACCGTTGAGCCAGGTCTGCACCATGGCTACATCCGGGCCGGAGGAGCCCCGATGGAGCAGGGAATAATAAGCAGGGATCGCCATAATGATCACACGCTCCTTTCCCTCCATGCTATGCGGCAGGGGAGGGCAGCGTCACCCGGCCAGCACCCGGGTGGTGCGGGAAGCAGTGTGCCGGTTCCACCAGTCCACGAAGCGCAGGCGCAGGATGTAGTCCCCGCACACCAGATCGTTTTCTTCCGGCAGGGCATAGCCGCCGCAGGCGGCACGGCACAGCCCGGGGTACAGCACGCACCACCAGTTCTGCCCGCTGCCGGAGCCGATGGTGATGCGCACCGCATCGTACCGCCCGGCGGGCAGGCAGCCGCCGGTATACTGCCGGGCCGGGAAGTACATGTTGACCAGCTGCACCTGCACCGGGGCATTCACCCCGCACCGGGCCAGTGCGTGCCGGGCAGCAAGCTGCAAAGTGAACAGGTTCCGGGCCGCCCAGCTGCGGGTGTCGGTCTGGTTCCCGGCGGGACAGGCAGCGTCCAGACAGGCCAGCACGGCGTCCCGTACCCGGAGCTTGGCGCTCTGGTCGGCCACGGCATCGCTGGCAGCGCGGATGTGCAGCCGCAGGGTATCGGCACATACCGCATCGCCGGTGTGCAGCTGGGTGCGGCCCCAGGCCGCCGCCTGCCACAGGCTGCACAGCAAAAGTCCGAGCGCAAGGCAGATGCACAGGTGCTGCATCTGCCGCCGGGAAAGCATCTTACCCATAAAAAAACAGACCCTTCTTCTGGAAATGATATCCAGAGGATGGGTCTGTAAAAGGTGATTTATACAGCTGCTCCGAGCGAATGCGAGATGACTGAGAGGGTCCTCAGTTCTTCAGCGACTGCATGGGGGCAGGCAGGCGGCCGCCGCGGTTGATGAACAC
>ERZ1673742.1179-NODE-1179-length-25471-cov-9.987960_pt1 | contig 25471 bp, 19 predicted proteins | sample MGYA00580208_ERZ1673742 | MGnify/ENA primary metagenome ERZ1673742 (study PRJEB41218, sample SAMN15661774) | gut metagenome | host: Homo sapiens | place: Canada: London | collected 2015-08-20/2019-03-30 | study: EMG produced TPA metagenomics assembly of...
GTGGTGTAGGGGTAGATGCCGAAGTCGATGTCGCGCAGAGCGCCCAGCTGGGCCTCGAACAGCACCTTCTTGCCGGCGGCATCGGCGTCAGCCAGATACTGGCCCACGTCGCAGATGTAGTCCTTGAAGATGGCGGCATACTTCTCCAGCCATGCCCACATCTCGTCCACGCTGATGGGGGCGGAGTGGTAGCTGCCCTCCATCACCAGGTTCTTGGAATCCACCATGGTCACCAGGCGCTTCTTCACGCTGTCGTCCAGGTGAAGCAGGTCGCCCATGCGCAGGGTCTTCTTCATGTACTTGTCACCGTAAGTGTAGGCGATGCCGCGCTTGGTGGAGCCGAACTGTGCGCCGGTCTTGGCCAGGCGGGCCTCTTCCAGGCCGTCCTGATCAACATGGTAGGGCATGGTGATGGTGGCACGGTCGGAGATCTTCAGGTTATCGGGGGTGATGGAAATGCCCTGCTCCCGCAGATTGTTGATCTCGCCGTCCAGATGGTGCGGGTCGATGACCATACCGTTGCCCATCACGCAGACAACGTTGGGGCGCAGGATGCCGGAGGGCAGCAGGTTCAGCACGAACTTGCCGCGCTCGTTCTTAACGGTGTGGCCTGCGTTGTTGCCGCCCTGATACCGTGCAACGATGTCATACTCCTGGCTGATCAGGTCGACCATGCGGCCCTTGCCCTCATCGCCCCAGTTGATACCCGTAATTGCAGTAAGCATAATAAATGACCTCTTTATCCTTTTTTCAAAAGACAGCCTTTTCCGTGCACCTTGCCCGGGATACGCCACCTTGGGAATCTGTACCGCCCGCGGAAATATCCGCAACAATACAATTATAGTATAGCACGAAACGCGGAACAAAAAAAGAGGGAAGAAATACTTTTCTCTCAATTATCCGCCAGGTGCTCCTCTGTACAACCTCTCAGTCTCGCATCCGCTCGACAGCTCCCCTAGTAGGGGAGCCCTTGGCATTGCGTAAAGCCTTGCCTCTTTGCCAAGGCCTCTCCTACTAGGAGAGGTGGCATTGCGCAGCAATGACGGAGAGGTTGTATGGAGGAGAAGCGATATCCTTGTGATGCTGCTTTAGTTCTTCTTCCCCAGCTTGTGCACAGTGCCATCCGGCTCTTTGATCGAGGTGTTGTTCAGCTGGGCGCGCAGGCTGGCCTTTACGTCCGCAACATACTCCTGCCGCAGGGCCTGCTGCTCTGCCTTTTCGGCATCGGTCAGGCCGGTGGTCTTGCTCTTTTTTGCCAGCTCGTTGATACGGGCAATCTTCTCGTTTGTCATCGCAGTTCTCCTATTAGATAAAATGTGATATAATATGACCGGGATGCCCCTTCCGGCAGCTGCGGCTCTTTTGGCGAGGCAGCAGGAGGGAGCTATTTGAATCAAGGCAAGTATAACAAAGGATGAAACCGATGTCAAAACAGTTGAATTTTGCACAGCAGATGGACGAAGTGTTGAAAACGCTGGGGCCGCAGCGGCCAAAGCTGCTGCTCCATGCCTGCTGCGGGCCCTGTTCCAGCGCCGTGCTGGAAAAGCTGTGCCGGTATTTTGAGATCACGGTGCTTTACTATAACCCCAACACCTGGCCTGCCGAAGAATACTACCGCCGGGGCGAGGAGCTGAAAAAGTTCGTGGCGCAGGCGCACCCGCTGGGGGTCACGGTCATCGAGGACCACTACGACCCGCAGGAGTTCTACACGGCTGTGCAGGGGCTGGAAAACGAGCCGGAGCGGGGCGGGCGGTGCACCGTCTGCTACCGTTTGCGGATGCGCCGGGCTGCACAGTACGCAAAGGAGCACGGCTTTGATTGGTTCACCACCACGCTCTCCATCAGCCCCCACAAGGATGCTGCCCGCATCAATCAAATCGGGCAGGAGCTTGAAGCCGAATTCGGCATCAGGCACCTGCCCTCGGATTTCAAAAAGCAGAACGGCTACCTGCGCTCCCTCCAGCTTTCGGAGGAGTACGGGCTTTACCGTCAGGATTACTGTGGGTGTGAGTTCAGCGCAAAGGCGAGGGGATGAACCGCTCAGTCGCCTGCTGCTTGCCTCTCCTGCCAGGAGCGGTGGCATTGCAAAGCAATGACGGAGAGGTTTATTCCTCCCGCATTCTGGACACCAGAATTGCAAAGACGATCAGCCCCACGCAGGGCACGATGTTGGTTGCCATACCAACAGCAAGACCGGCGCTTTCAGCCACCTTGCCGATGACCCAGGGCATCAGGATCGCGCCGCTGGATGCCACCGGCAGCATGATGCCCATGCTGGTCACGGTGGTCATTTTACCGGCGCTGGCCACGGCGGTGGGGTTCATACCGGCCATGGAGAAGGCAAAGGCGAACAGCAGCAGGATGGCAGGCAGTTGGCTGTGGGTCTGCATCATGGCAAAGTAGAAGGCAGTGCAGAAAACCGCCATAAATACCATGGCCTTGCGGGGCTGCCGGAGCGGGAACACAAAGGCGATGAGCAGGCGGCCGATCAGGGTGGCACCCCACATCACGGTGACGGTATAGGCCGCCAGCGTGCCTGCAATGATGCCGCTGTCCTTGAAGTAGGTGACCATCCAGCCCACAACGCTCTGCTCGGCGGCGTTCTGGCAGAACAGCAGGCCGGTGAGCAGCCAGAAGCGGGAGGAGCGCAAAAAGCTCCAATCGGTGACAGCTTCTTTGGCCTTGGCACGGCCTGCCATGGGGGTGAACAGGTATACCAGCCAGAGCACCAGACCCAGCGCTGCCAGTGCCAGCACGGCCAGCGTGGTGCTGACCCTGGCCGCGGCAGAGATCAGAAAGGGGCAGAGCAGGGCACCGCAGGCGTAGCAGGCGTGCATGGTGTTCATGCCCCGGGTGCGGTCTGCAGAGTTGCCGCTGACAAGAATGGTGCAAGTGTTCAGGACACTGCCCTTGGCAATGCCCACAATGAAGAAGGCCAGCGCCAGCAAAATGGTCAGGCCGGTCAGGCCCATCAGGCCGTAGCCCACCGCATAGCCGATGGTCAGCAGCAGGACGCTTGGCTTCATGCCCATTTTTCCCACCAGCGCACCGGCCAGCAGGCCCGCCAGCAGGTTGCCGATGCTCAGCAGGCTGAGCAGGGTGCCGGTCATGCCGTAGGCAAAGCCGTATTCCTCCTGCAGCAGGCTGACCACCACACCGCTGGAGATGGTGCAGATGCCGCTGAAAAAGAAGGTGACGAAGCCCGCGTTCCGCAGGCGGGTATTCCGTTGTTCCATGGGATTCTCCTTGCAGTATTCGGGGGCGCAGTGCCCGTAGTTGCTTTTATTAAAGCATATTCTGGTCAGAAAGCAAGGACTGTTGAGCCAGCAGAAGCAAAATCAGCGCCCAGTGGAAGCGCCCTGCCGTTCGTTCGGTGGGGCGCTTCTGTATTTTATTTTGCGTCTCCTATTGACAATGATCGAATCGTGCGTTATGATATTGTACGGCATCAAACAGTTCTAAAGGAAACAATCCTGTCACAAACAATTCAAAAGGGAAACCATTATGCACGATGAAAGCAACAAACAGCCCTGCTGCATTCCTCCATGGGAGCCGCCGCAGGTCATCCCGGCACAGGTGCGCCGGGTGAACAACCTGATCTTCCGCAAGATCAACCAGTTCCATCGGGAGAACAACGTGGATAACGTGACCCCCATGCACGACTGGATCATGAGCTACCTCTACTGGCACAAGAACGAGCCCGTGTACCAGCGCGATATCGAACGGGAGTTCTCCATCACACGCTCGACTGTGACGAACATCCTGCAGCTGATGGAGCGCAAGGGCTACATCGAGCGCCAGAGCGTGCCGCAGGATGCCCGGCTGAAGCGGCTGATCCTGACGGAAGAGGGAGGCCGCGTCCACGAAAAGACGATGCTCTCCCTGCACCAGACCGATGAGTTTGTGGCCGGATTGCTGACGGAAGAGGAAAACGCAGAGCTTCTGCGGTTATTGAACAAGCTGCGCAAGGGGCTGGAATGACCCCTGCAAATAAACTTCAGGAGGATTACAACAGATGATCAAAAAACTTGTGTCACATCTGGGCGAGTACAAGCGCGCCGCGATCCTGACACCGATCTTCTCTGCTCTGGAAGCCATCATGGATGTGCTGCTGCCCACCATCATGGCCTTTATCATTGACCAGGGCATTGAAAAGGGCGATATGAACGCCGTTGTCAAGTACGGCCTGCTCACCTTCCTGGTGGCGGCTATTGCCCTGCTGCTGGGCGTGCTGGCCGGCAGGTTTGCTGCCACGGCATCCACCGGCTTTGCAGGCAACCTGCGCGATGCGATGTATGAGAACATCCAGCATTTCTCGTTCTCCAACATCGACAAGTACTCCACGGCCGGTCTGGTCACCCGTATGACCACCGACGTGACCAACCTGCAGAACGCGTTCCAGATGATCGAGCGCATGTGCGTGCGTGCCCCCGTCCATCTGGTTTTCGCGCTGATCATGGCCTCCATGATCAGCCGCTCGCTGACCATGGTGTTCCTGGTGGCGATCGTGTTCCTGGTGGCAGTGCTGGCAGGCATTATGGTTCCCACCTTCGGCATCTTTGATAAGGTGTTCAAGAACTACGATAACCTGAACGCCTCCGTGCAGGAGAATGTCTCGGCCATCCGCGTGGTCAAGAGCTTTGTCCGGGAGCACTTTGAGAACGAGAAGTACACCAAGGCCTGCGAGAGCCTGTACAAGCAGTTCGTCCACGCCGAGAGCCGCCTGAGCTTCAACAATCCCGCCATGCTGGTCTCTGTGTATGGCTGCAACATCGCCCTGAGCTGGTTCGGCGCACATTACGTCCTGAACGGTGCGATCACCACCGGCCAGCTGAACGCCCTGTTCGGTTACATTATGAACATCCTGATGGCCCTGATGATGCTGAGCATGGCCTTTGTGATGATCGCCATGTCCGCCGCTTCTGCCCGCCGTATCGTGGAAGTGCTGGACGAGACCACCGACCTGCCCGCCCCCAAGGCACCGGTGCAGCAGGTCAGGGATGGCGGCATCGAGTTCGAGCATGTTACTTTTAAGTATAAGCACGGCTCCGGCCAGCCTGTCCTGAACGATGTCACCTTCAGCATCCGGCCGGGCGAGACGCTGGGCATCATCGGCGGCACCGGCAGTGCAAAATCCAGCCTGGTGCAGCTGATCCCCCGCCTGTATGATGCCGAGACCGGCTCTGTCAAGGTGGGCGGCGTGGACGTTAAGGATTACAGCCTGGATGTCCTCCGCCGGGAGGTCTCCATGGTGCTGCAGAAGAACGTTCTGTTCAGCGGCACCATCCTCGACAACCTGCGCTGGGGCGATGAGAATGCCAGCGAGGAAGAGTGCATCCGGGTGGCCAGGCTGGCCTGCGCCGATGAGTTCATCGAGCGCTTCCCCGACAAGTACAATACCTGGATTGAACAGGGCGGCTCCAACGTGTCCGGCGGCCAGAAGCAGCGCCTGACCATTGCCCGCGCGCTGCTGCGCAAGCCCAAGGTGCTGATCCTGGACGACAGCACCAGCGCCGTGGATACTGCCACCGATGCCAAGATCCGCAAGGCCTTCCGGGAGGAGATCCCCGGTACCACCAAGATCATCATTGCACAGCGCATCTCTTCCGTGCAGGATGCAGACCGCATCCTGGTGCTGGACAACGGCCAGATCAACGGCCTGGGCACCCACGAGGAGCTACTCAAGACAAACAAGATCTATCAGGAAGTTTACAACAGCCAGACCCAGGGCGGCGGCGATTTCGACAAGCAGGGAGGTGAGCAGTAATGGCACAGGTGAAAGAAGTAAAGGGCCCCGGCCCCCGTAAGATGGGCGGCCCCAAGCCGAAGGTCGAGAATCCGGGCAAGCTGCTCAAGCGGATCATGGACGAGGTGTTCAAGCACTATCTGCCCCACTGCATCCTTGTGCTGGTCTGCATCATCGTCAGCGCGCTGGCAAACGTGCAGGCAAGCCTCTTCCTCAAGACCCTGATCGATGATTATATCGTCCCCATGACCAAGCAGGCCACGCCGGACTTCGGCCCGCTGGCAGGCGCACTGGTGCGCATCGGCTGCATCTACGCCATCGGCGTGCTGGCCGCATGGCTCAACGCCCGTATCATGGTCAACGTGACCCAGGGCACCCTGCGCAACCTGCGCGTCCAGCTTTTCACCCACATGGAAAGCCTGCCCATCCGGTATTTTGACTCCCACCCCCACGGCGACATCATGTCGGTGTACACCAACGATGTGGACACCCTGCGCCAGATGATCAGCCAGAGCATCCCCCAGCTGGTGTCCAGCGCCATCACCATCGTGTCCGTGTTCACCAGCATGTGCCTGATGAGCTGGCAGCTCACCGTTGTCACCATGCTGATGGTGACCCTGATGCTGTTCTGCTCCAAGAAGATCACTGCCATGAGCGGCAAGTACTTTGTGGCCCAGCAGAAGGATCTGGGCAAGGTGAACGGCTACATCGAAGAGATGATGGAGGGCCAGAAGGTCGTCAAGGTGTTCACCCACGAGCAGAAGGCTCTGGATGGCTTCCGGCAGCTGAACGATAAGCTGAAGGAAAGCGCCAAGCAGGCCAACAACTACGCCAACATCATCATGCCCGTTACCGCACAGCTGGGCAATATCAGCTATGCAGTCTGTGCTCTGGCAGGCGCAACCATGGCCGTTGGCAATGTCGGCGGCATGACCCTGGGCACCGTGATGGCCTTCCTGAGCCTGAACAAGGGCTTCAATATGCCCATCAGCCAGGTGTCCATGCAGGCCAACAGCGTGATCATGGCACTGGCCGGTGCGGAGCGTATCTTCAAGATGATGGACGAGACCAGCGAGGCCGACGAGGGCTATGTCACCCTGGTCAACGTCAAGTATGGCAAGGATGACGAGCTGGTGGAGACCACCGAGCGCACCGGCATCTGGGCCTGGAAGCATCCCCACCACGACGGCACCACCACCTACCACAAGCTGGCGGGTGACATCACCTTTACCGATGTCGATTTTGGCTATGTGCCTGAAAAGACCGTTCTGCACGGGATCAACCTCTATGGCCGCCCGGGCCAGAAGATCGCCTTTGTCGGCTCCACCGGTGCCGGCAAAACGACCATCACCAACCTGATCAACCGCTTCTACGATATCGCAGACGGCAAGATCCGGTATGATGGCATCAACATCCGCAAAATCAAAAAGGACGATCTGCGCCGCTCTCTGGGCATCGTTCTGCAGGATACCCACCTGTTCACCGGCACGGTCATGGAGAACATCCGCTATGGCCGCCTGGATGCCACCGATGAGGAGTGCATTGCCGCCGCAAAGCTGGCCAATGCCGATGGCTTTGTCAAGCGTCTGCCCGATGGCTACAACACCATGCTGACCAACGACGGCGCAAACCTGTCGCAGGGGCAGCGCCAGCTGCTGGCCATTGCCCGCGCCGCGGTTGCCGATCCCCCGGTGCTGATCCTGGACGAGGCGACCTCCTCCATTGATACCCGCACTGAGGCACTGGTCCAGCGGGGCATGGACGGCCTGATGTATGGCCGCACCAGCTTTGTCATTGCCCACCGTCTGTCTACCGTCCGCAATGCAGACTGCATCGTGGTTCTGGAGCAGGGCCGCATCATCGAGCGCGGCAGCCACGACGAGCTGATCGCCAAGAAGGGCAAGTATTACCAGCTCTACACCGGTAATCTGGCCGAAAATTAAAGAAAAATCGTAAAAAACGGAGCCGCTGTACAAAATGATGTGCAGCGGCTCCGTTTATTTTCAATTTGTTCAAATTCCTCACAAAGAAACTCCATTTTTATCCTGTACAATAAGGGTGCAGTCAGGGAGGAACAGAAATACATCCTCCCAAGATGCCATGCAGGCAATGAAAACCGCGCATCTCCGGCAGAAGCCGGGCGGCGCGGCCCCTTTAAAAAACACTGTCCCCTGCTGATGCGAGGCAATAGCCAAGGCGGCGGACAGACTACCAACCATCTCCTGACAGCCGCAAATGTTTGGGAGTTCTCATACACAGCCAGCGCCGCTTTCTCCTCCTTTCCACGGCGCTGGCTGTTTTTGTTTGGTTCCCGCCGCCATCTCAGCGGCAGGGGGCTATCCAATCAGCGCGTTCAGCTCAGATTCCTTTAATCTGGGCAGAGAGGAGACAGGGAGCATCATTTTCTCCATCCGATACAAGACCAGAGCGGGGCTCTGGTCTTTTTTTGCGGCAGAAGCCATAACACTGCGTGTAAAGGCGAGAATCCTGTCCTTTTTGTAGAAAAAGATCAGCTGCACATGGCCGGTGAACAGGGCAAACAGGGCTGTGCGCAGCTCCCGGGAGCCGAAGAGGAGGAGCAGGTCGCTCTCCTCTAAAAAGAGAACGTCTGCCCGGTCAAGAAACTGCAGGGCGGTCTGGCACAGGGCCTCCCGCTGCGGCCAGTAGGGCGCGGCCTGCGCCAGCCGGGGAAGATAGCAGCAGAGTGCCCCGGTATCCCGGGCGGCGGCAAGGGCCTCGAGGTGGGCCAGCCGCAGGGGGCTGTCCACCAGTCCGGCGGAGGAAAAGCAGAAGGCAGAGGAGCCCCGGAACGGGGCGGCCTCCAGCTGTTCCGGCCCAAGGGCCAGCCCGGCGGTGTGGGCACGGTAGGGCAGAGCGGTGTCCTCTCCGGTGAACACCACCGGCGTGGGGAAGGCATCCGTGAAGCAGAGCAGGGAGCAATCCACACCATCCCGGGCAAGCCGGGCCGCCAGCTTACGGCCAAAGGGGTCGGCTCCCAGCTGGGCCAGCAGAGCCGCCTGCCCGCCCAATGCGGCGTACTGGCGGCAGAAGCCTGCACCCCAGCCGCCAGTCTGCGCCCGGAATGTCTCCGTCAGCTCCGGAGCCGTGGCAGCGTTCAGCTCCAGCCAGACTTCGCCCAGACACAAAACGGACATGTGCACCCCTCCCTCCGCAAATAAAAATCGGGTTACAGTATACACGATTTGCCCACCGGATGCAACCGATCCGGGGTGAATCCTGACGGAATAAAAGTGCCCTCGGGCAGGAAAGGCTCGATTTTACAAAGACCACCTGTTTTTTACCAATGCCTGTTTTTCATTGCCCAAGGTTTACCTAAGATTTGCCTTACCATGGTTTCCCCTCTTTCTCCGAACGGGTACAATAGAACCGTTCCCAAGAAACATTGCAACAGGGCCCGGGAGGGCTCAGGATAAGAGAGGAATTATCGTATGAAAGAACATAAAATGTCCCGCCGCAACTTCCTGAAAGTGGGTGCTGTGGCATCTGCCGCCGGTCTGATGACTGCTGCCCCTGTGGCTGCAAACGCTGCCGCTCCGGCTGCTTCCACCGCAGCTGACGAGGAGAACTGCTTTGGCCTGTTCCAGAAGAAGCCCAAGTACATCTTCCTGTTCATCGGCGATGGCATGGGCACTGCCCAGATCCAGTCTGCCCGGTTCTATCAGGGCACTGTCACCAACAACGGTGCCATCACCGAGGCAGAGCTGAGCTTTACCCAGTTCCCGGAGGTGGGCAGTGTGACCACCTACGACAGCACCTCCTTCTGCCCGGACTCCGCTTCCACCGCCACCTCCATCGCTTCCGGCAAAAAGACCGAGAGCGGTGTCATCAATATGTGCCCCTGGACCCGTGATGTGCCCTATGAGACCATTGCAGAGAAGCTCCACAAGCAGAAGGGCTACAAGGTTGGCATCGTTTCCACGGTGAACATTGACCATGCCACCCCTGCTGCCTTCTATGCACACCAGAAGACCCGCAAGAACTACTATCAGATCGGCGTGGAGCTGGCAAACTCCGGCTTTGAGTATTTCGCAGGCGGCGAGTTCCAGAAGGTGAACGGCGATGGCACCGGCCCCAACAACCACGAGGTGGCTGCACAGGCTGGTTACAACGTTGTCACCACCCAGGCCGGTGCTGCTGCCCTGAAGGCCGGGGCCGGCAAGACCCTGATCATTGCCGAGAATCTGGCCGACGGCAAGGCCATGAACTACGCCATGGATGCCGCTCCGGGAGAGTGGCAGCTGACCGACTATGTCCGCAAGGGCATTGAGCTGCTGGACAACAGCAACGGTTTCTTTATGATGGTGGAGTCCGGCAAGATCGACTGGGCCTGCCACGCCAACGATGCCGCTGCCTCCATCCATGATGTGATCGAGATGCACAACGCAGTGCAGGCCGCTGTGGAGTTCTACGCCCAGCACCCCGATGACACCCTGATCCTGGTGACCGCTGACCACGAGACCGGCGGTCTGGACATTGGCTACAAGACCACCAACTACGACACCTTCCTGACCAACCTGGCCCACCAGAAGATGTCCTACGCAAAGTTCGATTCCACCTATGTGAACAACTATGTGAAGAATCGGACTCCTTTTGAGACCGCCATGCAGGACGTGAAGGCAAACTTCGGCCTGACCCTGCCCACCGACCCCGATGCCGCCAACGCAGGCAAGCTGCTGCTGACCGACTACGAGGTGGAGAACCTGCGCACCGCTTACGAGCGCACCCTCAAGGTCGGCTCTTCCAGCCAGAGCAAGATGAGCCAGCAGGATTACGAGCTGTATGGCACCTACATCCCCTTCAGCATGGCCATCTGCCACACCATCAACCACAAGTCCGGTGTGGATCACACCACCTACGCCCACACCGGTGCCATGGTGAACCTCTACGCCCGTGGTCAGGGTGCAGACAAGTTCCGCGGCGTGTATGACAACACCGAGATCTTCCACAAGCTGGCTGAGCTGACCGATGTGCAGTAAATAACCAGCCCACTTGTACCCCAAAGCCCTCCGGGACGAGACGCACCGGAGGGCTTTTTGTGTAGGCCCGGAATTGTGCACCCCCGCCAAAAATCTGCCCCGCGAATTGGGAAAGATGATGGGAGTTGTGGTTGCAATGGGCCGGAAAAAGGCATATAATAAGACCATCAACAGAGTAAGGCCATGCGCGTTAAGTGCCGCATCAACGGGGAGTTGTGCTGCGGACGAAGGTAAGACCCGCGGTGCATGGCCTGCATCCCGCTGCTGCATGGACTTGGGTGCAGACGGGGCCGTCTGCGGCCCCGTCTGGATGTGAACCGTTGAATCACGCCCTCCTTTGTGCGGTTTGTCACAGGGGAGGGCGTTTTGCATTGCCCGCCCCGCGGTTCCCGAAACAGGGGAGGACAATTGATATGAACCATTCCAGAAATTCCGTCCGCAAGCTCACCATGCTGGCCCTGCTCACTGCCATGAGCATCGTGTTTGCCCGGGTGCTGAGCATTTCCACCGGCTTTGTCCGGTTCAACCTGGGCAGCCTGCCCACCCTGCTGGCCGCTGTGCTGTTCGGGCCGGTGGAGGGCTTTGCCGTGGGTGCAGTGGCCGATATGATCGGCGGCACCCTTTCCGGCTACGCCATCAATCCGCTGATCACGCTGGGGGCTGGCTCCATCGGCCTGACGGCGGGCCTTCTCTGGCGCGCCCTGCCCAACCTGCGGCTGGGCCTGCGCACCCAGATCAGCGTGTTTGCCGGCCATGCGGTGGGCTCCATTGTCATCAACTCGCTGGCACTCCACCTCTTCTATAACTATCCGTGGAGCGTGCTGGTGACCCGCATTCCCAACGCGCTGGTCCTGGCGGCGGTGAACACCGTGCTGGTGCGCCTGCTGCTGGAAAACAAAACGATCCGAGGCATTGCACAATGAACTATGAAGAAGCGCTGAACTATATCCACGCCGTCCAGTGGGCGGGGCACAAGCCGGGCCTGATCCGCACCCGGACCCTGCTGGCCGCACTGGGAGATCCGCACAAGCAGCTGAAATTCATCCATGTGGCGGGCACCAACGGCAAGGGCAGCACGGCGGCCATGCTGGCCTCCTGCCTGCAGGCGGCGGGTTACCGGGTGGGCCTGTATACTTCGCCCTTTATCAACCGGTTCAACGAGCGCATTCAGGTAAACGGCCAACAGATCCCGGACGAGGCGCTGGTGCGGCTGGTGGAGCGTGTGAAGCCCGCTGCCGATGCCATGACCGATATCCCCACTGAGTTCGAGATCATCACGGCATTGGGGATGCTCTGGTTCGCTGAGACGAAATGCGACATCGTGGTGCTGGAGGTGGGCCTGGGCGGCACGCTGGATTCCACCAATGTCATCGACCCGCCGGAGTGCGCGGTCATCACGGCGCTGGGCATGGATCATGTGAAGGAGCTGGGCCCCACCCTGGCCGATATCGCGTCGGCAAAGGCGGGCATCATCAAGCCGGGCAGTCCGGTGGTGAGCTATGGCGGTGTGCCCGAGGCTGATGCCGTCATCGCCCGTACGGCGGCAGAGCGGCACGCGCCGCTGACCGTGGTGGACCTCAGCAGGCTGACCATCGAGGACGGGGATCTGGATGCTGTCACCTTTGATTTTGACGGCCTGAATGGCATCCGCCTGCCCCTGATCGGCAGCTATCAGCCCCGGAACGCCGCCACGGCCATTACGGCCCTGCGGGTGCTGCGCAGCCGGGGCTGGAACATCCCGGACAGCGCCATCCGTGCTGGTCTGGAACAGGTGCGCTGGCCGGGCCGGTTCGAGCTGCTGCGGCATTCGCCCGTCTTTTTGCTGGATGGCAGCCACAACGCCCACGGAATGCGGGCCACCGTGCAGAGCCTGCGGGACCGCTTTCCGGGGCAGAAGTTCGTGTTCCTGCTCAGCATCATGGCGGACAAGGATGTGGACGAGATGCTGGCACTGCTCCTGCCGCTGGCCGGGCAGTTCGTCACCGTAGCGGCCCATACCCCCCGCGCCATGCCCGCTGAGACGCTGGCCGAACAGATCCGCGCCCGGGGCGGCAGGGCTGAGCCCGCTCCCACCATTGAAGCCGGTGTGGCTCGGGCGGTCGCCCTTGGGGGCACCGGCCCCGTGTGCGCGCTGGGCACGCTCTACTTCTCCGGCGATGTGCGGGAAGCGTTTGCAAAATTGAACCAGTAAAGAAGAGGGGCTGCGGCACACGGAAAAACCGGTGCAGCAGCCCCCTTTTTGCGGACTGGCTTACAAAAAAATGCCCCGCTGTTTTGTGATGCACAGAACAGCGGGGCAGTATCATTTATGGGGCGGGAATGTGCTCAGGAGATGCGCTTCGGCTCAGGCCTTGCCTGCGCAGCCGAACAGCTCGATCTTCTCCTTGCACTTGTCGATGATGGCCTGAGCGCCGGGAGCCAGCAGCTTGCGGGGGTCGAAGCCCTTGCCCTGCTGATCCTTGCCCTCTTCGATGTACTTGCGGGTGGCCTCAGCAAACACCAGCTGGCACTCGGTGTTGATGTTGATCTTGGAAACGCCCAGGCTGATGGCCTTCTGAATCATCTCGTCGGGGATGCCGGTGCCGCCGTGCAGGACCAGAGGAATGTTGTTGGTAGCCTTGTGGATGCGGTCCAGAGCCTCAAAGTCCAGGCCCTTCCAGTTGGCGGGGTAAACGCCGTGGATGTTGCCGATGCCGGCAGCCAGGAAGTCGATGCCCAGATCGGTGATCTTTGCGCACTCGGCGGGGTCTGCGATCTCGCCAGCGCCCACAACGCCGTCCTCAACGCCGCCGATGGAGCCGACCTCGGCCTCGATGCTCAGGCCCTTGGAGTGTGCCAGAGCGACCAGCTCCTTGGTCTTTTCCACGTTCTCCTCGATGGAGTAGTGGCTGCCGTCGAACATGATGGAGGAGAAGCCGGCCTCAACGCAGGCCTTGCAGCCCTCGTAGGTGCCGTGATCCAGATGCAGAGCAACGGGAACGGTGATGCCCATGGAATCGACCATGGCGCTGACCATGGCGGCAACGGTCTTGAAACCGGTCATGTACTTACCAGCACCCTCGGAAACGCCCAGAATGACGGGGCTCTTCATTTCCTCGCAGGCGGTCAGGACTGCCTTGGTCCACTCCAGATTGTTGATGTTGAACTGGGGCACACCGTAGTGGCCATCGCGTGCCTTGATCAGCATTTCGGTTGCATTTACCAACATTATTCATTACCTCCGCAAAATCATTTTGGGGTGAAAAAGCCGTTTTGGATACAAGATTGCGCATCCTTTAACGAACCTAAGGGTAGTATACCCCAATTACAGGATAAAATCAAGGCGGTTCCCGCGGCGTTTTCAACACAAATTCACATTGGGCATTTTGATGTTGGAGATTCTGGCAAAAACCACTGGATCTCCCTTCAAAAAATTGTCATAATTCCGACTTGAATTTTACAAAAAGTACGGCGAAAAGTTTGCGTGTCGAACCCGGACGGTTAAAAACTCGGTGGAAACTGTGGAATTCCACCCGGAAAGTGGGCGTACAAACTTGATTTTTGAACATTTTCCACCGTGTTTTCAACATGTGGAAAAATTTGAGCCGAATTACCGATTGTATAGCCTGCTGAATGTGGAAAACTTTTACCTTCGGCAAACATTGCGAAGAATGCCGGGGTATGCTATACTTTAGAATGTATCAGTGTCAAAATATAGTAAAACTGAAACAGAACGAAACCATGGCGCGGCTCAAACGGCCCGCCTTGCCATAGAATGGAAGGAGAACACATCAATGGACGAACAGAAAATGCCGCGCCGCCCCCGCCGCAGCAGCACGGAGGAGCAGCCCAAGAATGAGAGCCTGGTCTACGGCAAAAACCCCGTGACCGAGCTGCTCAAGAGCGGTTCCGGCGTGGATACCGTGCTGATCGCGGAGGGTATGGCCCCCGCCGTGGCAGCTTACTATACCGCCATGGCCAAGGAGGCCGGGGCCACGGTCAAGCGGGTGCATCCCAACAAGCTGCGCCTGATGACCGGCACCGAGAGCCATCAGGGCGTGGCCGCCTTTGCCAGCGAGATCGAATATGTGACCGTGGAGGACCTGCTGAACGTTGCCAGAGAGAAGGGGGAGCCCCCTTTCCTGGTGCTGAGTGACGGCATCGAGGATCCCCATAATCTGGGCGCGGTGATGCGCTCTGCTCTGCTGTGCGGAGCCCACGGCATCGTCATCCCCAAGCGGGGCGGCGCGTCCGTGACCCCCACCGTTATCAAGTCCAGTGCCGGTGCGGCCGAGCGCCTGCCTGTGGCCCGCGTGGCCAACATCGGCGAGACCATCCGCCGCCTGAAGGATCAGGGGGTGTTCGTCTACTGTGCCGATATGGACGGTGTGCCCCTGCGCAAGAACAACCTGACCGGCCCCATCGCACTGGTGCTGGGCAGCGAGGGCAGCGGTGTATCCCAGCTGGTGAAAAAGCTCTGCGATGGTGTGGTGCGGCTGGATATGGCCGCTCAGGGCACCGGTGTGGACAGCTTCAATGTCTCGGTGGCGGCTGGCATCATCCTGTACGAGATCCAGAGCCAGCGCGCCGCAGAGTAAGAAACAGCGGCCAGACCGCCGTGACCAGAACAGGGAGGGACTAGGATGCCAAAGGATGATAAGCGCAAAGAGCTGACACAGGAAGAGATCGATGCGCAGAACGAGAAGTTCCGCACGTTTTTCAGCACCAGCGTGGCACAGGTGCCCGAAGAGATGAAGCGCCGCGATGAGGAAAAGGAGAATACCGGCAGCCTGCTGGGCAAATTCTTTCACCGCGAAAAGGACAAAGAGGAGCCAGCCGCCGCCCCGGCCGTGCAGAATGAGCTGCCGCCCACGGGTGAGATCGTGCTGGGCCATGAGGAAGAAGCCGAGGCCGGCCTGGAGCTGGCATTGGAGCCCGGAGAGCTGGAGGAAGCAGAGCCTGTGGCTCTGCCCACCGCGCCGGAAGCCCCCGCAGCGCCGAAGCCGGAACCCCGGCTCGCACCCCAGCCCGAGAAAAAGCCGGAGCCGCCCCGCCGCCAGAAACCCCTGACCCCGCAGGAGCAGCAGGAGGATACAGAGATGGCCGAACTCAAGGCCATGCTCTATGGCACCCCCAAGCCCGCCCCGGTGGAGGAGGCGCAGGATGCCCCCGAAGAGGTGCTGGCCGTGGAGCCGGAAGCTCCCGCAGCGCCTGAGGGCCCGGCCATCCCCATGGTGTTTGCCGAGGATCAGTCGGTAAAGCAGGCGAAGTCTGCCCCGGAAGCCGCGCCAGAGGTTGAGCCGGAAACGGAAACGGCGTTCCAGTTCTTTGGCAAGGGCGCGGACGAGAACGAGCCGCAGGCCCCTACCCGCACCGAGGCCCCCAGCAAGGACGACAGCATGAGCTTGCCGCTGATGGGGCTGGAAGAGGACGATGCACCCGCCCGACCTGCCGCCCCGGCAGAGGAGACCCCGGCCCAGCCTGCTGAGAAAGCGGCCCCTGCCGCGCCGGAGGCTGAGGAGAAGCCTGAAGAGGAAGCCGAGCCGGAAACGCCCGAGCAGGTGGGGGAGAAGCTCCGCCGGATGGGCGCGGAGCTGACGCTGCGGTGTGTGCTGGAGGGCATCCTTGCCGTGGTACTGCTCCACTTTGGCCTTGTTGCTGAGGGGCTGCTGGCCCCTGTGGCCTCCCTTGACCCCGTGATCGCCCCGGCGGCGTTCTATGCTGCCAACCTGCTCTTTCTGGCCGGTGCGCTGGCTGTGGGCTGGCCTGTCCTGCGGGATGGCCTGCAGGGCCTCAAGGGCCGCCCCAGTGCAGACACCATGCCGGCGCTGGCCGCCTGCGGTGCGCTGGTGCAGGCTGCGGTCGCCCTGCTCAACGCCCAGAGCTATCAGAACTCCAGCTGGACGCTGCTTTCCGGCGTGGCCGCACTGGGCCTGTTCCTGGCCCTGCTGGGCAGCCGTGTCCTGCTGACTGCCGTCAGAAACGGCTACGACCTTGCCGCCCGATCCCCCGAGGGGCTGCAGGGCGCGTTCCGTGTCCGGGATAAGAACCTGATCCGGGTGCTGGCCCGGAGCCTGGATCAGAAAGACCCCTGGGTGCTGCTCAGCCGCCCTGTCCAGTGGGACGAGGCGCTGGTGGAGCAGAGCTTCGGGGAGCGCGCCAGTGAGCGCCGCGCCCGCAAGACGGCCCTGATCCTGCTGGGTGCCGCCGTGCTCAGCGGGCTGGTGTTCCTGCTGTTTGGCGGCGGGCCCAACGGCATGGCCGCAGCCCTGACCTCCATGCTCTGCATGGGTGCACCACTGTCCTCCACCCTGGTTGCGGGCATCGCTTCCCTGCGCCTGCAAAAGACCGCCGCCGCCGCCGGTGCCGTGGTGCCCGGCTGGGCTGCCATTGAGGAGCTGGGCGGTGTGGACACCGTGCAGGTGGATGCCGACGAGCTCTTTACCGCCGACAGCGTGAATCTGGAGGACATCCGCATCTTCAAGGGCGGCCGCATCGACCGTGCCATCCTCTATGCGGCCAGCATCCTCAACCACAGCTGTGAGACCCTGCGGGGCCTGTTCCGCCAAATCATCGAGGACCGCACCGAGATCCTGTACCCTGTGAAGGACTTGGAGGTCCACCACGGTCTTGGCTTTGCCGCCTGGTGTGATAACAACCGGGTGCTCATCGGCAACCGGCTGTACATGGAGCGGGAGGGCGTTCCCCTGCCCGAGCAGGAGTACGAGGATGAGCACTCCCAGAACGGCGCGCTGCAGATCCTGTATCTGGCTGTTTCCGGCAGCCTGCACGCCATGTTCGTGCTCCACTATGTGGGCGGCCGCAACGCCGCCCGCGGGCTGGAGGTGCTGCAGCGGGAGAACATCCGCCTGCTGGTCACCTGTGAGGACCCCAGCCTGACGGCCCGCCACATCACTGAGGCTTACCATCTGCCCGAGGGGATGATCACCCTGCTGGATGAGGAGCAGTGCAGCGCGCTGACCCCTGCCCAGCCGGACGAGACGGCCCGCTGCTGTATGCTGCATGATAAGGGCTTTGCCAGCCTGATCGGCGGCCTGCGCGCGGCGGAAAAGGCCCAGAACGCCGAGACGAGCGCCACCACGGTGCAGATGGTCTCGGTCTGGTTCTCGGTGGTCATCGGTGTTCTGCTGACCTACGCGGGCAGCATCGGCACCCTGTCGGTGGCCGCTGTCCTGATGTATCAGGCAGCTTGGAGTGCTTTGAGCATTGCGGTCTGCGCCCTGAAACAGCATAACTGAGAAATATTCTCAAAATAAATAGGAATTATTCTTGATTTCAATTCGGAACTCTGGTATAATCAGTGCAGAAGGAACGCCCCGGCGGTCACCGGCGGCGAAATGATACACCGCACAAACAAAGGGAGAGCATGAATATGGAACTCAAGGGTACCAAGACCGAGAAAAACCTGTGGGAAGCCTTTGCAGGCGAGAGCCAGGCCCGCAACAAGTATACCTTCTTCGCCAGCGTGGCCAAGAAGGAGGGCTATGAGCAGCTGGCAGCGATCTTTGAGGAGACGGCTGCCAACGAGAAGGAGCACGCCAAGATGTGGTTCAAGGCCCTGAACGGCGGCTCCATCCCCGATACCATGACCTGCCTGGAAATGGCAGCCGGCGGCGAGCACGACGAGTGGACCGAGATGTACCCCCGGATGGCCGCAGAGGCCAAGGAAGAGGGCTTTACCCAGCTGGCTGCCCTGTTCACCATGGTGGCGCAGATCGAGAAAGAGCACGAGGAGCGCTACCGTGAGCTGGCCGAGAACCTGAAGAACAACAAGGTTTTTGCCCGGGAAGAGCAGCAGGTCTGGCAGTGCCGGAACTGCGGCTACACCTATATCGGCAAGTCGGCTCCCCTGAAGTGCCCGGTCTGCGCACATCCCCAGAGCTACTTTGAGCTGAAAAAGCACAATTATTGATCCTGTCCGGAACGCCGCAGCTCCCACGCCGGGACTGCGGCGTTCTTTTTGCACAAAATTTTCCGGAAAAACTGGTATAGTCCACGAAATCGGGTGCGAAAGCACAGCACTTTGGGCGAAAAACTTGACCCACATTGGCCGGACGTGTAAAATGAATCAGTAGTGAGAAAAATCATGGACGCGAAATTTTTCCATGTGTGCGGCATTCCTTTGATCCCATGGGATGAAACAAGGAGGGAAGTTCGACCCAATGAAATGGAAATTCCAAACCGCGGGGCGGCTTCTGGCCCTGCTGGCTCTGAGCGGGGCCCTGCTGGCTGCCCCTTTGCCCGCGCAGGCCGCGCCCGGTGTGCTGACAGGCCTGACCGGAACCGGCTCCAAGCTGGAACTGGAGCTGACCGAGATGGAGCTGGAGATCACCGATGATGACCCCCGCCCCAAGGGCTACCTGTACACCAGCGGACAGAGCGATTATTACTTCATCGTCTGGATGAGCAGCAACTCCAATGTTGCCACGGTGGATGGCGACGGCAAGGTGACGGGCCGCAATGCAGGCACTGCCATCATCACCGCCATCTCCGACCACGGCGAACGCGCCGCCTGCAAGGTGACCGTGACCCGCAAAAATGAAGAAGCAGCCAGAAAAAAGCCCACGCTGGATACCACCAGCCTGAGCCTTGTGCTGCAGTACAATGACCTGCACCCCACCCATCAGCTCCAGTTGACCAACAGCGACCACTCCTTTCTCTATGTCTACCAGTGGATGAGCAGCAACCCTGAGGTGGCTACGGTCAGCGACAAGGGCCTTGTCACGGCTCAGGCGGCGGGCACCACCACCATCACGGCAATGGTCTCCAACGGCCAGGCTTTGCGGTGCAGCGTCACGGTGACTTCGGATATCGGCAAGGTGACTTTGAACAAGAGTGACCTGCTGCTCCGCATCGTGGGCACCCAGGAGCGCCTGACGGCCACCGTTGCGGTGGAAGGCGGCGGCAGCGTGCCCATTACATGGGTCAGCAGCAACCCGGGTGTCGTTACCGTGGATGCGGATGGCGTGGTGACCGCCATTGCCGATGGAGAAGCCAAGGTCACGGCCCTTTCGCCCGCCGGACGCTTTGACGTGTGCAGCGTTGTGGTGGGCATGGCGGCGGAGAAGTACGAATCTGAAGCCGACCTTGCTGACGAGCTCAAGCTCCCTGACCCCTACGTTGCCGTAAGGCTGAATAAACTGGCATAAAGAAAAAGCACCCGCCCATGGCTGTTTTTGACAGCTATGGGCGGTTTTTGCGTGTATGGAAACGGATGCGCTGGGAAAAACTTGCCGAAGAGGAATTTTTTTCAAAAAATATTTTGCGTTGCATGGCGTGGTGTACCTGACACATCCGGCCGCCTCCGGCAGGTGAAAAAGGACAAAATGGCTCGAACGTTGTTTAAGACAGGGAGCGGCTGCCCCACAGAGCGGCGAAATCGCTGCAAAAAAGGCGGCTGTCCGGCATGTTTGACACATTTTACAAGAATTTGACGTAAATGGATTGAATTCACGACTCTTGACAGAAGGCGGGACAAACCAGTATCCTTTTATCCAGAGGAAAGTATTTTATGTCGCCAGACGTTGGAATGCCTGGTGGACAAGTGTGTGTCAGGAGGGAAAGAATATGACCAACTACCGGAACCGAATCGGGGAAGCCATTGCCTTTGCCCGGAACGTGGCGGGCAGATCCCAGCAGGAGCTTGCGGATATGCTGGGGCGGGACAAGCGCACCATTCAGAAATGGGAGCGGGGCGAGATCCGCATTGCGCTGGAGGATTATCTGGATGTATTCGATACTCTGCACCTGCCGGTGGGGCCCTATGAAATGTGGATCCGGCATCCGGAACTCTTTCCGCGCGGCATGGAGGATATCAAGGGCTTCAGCACCGAAAAGAAGCGGAGGACACTGGCGGATTATTATCTGCATCAGGCTGCACCGCTGGAGATCGAGCAGGAGTATTACATCCTGTTCGGTGACCACGGCAGCAACAGCTGCGGCATCCGGCAGGAGCAGCTGGCCAACCTGCAGACTCCGCTCCGTGACCGCAAACGGATCGTGAACCAGATCATCGACAACTACTATGAGGCCCGGGCCATCGGACATCTGACCGACCCGGAGGGCCAGCAGCCAGTGATGCCCATTCTGGAAGCCTGCTACGATGCCAGTGCACGGAGCGTGGAAGCCAACGAGAACCGGTACAGCATCGGCAGCATCGAGGACTATCTGGACGATGCGGCAAAACCGGCAGAAGAGTGAACCGAACAGCAGACGGCCATGTGCAGCCGCCTGCTGTTTTTGCGTTCGGCTGCCTGCGGGAAAATATTGTGAAATTTGCGGATTCCTGCTATACTTATCCTATTGATGAAAAAGAAGGGTGAGGCAAATGGCATACAACATGGGCGGTCGGCGCTTCCGGCCGGTGGGCAGCGGAAAAAAGCGGACTGCGCCGCAGTACGGGCCGGTGGGCACAGGCTGCCCGTTTGTGGAGGAGGCCGTGGCGCGGCTGTACCGGGAGCAGAACGAGGAACATTTCTGGAGCCTGATGAACGCCCTGAACTATGCGCTGGAATTGCAGACCAAGGTACTGGTGCCGCTGGATGCGGCGGTGGACCCCCAGAGCGGGGCCGCCCCCTGGGCGCATCTGCCCATCCCGGAGGAGCGGGCTGAGGGCCTGCCGCCCTGGCTGCTCCACGCCCGGAAAGAGCGGCACTATCTGCCGCTGTTCACCTCGGTAAAGAACGCCGAGGCGGAAAAGGCCAGCGCAACCCGCCCCATGGTGGAGCGCAGCCTGCGCAGCGCCATGGAGTATGCGCTGGAAACGGACGGCATCGATGGTGTAGTGCTGGACCCGTGGACAAGCTCTGCCACGCTGGATGTCTCCCTGCTCAGCGGGCTGCTGAGATCGGAGCGGGGAAGCGACAACCCCGGCGCTCAGGAGCTGGAAGCCGGGCACGCCGCCGCCCGGGCCGGAGATTGGCCGGAGGCAGCGGCCAGCTACACTGCCGCCGCCGAGGCGGGCAGCGCAGAGGCGCTTTCTGCCCTGGGGGACTGCCTGTATTATGGCCGGGGTGTCCGGAAGAATAAGACCCAGGCCCGGCGGATGTGGAAAAAGGCCGCGCAGGCCGGGGAGGTGCAGGCCATGATCGCCCTGGGGGATGACTGTGCCGCATCGGGCGGGGAGATGGCGGAGACCCTGCAATACTACCGCCGCGCCCAGAGCGCTGCCCGGGAGGTGCCGGACATCGCCTACACCCCGCAGGTCTGCCTGCGTCTTGCCCAGTACGAGACCCAGTACCTCTCCCGCAAAAAGGCGCTGCTGCAGGTGGCCGAAGCCGTGCAGGGCTTTCGGATCCTGCAGGCCGAGGGCGAAACGGATGCTGCCGACTGGCTGCGGGAGGCTGAACTGCTGACCGATCAGCTGCTGGCCGACGATAAAAACGCCTGAAACACAGTTTCTTTACATTTGTTCTAAGAAATCGTCATAGGAAACCGGTAAGATATTCAAGGAAATATTCTGCGCCGAAGAAAAGAGGACAAGCACTATGAGCAAAGTGATCGGAATCGACCTTGGCACCACCAACTCCTGCGTGGCGGTGGTGGAGGGCGGCAAGCCTGTGGTCATCACCAACGCCGAAGGCGAGCGCACCACCCCCAGCGTGGTGGCCTTTACCAAGGATGGCGAGCGTCTGGTGGGCGGCGCGGCAAAGCGCCAGATCGCCACAAACTCCGGTCGTACGGTGTCTAGCATCAAGCGGTACATGGGTTCTGATCATCGGGTGCATATCGATGGCAGAGACCTGACCCCACAGGAGATCAGCGCTATGATCCTGACCAAGATCCGCCGCGATGCCGAGAGCTATCTGGGCGAACCGGTGACCGAGGCCGTCATCACGGTGCCTGCCTATTTTGACGACAGCCAGCGCAAGGCCACTCAGGACGCGGGCCGCATTGCGGGCCTGAATGTTCTGCGCATCATCAACGAGCCCACCGCCGCCGCGGTGGCTTACGGCCTGGACAACGAAGCTCCCCAGAAGATCCTGGTCTATGATCTGGGCGGCGGCACCTTTGATGTTTCGATCATCGAGATCGAGGACGGCACCTTTACGGTGCTGGCCACCGGCGGCGATACCCATCTGGGCGGCGATGACTTTGACGAGCGCATCGTTGAGTGGGCTGTGGCGGAGTTCCGCAGGTCTGACCGCATCGATCTGACCAAGGACCCCGCCGCCATGGGCCGCCTGAAGGAGGAAGCGGAAAAGGCCAAGAAGGAGCTTTCCAGTGCGCTTTCCGCCCAGCTGAACCTGCCGTTTATCGCGGTGGGCAAGGATGGCCCCCACCATCTGGATCTGAACCTGGGCCGCCCCCAGTTTGAGATGATGACCGGTGACCTGCTGGCCCGCACCGTTCAGCCGGTGCAGAACGCCCTGCGGGATGCCGGGATTTCCGCCAGCCAGCTGGGCAAAGTCCTGCTGGTGGGCGGAAGCACCCGGATGCCAGCTGTGGAGCGGCAGGTCCGGGAGCTGCTGGGCTGTGAGCCCAGCCATACCCTGAACCCCGATGAATGCGTGGCCATGGGTGCCGCCGTGCAGGGCGGTCTGCTGCAGGGCGGCGGAAAGCTGGCCGGTGCCACCGGTGCGGCCGCGCAGGGCCTTGTGCTGATGGATGTCACCCCGCTGACGCTGTCCATTGAGACACTGGGCGGCGTGGCCACTCCTCTCATCACCCGCAACAGTATGATTCCCACCCGCAAGAGCCAGATCTTTACCACGGCCCGCCCCATGCAGACCAGCGTGGAGATCAACGTGCTGCAGGGCGAGCGCCACTTTGCCCGCGACAACAAGAGCCTGGGCAAATTCAAGCTCACCGGCATCCGCTCCGGCTTCTCCTCCAAGCCCCAGATCGAGGTCACCTTTGACATTGATGTGAACGGCGTGGTCAAGGTGTCTGCAAAGGATCTGGGCACCGGCCGGGAGCAGAACATCACCATCACCGGCAGCACCAATCTTTCTGAGAACGAGATCCAGCGCGCCATGGCCGATGCTGCCGCCTACGAGGAGGAGGATACCCGCCGCAGGGAGCGGCTGGAACTCCACAATCAGGCCGAGATGCTGGCTTACAAGGTGGATGAAGCCCTCTCCAAGTGCAAAAAGGAGCTGGACAAGGACGAGAAGAACCGAGTCAAGAACGACCTTGCCAGCCTGCGCCGCTGCCTGCGCAAGGATAAGCCCGAAAAGATGAACGAGACCGAAGAAGCGAACCTCCGTCAGGCAAAATCCCAGCTGGAGGCCAGCGCCAACCACCTGATGGTGCTGTACAGCACGGAGCAGGATGCCGGCCGGCAGTAAGCGGGCAATTCCCTACTGAAAAACTTCGTTGAAAGGGTTGACAAACCCGGAAGAGTGGGGTATTATGTATGCAATATCACAAAAATGGCTGTGAAGAGAAGAGTAGGTTTTCGCATTGATCCTTCCAGAGAGCCCGGGCGGTGGAAAAGGGCAGGAAACAGGGAACTGAAAATGGTCTCGGAGCCGCGGGGGCGAAGTGCAAGAGTGCTAAGCCTGCGACGGGAGCGCCCGTTACAGCGTCCGGTTGTCGCGTTGCAAAACGCCGCAGCAGTGAGGCTGTCTCTGTGAGGGGACAGTAAACCAAGGTGGTACCACGGAAGTTTTACGCTTTCGTCCTTGTGGGTGTATGCCCGCTGAGGACGGAAGCGTTTTTTATTTTGCTTCCGGTGCAAAGGGTGCGGATTGTGCCGCACCGCACAAAAACATTTTTGTAAAAGTAGAGAGGGAAAACAAAATGTCTAAGATCACTCGTCGTAATTTTCTGAAAGTTTCCGGCGTGGCCGCTGCTGCCGCTGCCCTGACCGCCTGCGGCGGCTCTTCCTCCACTGCAAGCTCCGCCGCTTCCGGCGCTGCATCCTCTGAGGCTGCCTCCACCGCTGCCAAGCTGGACAAGATCAAGGTCGCTGTTCCCAACGACACCACCAACGAGGCCCGCGCTCTGACCCTGCTGGAGAAGAACGGCTTCTTCAAGCTGAAGGCAGATGCAGGCCTGACCGCCACCAAGAACGACATCGAAGAGAACCCCCTGAACGTCAATGTGGACGAGGTCGAGGCTGCTCAGGTGCCCAACGTCCTGCAGGATGAGGACTACGCTGTCATCAACTCCAACTACGCCATCTCCGCCGGTCTGGACCCCATGACCGACGCTCTGGCCATGGAGGACGGCACCTCTGCCTACGTCAACGTTCTGGTCTGCAAGGAAGGCAATGAGGAGGAGCCCAAGATCAAGGCTCTGGTCGCTGCCCTGCAGAGCCAGCAGGTCAAGGACTTTATGACCGAGAGCTACGGCGGCGCTGTGGTCTCTGTTGTGGAGGACCCCACCGACGGCTATGATCCTTCCATCGATTATGACGCACTGAACGGCGAGACTGTCAGCTGCGCTGCCACCCCCGCCCCCCACTGCGAGATCCTGGAGGTCTGCAAGCAGATCCTGGCCGACAAGGGCATTACGCTGGACATCCAGGAGTACGATGACTATGTGATCCCCAACACCATCGTTGAGGATGGCCAGTGCGACACCAACTACTTCCAGCATCAGCCCTACCTGGACAACTTCAATGAGGAGAAGGGCACCCAACTGGTCTCCGTTGCTGGCATCCACGTTGAGCCCATGGGCATCTACGGCGGCAAGCAGAGTGACCTGAGCCCGATTGAGGGTTAAGCGAACTCCCCCAGTCACCTTGCGGTGACAGCCCCCTCGGGGAGGGGGCCTTTGCCTG
>ERZ1673742.1204-NODE-1204-length-24959-cov-48.087737_pt1 | contig 24959 bp, 25 predicted proteins | sample MGYA00580208_ERZ1673742 | MGnify/ENA primary metagenome ERZ1673742 (study PRJEB41218, sample SAMN15661774) | gut metagenome | host: Homo sapiens | place: Canada: London | collected 2015-08-20/2019-03-30 | study: EMG produced TPA metagenomics assembly of...
GAACTGGACGGACGCAAGCAGGAACTTCTGGCGAGGATAGCAGAGCTGACGGTGGAAGCCATCAGCCCGGAACAGGTCAGCCAGATTTCCGGCTACCTCGACACTTGGGAGAATGTATCCTTTGACGACAAGCGGCGGGTGGTGGATTTGATGATTACCACCATAGCCGCCACAAGCGACAGCTTGAATATCACATGGAAAATCTGACGGGCGGAACCCCTCCCGTCAGATACCTACTCTGTGTAGTCCCTTGTAAACTGTACTTTCCCTCAGGATAAAGCTCAGACATATATTCTTCTTCCGTGATCGACAGATCCTCGATCTTGTCTATCCTGCCGGCAGTCACGCCAAGCACCATACACTTTCCTGCAACGCTCACGACAACCACCGATTTTTCACCGCCGAGCGAGGCACGGTCAAGCACCTTGAGCCGTTTTCCGCTTACGCTCAGTATCCCCTTGTTTACCTTTCTCAGTACCCAGAAGAACAGAAAAATCAGTGCAAGTACGCCGATAAGCGCACATACAAGCTGTACGTATTCCATCAGTCAAGTATTTTCTTAACGGTCTGAAGTATTCTCTCAGCCTTGAACGGCTTTACGATGAAGTCAAGTGCGCCGAGCTTGATAGCCTCTACTACCATAGCTTCCTGACCCATAGCACTGCACATTACGACCTTAGCGCCGGGATCCATAGCCTTGATTTCCTTGAGTGCCTCGATACCGGTCTTGTTGGGCATTGTTATGTCCATTATAACAAGGTCGGGCTTCTCTGCGGCATATGTCGAAACCGCTATTTCGCCGTCAGCCGCCTCAAGTATATTTGTGTAGCCGTTTGTCGTAAGTGTGTTGCGGATAAGCATACGCATGAATGCCGCATCGTCTACAAGTAATATCTTCTTATCCATAAGTGTAAGGTTTCCTTTCGTATCCCTGTTTTATTATATGTTATTCGCCTTTACCGAGGCTGTCCATAAATTTCGATTTTACTATTTCCGTTATTCTTACCGCAAAGTTATCGTCTATAACAACAACGTCGCCCCTTGCGATGAGGTTTCCGTTTACCATAACGTCAACGGGTGCGCCTGCCTGTCTTTCAAGCTCTATGATAGTACCCTGTGAGAACTCAAGTATATCCTTGATTTTCTTTTTAGTCGAGCCTATCTCGACAGAAATCTGAAGCGGTACGTCCATAAGGAGCTGTAAGTTTTCTTTCTGTTCCGAGCCGAGCGGAGCTTCAAAGTTCTCAAACTGTGCAAGCTGGGCATTACGGTAGTTTACCGCCGGCTGAGGCTGCATAACAGGCTGTACCGGCTGACCATACATTGCAGGATTCATTGCAGGATTCGGGTATCCATAGTATCCCTGCTGTGCATACATATCCGCCTGTGGCACAGGTGCTACCTGCGGCATGGGTGCTACCTGCGGCATGGGTGTTGCCTGCTGAACAGGAGCCGCTTGCTGAACGGGTGCCGCCTGAGGTACAGGAGCCGCCTGCTGAACTGGTGCCGCCTGAGGTACAGGAGCCGCCTGCTGAACAGGTTCCACTTGCGGAATAGGCTGAGGAGCCGGAGCAGGAGCAGGAGCAGGTGCAGGTGCAGGTGCAGGTTCTGTCACGATCGGTTCGGGAGATGATGCACCGCCGATCATTCTGTCGGCAAGCGTTGCCGCAAGATTTATATCAAGCACCGATATAAATTCCGATTTTATAACACCGTCAATGGTAAGGTCAAAATTGATAGCGGCAACCATATCCGTCTGCTCATAATTCTGCAGGTCGGCAATATTTACCTCGCTGAGAATGTAAGGAGTAGGTGTCGATATATCAATACCCATACCCAGAAATTCCGACAGAGCCGTCGAAGAAGCCCCCATCATCTGATTCATTACTTCGCTTACCGCACTGATATTCAGCTCATCAAACTCAAAATCAGGAGATATAACGGGCGGCTTGCCCATAAGCTGATTAAGTATCAGCTGTACATCGTCCTGCTTTAAGATCATCAGGTTTGATCCGGAAAGCCCTTTTATGTACTCGATCTTTACGCATATCGCAGGTTCAAGTCTGTCGTAGTTAAGCTCTGATGCCTGAACTACGGTTACCTTCGGCGTAGTGATCCACACTTTGGCGTTGAGCAACTCGGAAACTGCGGTAGCCGCACTTCCCATACTGATATTCATTATCTCGCCGATAGCGTCAAGCTGCAACTCCGACAGAGTGGTCAGTTTTCCCATTTGCCTTACCTCAATTCTTTAGTATATTATCAATCCTGAACGCTTTCTTTCCGTTCAGTGTACCGAGCTTTCCGTCAAACCAGCAGGTGCTTCCCACTTTAAGCTGTACGTTGTCGGTAATCGGCTTGTTCAGCGGTATTATGTCATTTACCTGCAGATTCAGAACGTCACGGAGCGTGAGCATTGTATCGTCAAGCACCGCCGTAACAGTAAGCTCCGACTGCGAAAGCGTTGACATAAGGTTTTCCTTACGCTCCGTTTCCTTAGTGGGACTTCCTGCCCTTTTGCCCGAGCTGAACTTAGCCGAGAATTTCTTCATTATCTGATCCATAGTAATTGCCGACATACAGAACGACACTATGGATTTTGAATCGTTTACCGTTACCTCCATCGCAACGATAATCATTGTTTCGTCGGCGTCTGCGGCGGATATTACCCTTGAGTTTGTTTCTATTGATTCCAGCTTCGGATTGGTATCAACATATCCGCCCCACGCCTGCGACATAAGCGAGGTAAAGCGTTCAACAATGCCACGCATTACGTTTATCTCTATTTCCGTAAAATCTCTGTCGGTATCCTGATATGTTCCTCTGCCGCCGAGCATACGGTCGATCATTGTAAAGGTGAGCGAGTTAGACAGCTGTAAAACTGCATTGCTTTCCTCAATATCATCGTCCTCTATGCCGAGATCGACAATACCCATTATCGTATAATCCGGAAGAGCGTTGCTGAACTCAAAATACTTCTGTTCCTCTATACTTGCAAGCGAAACCTTGCAGTACAGCCTTAACAGACCCGTTATGTAAGATGAAAGATGCCTTGAATAATTCTCGAATATCCTCTCAAGTATCTTTATCTGTTCCTTAGTGAACTTCTTCGGAGTACGGAAGTCATACTCCTTGATTTCTTCCTTTTCTTCGTGCGTGTCAAGCGATGCGGTATCTCCGCCCGAAAGTACGCTTGACAGCATTGCGTCTATTTGTTCTTGCGTAAGGGTATCAGCCAAAAATTCGCCCCCCTTTCTGTTTTTCTCTTATTCTGACGTTTCGGTCGGTGCCGATGTCAGTATATCTGTAGGAATGCCCGTATATGACGGCTCATATTTCGGTCCTGCGGCATTTGTGCTGTTGTTGCCGTCGCCCGAGTTGCTGTCATACTTGCTTTCCATATTGTCGATTATTTCGTTTACAACGTCACTGTTGACGTCCGAGCTGTTGCTGTCGTTGCGTTCATAAGGATCTGTGTTCGCACCGTTCAGCCTGTATTCGTATTTCAGAATATCGTCTATGACAGCCTGTGAGGTAGTGTCAAGCTGCGCTCTCACTATCATAATCTCTACACGTCTGTTCGCCGCTCTGCCCTCAGCCGTTGAGTTGTCGGCAATAGGCGTATAGCACGCTTTTCCCTCTACAGTGAACTTCTCGCTGTCAACACAGCGGTTGTAGTCCATATATTTTACAACGCTTGACGCTCTTGCCGCCGACAGATCCCAGTCGTTGACATCCGATACCGCCTTTGCGGTATGACCCGAAACCGAGCAGGATTTTATATACTTGTTGACCGCCTTTATACCGGGCATGAACTTGTTGAGTACCTGCTTGCCTTCTTCCTTCAGCACCGCACTGTTGCCGTCAAACATTATCGTATTGTTGAACCGGATAAAGATTCTTGTCGGGGTCTGCTCAATATACACATACTGCCCAAGATCGTTTTTATCCGTTGTTGTCTTTAAGAAGCTGTAAAGCTGATTGAAGTCGGAGGGAAGTCCCTCTGTCTGTTCGCTTGTAGTACCGCCGTTCTGAGTGTTCGGAGGAGCTTCGGCATTACCGTTTGTATCGGCAGCGTTATTCTTCGGCTGTTCGTCCATTACGAATGGGTTTATATAGCTTCCGCTTGACGTAAAGGATTGATATATGTACTGCCATTTCGTTTCGTCTACCGATGATGCAGAGTACAGCAATACGAAAAAGCACAACAGAAGCGTAACCATATCAGCATAGGTATCAAGCCAGTTACCTTTTTCTTCGCCGCTTTCGGCTCTTCTTTTCGCCATTTTTTCTCCACCGCCTTTCTTCTGACGCTTAACCAATATATTGTATCACATTTCAGCGATTATTTCAATACTAAATTCCTTTTGCTTCAGCCGTATTTCCAGTCCTGTCGGAAACAGGCGGATATTGTTACTTGCTGCCCTTCTTCTTTATATCAGTCTGTGCAAGCATAAATTCGAGCTTTTCCTGAATAAGTCTGGGGTTTGAGCCTGCCGCAATCGACAGCACGCCTTCTTCGATTATCTGCATACAAAGAAGCTCCTGCTCGTGACTGTTCTTCAGCGATGACGCGATCGGCGCAAACAATACGTTTGAGAACAGCGAGCCGTAGAAGGTCGTGATAAGCGCAACCGCCATACCGTTTGACAGGTTGCTTGAGTCTGCACCCATACCCTTAAGCATATTTACAAGGCCGACAAGAGTACCCAACATTCCGAATGCGGGGAATACAGACATACCTTTTTCAAAGAAAAGTCTGCCTCTTTCGTGACGCTCACACATAAAGTCTATTGCGTCGTCAAGCATACTTTTTACTTTATCAAGGTCGTTTGCGTCTACTATCAGCATAAGGCTTTCCTTGAGGAACGGATCCTCACACTTGTTCGCACTGTCTTCAAGCGAGATAAGACCTTTTGTTCTGGCAATCTTTGCAAATTCAACTATCTGTTCTATGTAGCTTTGCGGATTGAATTTTTTAGGGAACAACGCCAGCTTCAGATATTTCGGCAGATTTTTAAGGTATGAGAGCGGGAACGAGGCGAAAAGACAGCCTATAGTACCTCCGACTGTGATAGCGAGCGAAGGTACATCTATAAACCAGTCAATCTGACCGCCGTTAAATATACCGAATGTAACCAGACCGAATGATACTATCCAGCCTATGATGATCGTAATATTCAAAATAATTTCCTCCTGTAAGGGTTTATATAGCACAGCCAACGGCTGTAATATTCACAATTTATATGCTTCGCTCGAGACGCTGACGTCTTACAGACAGCCTGTATTCCTTGATGAGAGAAAGTATCTCGTTCATCGACTGCTCAACTATGTATGAATGTCCCGTACTCGTGGTAATTACCGTGTCGGGATTTTCCGTTACTATTTCGATAAGATCGGGATTAAGCATAAACTTTTCCCCGTTGAGCTTTGTAAGTATTATCATATATTTCCTTCCTTTGCGGTATTGTCCGCACTGTAATTGATTCCGTCTGTATGAATATGCAGATACAGCCGTTTATCATAACCGTTCAGGCATAATATAACGGGCATTCCGGCGGAGCTGATGCTCCGCCTGCCCTTATAAACTTGGATTTATATCGCAGAAACCTGCAATTTTCGCCAAACTCTTGGCTTTTGAACAATTTGTCGGTTTGTCTGCCTGTAAACACAGAACAGCTTTTCCGATTTTTCGTAGGGTGTGGGTCTGTATGCGCTTGTTTGGCTTCACGTTCTGAAAAAACGCAACCAACATTTTCCACTTTTCGTAGGGGAGGGGCTCGCCCCTCCCGTTGCATCAAACCTTACCGGCTTCACAAACCTTGCAAAAGTAGCACAACCTTAGCTTAGCACTACCACTCTTGCAAAATTAACTATACATTTTTAATATCATTTTTGAAAAAGAAATTCCTTATCGGGAGGGGCAAGCCCCTCCCCTACAAAAAATTTTCGATGATATTAATTTTTCTTATAGCTTTGCAATGAAACCAAAGTCGTAATTTACATCAACAACGAAACCCCGCCGTTTCGCTATCCGTCGCTAAATTGCAACATTTTCAACGGCGGAATTTGCTATGCCCCACGGGCATTAGCGCTTGAGGTTTACTATTTCTTCGAGCATCGTGTCCGAAGTGGTGATGATTCTTGAGTTTGCCTGGAAGCCTCTCTGCGTGATGATCATATCGGAGAATTCCTGCGACAAGTCAACGTTAGACATTTCGAGCGCACCCGATACTACAGAAGCAGAACCGTTTTCGCCTGCAATGTTTACCTGAGGCTGACCCGATGAAAGAGTTTCTCTCCAGTAGGAGCTTCCCACCTGCTCAAGACCGTTGGGGTTATCAAATGTAACAATATCAATTCTGCCGAGCATTATGATACCGTGTACGCTGTGTACACCGTAAATAGTGCCGTCCTCGTTGATATATACGCTGTCAAGATCCTTTACCGTCTGCGTAGCCGCAACACGTCCGTCTGTCATCTTGATATTGCCCAGAAGCTGGACCATATCAGAGAAGAAGTTGTTCGAGCCGCCTGCAAGACCTACCTTGCCGTCTGTGGCAAGAAGCGTTTCAAGTGCGCCGTTCGCAGCGTCCCAGTCCGTACTTGTAACCTTAAGCTGATACTTTTCGTTACTGCCTGCCGCCTTGTCTACAGCCGCCTGTATGTCGGCTACCGTAGCACCGGGGCAAACGCTTATCGTAAGACCGTTGTCCGACCACTTTGCCGTTGTGTCTGCGGCATTCTTTGAATATCTTAAGTTTATCGTGTAGTTGTTTGCGTATTCTCCTGCGTTTACTGTCGTAAATGTAAGAGAAGCCTTTGTTGTTCCGTCGTCCAGCTTCATTGTGTTTGTAGCTGTCGTTGCAGGAATATCTGCCGCAGGAGGCACCGTATCAAGCTCAAAATGGAGCGGAAGTACGCCCTCAATGCTTACACCGCCGTTTTCGCAAGCACGGGTCACAGCGTCCTCAAGATCGTTGAGGTTTGTATAATCATTCTTTTCGTTCAGCTGTACAACGAGCTTGTTTCCGCTCATATAAGCGTAATCGCTCTCACCTACGGTAAATCCTACAGATATGTTGCCGTCAGGTGTCGCTGTATCTGCCGATACTGTAAGCGGATATGTACCGCCCTTGTATGTAATTGTCTTTGAGTAGCTGGCTTCGTTGTCGAGAACTTCGGGAACTACGAATGTAATTCTGTTAGACGATGCGTCAACGCCTGTTGCGTCACCGCTTACGCCGAGTACCATATTACCGTTTGAGTCAACAAGGTTACCTGCGTTATCAACGTTGAAGACGCCTGCTCTTGAGTAGAAGATGTTGCCGGCTTCGTCCATTACCTGAAAAAATCCGTCGCCCGATAAAGCACAGTCATAAACGCTGTCGGAATATGTGAAGCCCGACTGTCCCATTACCTGTCCGATAGCGCCCAGCTTAGTGCCGTAACCTACCTGAGAGGGATTTACACCGCCCTGCATAGAAGTACCTGCCGAGCCGTTCTTCTTAGTCTGGTAATATACCTCCTGGAAGGTAGTTACGCTTGTCTTGAAGCCTGTAGTGTTGACGTTTGCAATGTTGTTACCTATAACGTCCATCTTCTGCTGATGTGTCTTTAATCCTGACACGCCCGAGAATAAAGATCTAACCATGATCTGTTCCTTTCTCCATCGTGCCGACCGCTCTTACCCGTCTGTCATTCGGGGTAAGGAATACTTCCTTTCGGTCCGGTATTACATAATTACGGTCGAGTCGATGTTCGTAAAAATATTTCCTTTTAAATCTTCCTGTGACATAGTTGTGATCACCGTGCGGTTTTTCACACTTACCACAAAAGCAGTCCTGTCTACGAGTACCAGTGTTTCGTTACTGCCCTTTTCTGCGGCTATCTCAATGCCGTCATTAAGTCTTTGCAGCATATCCGAGTCAAGTATCTCGATATTTCTGCTTTCTATACGCTTCATTGCGTGTTTCGAAAAGCCTACCGCCGAGTTTCTTGCATCAAGCTCGCTTTGCAGAGCTTCTGCAAATGTTCCTCCCGACTGTTGTGCGGCCTTTTCAGCATTCCCTGCTTTTGCGGTGTTAACGTTGCCTGTCGAAATCTGCAGATTCCGCAGCTTTAGTTCATTTATCAACATAACACTGCCGCCTTTTTATTTACTTGTTGCCCCCGGTGCTTCCTGCCGGAGCTCCCGTGTTCTTGTCAGCCGTACTTCCCGTACCCTCGCTGACGTGTACTATCTCGTCAATAGAGTAGAGATAATTGTCTATCACTATCTTTGCGTCGCCGTCCTGCATTTCTGCCGACTCGACCTTGCCCTTTGCATAGTAGAATTTGCCATCGTCGCCGAGTACCTTTACCGTTACTTCCTTGCCCACATATCCCAGTGCCTCGGTCATCGTGTGTAACGTACCCTTGCTTACCGTATCGCTTATCGCCTTTACCGCCGATAAATCGTACTGCTTGCCGTCAACTACTACCTTCACATCGCTTCCGCTGATGCTTACTCCGGTGCATACGCCCGATAAAAGCGTTCCGTCGTCGCTCTGCGCATTCATTGTAAGCGTCTTGCCTACAAGACCTGCCGCATAGTTTGACATACTGTACTTCAGATTGTCCTGCTGTGCCTGTAATGCCGTGAACTGTGCCATCTGCGACACGAACTCGGTATTTGACGTAGGCTCAAGCGGATCCTGGTTGCTCATTTCCGCCATAAGCAGACTGAAGAACGTATCTGTGCTTATCGTATCGTTCTTGCCCGAATTCTTGAAAAGGTCCTTATACTTTTCGTGATTTGACTGTACACTCTGAAGACTTGAAATGTCTGCCATCTGTTATCCTTTCATGTCAGTCCGACCGATAAAAATCAGTCCATTGTCTGAATCTCCCCCAACAGATTTTCAAAGTCATCCGTGTCATTCTTCTGCTGACTGTGCGACTGCTGTCTGTAAGGGTTCTTACTGCTGCCGTCAAAATCTCTCTGGAAAAGTTCTGCCTGCGAGGTTTCCACCTTGTACGAGGTAAGCTCTACATCGTCATTCTTCAGCGCATACGCAAGCTGCTGTGACCTTGCCTGTAAAAGCTCCTTCGCCGCCTGAGTTTCCGTCAGTATCTCAACCGTGAGTTTTCCGCCCTCATTTGCCATACGAACCGTGATTTTGCCCAGTGTTTCGGGTGTAAGCACAACTGTAAGCGTGCTTTTGCCGTTCGCCTTAGGTGCGTGTTCGCTCACAAACTCAGCCATATCGCTTATCGGTACTCTGACCGTGCGGATTTCCTGCCCGTTTTCGTCATAACGGCTTTCTGTTCTTGCAAATACATCACTGCCCTTTGCAAGCATATCGCTTACCGCATTCTTGTCGGTAACCTTCTGCTCGGTTTCAAGGTCGCTGTCAGACTTAGTAACCTCGTTTCCTTTGGCTATCGCCCTCAGCTCATCGCTCTTGCTTTCGATGTTCCTCTTGGCAAATGCCATTCTCGGAGCATTGTCCTCCTGCGTCTGTATATCCTGCTTTACGCTGTTGTCACCGTATTTTTCGTATGACGTTACCGTAAATTCAGCCTTTACAGCCTCAGGACTATCTGCTTTTACACCGGATGTTTCCTGCCTGCCTGTTTTCCCGATAAAGCCTATCTTATCGACAAAATCGGTCTTTTCGGTAAAAGTCGTATCTGCCTTTGAACGTATATTATCCGCATCTGAAGACTTTTCGGCATTTCCGACAGCCACGCTTGCAAAAGCGTCTGACTTGTCAGCCGTTGCAGCCACAGCATTTTCACCGGCAATGCTGTCTGAAGCGATTTCCGCTTTGACGTTCGTTTGGTTTACAGTATCCGCAGAGTCACTGTTATTCATCTGAATTTCACTCGCAAAATCATTTGCGGCGGAAATCTCTCCGTTTTGTAAACCGAGAGCCGTATTAACGTCATTCCCGTCTGAAATTCCGCTGAAAGCGCCTTCTTCTGATAACACATCGCCTATCGGACTGCTGACCTCAAGACCGTTCATGATCTGCATAAGTTCGCTGTTGTCCGTCTGCATTGCATCGGCATAAAACTGCATCGTACCGCCTTGCAGATATCCTGCAAGCTCGGCTGTTTTAAGCAGTTCCTTCAGTTCCTGTGCATTCTGCTCAAGCTCGTTCAGCCCGCTTAATATCTCGCCGTTCATAACAGCCTTATTATCGGCATTCATTCGCACAGCCGAGTTCATATTGCACTGCTGACCGCTTGTTACCATAGCACCGAGCGTATCGGAGAAGCCTCCGGCAGTACCGCTTGCTGAGCCGTTTTGTACGCTACCTGCCGAGATTGTGGCGGCATTGCCTGCAAACGTTGTAACAACGGCAGGCAATACTGCTGTCCCATTCATCATATCTCACCCCCTTTCAGTGCTATTCATTGTCAAAAATAATATATGCTTTTTAACAACTTTTATATATTTAACGGGTTTAAACCGTTAAAATTTATGAAAATTGCACAGCTTTCCACCTTGTATTGTACCACATTTCGAACTATATGTCAACAATTTACGGTGTATTATCTCCGTTTGAAGAGCCGTTTGTCACAAATTCCTCTATGATCTGCTCCTGCTCCTTCTGAGAGGCGTATCTGTACTCCTCAAGCTGTTTTTCCTCCAGCTTTTCAAGCTTAGAAACCTCTTTTGTAGCGTCAATTACTTTCTGAAGCTGATTTTCGATTTCCTCACGCTTATGCGCCATAAGCCCCTTTATGCGATATATGTCCTGTTGCAAAGAGGAAACATATTTCTTGTGCAGCGACAATCTCATAGCGGTAGTGCCGCCTCGCACAAGCTCGTTCAGCTTGTCTATGCTCTGTTCGTACTCAGCCACCTTTGCGTCAAGCTCGCTTTGCATTTCCGCAAGCTCCGCCCTTAGTCTGCCGAGTATTGATTTCTCGCTGTCAAGCACCTGATCGTTGTACTTTTTCAGCGACTGCAATGTAAAATTAAACTTCTTCATATCGCATTAATATCAGGAAACCGCCGCCTTTAACAGCTTTATGGTATCCTCCATCGAGAATGATTCATACATTCCCTGCATCAGAAAATCGTTTATCTTGTCTATCTTCTTTATCGCCTCGTCAAGAGCCGGGTTTGTACCCTTCTTGTACGCTCCTATCGAGATAAGGTCTGCGTTGTTGTTGTAAAGCGCAAGCAGATTTCTCAGCTTTCCTGCCGCTTTATTATGCTCCGGGTCTGCAATTGCCGACATAAGACGTGAGATGCTCGGCAGTATGTCAATTGCAGGATAATGGTTCTGCGCCGCTATCTTACGGCTCAGCACTATATGTCCGTCAATTATACCTCTTACGGTATCCGATATAGGCTCGTTTGTATCGTCACCCTCAACAAGCACAGCATAAATTCCCGTTATACTGCCCTTTTCGAAGTTTCCCGCCCTTTCGAGCAGCTTCGGCATTGCGGCGTATATTGACGGGGTATAGCCTCTTGCAACGGGAGGTTCGCCTGTCGAAAGACCTATCTCACGCTGTGCCATAGCAAAACGTGTAAGATTATCCATCATCAGCAGAACGTCCTTGCCCTGAGAGCAGAAATATTCTGCAATAGCCGTAGCCGTCATAGGACATTTATTTCTCATCATCGCAGGCTGATCCGATGTTGCGACAACAACGACCGACCTTGCCATACCTTCTTCTCCGAGGTCGTTTTCTATAAATTCTCTTACCTCTCTGCCACGCTCGCCTACAAGCGCAATAACGTTGAGATCGGCCTTTACCTTTCGTGCGATCATACCCATAAGCGTTGACTTGCCTACGCCTGAGCCTGCAAAGATACCCATTCTCTGCCCCTTGCCCATTGTGAGAAGTCCGTCGATCGCCTTTACGCCAAGTTCTATAGGCTCGTGTATTTTCGGTCTGGTGAGCGGATTTACAGGAATGCCCGCTATAGGCACTGTGTCTGTATATTCAATCGGCTCTCCGTCGTCAAGCGGATTTCCCAGTGCGTCGATTATTCTTCCTATCAGCTTGTCGCCGGCTCTTACATTCAGCTTGTCGCCTGTGTTGTCAACTATACTGCCGGGCCCTATGCCCTCAAGGTCGGTATACGGCATAAGCAGTACCTTATGCTCGTTGAATCCCACCACTTCGGCAGGGATATGCGACTTCATATCCTTTGTGTAGATACGGCACACATCGCCTATACTGCACAGCGGTCCGCTCGCCTCGATCGTCATTCCGACTATCTTTTCAATTTTACCCAGATACTTATATGTATCGGTAGTTCTGAGTTCTGTCAGAAATCCGCCGAGATCCATGTTAAAGTCCTTTCAAATAAGGGAGTTATTCGCTTTGTTCTTCGCCGCCGTCATTGTCGGTTTCTGCCTGTGCCGCAGGTTCCTCCTGCTTCTCGGCCTTTTTCCTTGACGGCGCTCTGCGGTACTTTCCTCTGCCCAGCTCCTCTATCATCTTGAGCTGTGTCTGTATTCCGGCGTCGGTAATTTCACTGCCGTTGTCAATTATAACAGTACCGCTCGGTGCGTCCTTAAGCACCTCTACCTCCACGTTCTTTACATTTGTGAACAGTTTCTTGAAATAGTCGGTATCAGCCGCCATCTCCTCGCTGACATCGGTCTTTGATAAGGTCAGCTTTACATATTCACTGCCACGGAAGCTCTTTCCCGCTTCCTTTATCGTTTTCTTGACGACCGCCTTGTCCTTCTGACCGAGAGAGTTCAGCGTTATGCGGTTTACTATCTCCATTACCGTGTCGAATATCTCGACCTCGTAGCTGTCAAAAAGCTCCGCCTTGTCGCTTACCATCTGCTCGCTGAGCCTTTTCAGCTCCGACAGCATATCACGGCATTTGTCAAGCCCTGCGGCATATCCGTCCTCGTGACCCTTCGCAAAGCCGTCCGACCTGCTTTTTTCAAAGATTGCCTCAGCCTGTGCCTTTGCTTGTGCGGCATAATCCTGCGCCTGCTGTTCGGTTTCGCTGAGTATTCTCTGTGCTTTTTCACGGGCATCGGCAAGTGCCTTTTCACCCTGCTCACGATAATAGCTTGTTATCTTCTCTTTTTCCTGCTCAAGCTCCTGCCTGTGCTTTGCCGATGCTTCATCGGCGACCGCCGTATTTTCTGCGGTGTCGGCCGTCACTGTTTCCTGCAAGGGAGCTTGCGGTGCGACAGGCTTTACCTTTATTGAGTTGTCGATAACAACTGTATCTGTTGTAGGCTGTACGGGATAATAACCGCCCCGACCCGCCTTGAATACGCCTGCCAAAATATATTCCTCGCTTTCGTATTATGCGATGATTTCGTCTTCCTTGCCGCCCTTTGAGATAACGAGAGTACCCTCGTCCTCAAGTCTGCGTATGATGGATACGATTCTCTGCTGAGCCTCCTCAACATCACGCATACGGACATTGTGAAGATACTCAACGTCTGTCTGTACACTTTCCGCATACGGGTAGACATATTTGCATAGATGCACTCTGCAACCTCGGGAGTAGACCCCTTGATAGCAACCGCAAGATCCTTTGAATCGACCTCCGGTATAAACGCCTGTATAGCCATATTGTCGAGAGTTACTATATCCTCGAATACGAACATCTTTGAGCGTATATCGTCTGCCAGCTTCGGATCTCTCAGCGTCAGTTCGTCGAATATGTATTTTTCTGTTGCACGGTCTACGTTGTTCATGACCTCCGCAACATAGTCTATACCTCCGACCTCTGTGGTGTCGGCGGTAACAAGATTGTCAAACTTCTTTTCAAGCGTGCGCTCTATAGACTTTACGACATCGGGCGATGCCCTGTCCATCTTAGCCATACGCTCGACTACATCTATCCTTGTTTTCTTGGGCAGTTCGCTTAAAATAGCCGATGCCTGATCGCTCCTTGCGTAAGAAAGTATCAGCGCAATTGTCTGCGGATGCTCGTTTTGTACCATTGCAAGCAGGTTCTTATAGTCTGCCTTGCGGACAAATGCAAACGCTTTTGTCTGGAACTGCTTTGTTATCTTTTCAAACAGCGCCTGTGCCGTCTGCGGACCGAATGCCTTTTCAAGTATGTCACGGGCATACTCCACACCACCCTCGGATATTACCTTCTGGGTAAGGCAAAGCTCATAGAACTCGTTAAGAACGCTGTCCACCACTTCCATAGGGTAGTAGTTCATTCTTGCTATTTCAAGCGTGATCTGCTCTACCTCCTCGTCGGAGAAGTGCTTGAATACCTCGGACGCATTTTCCGTACCGATAGAGCTTATGATTATCGCCGCCTTTTGTGCGCTGGTGAGTGCCTCCATATATATCCTTCCTTTATGCTGTCAATATCATTAGCCGTTTTTCATCATAGAACGTATGAGCTGGGCAACGACATCGGGATTTGTGCGTGAGAAATCCTTGATTTCCTTCTTGAGAACCGCACTCTTTGACTCGTCGTCATAGTCGTCAAGGTGCTGTATGTTGAATTCTTCGTCCGGCTGAGGCTGAGGCTCAAAGCTGAGAGCGGCAGATTCCTGCGCCGCCTGTGCCGCCGCTGCCTGTGCGGCCGCCGCCTTGGCTCTTGCTTTTGCACGTTTCTTCTTCTTTGCGTTGCTTGTAAGAATAGCTACGATAAGCAGTGCAAGCACAAGAAGTCCGAGCAGGAGTATGATATAAACCGTCCAGTCAACGCTTCCGCCTCTGTTTATCGTATTGCCGCCACCGTTAGTACCGTTGTTGCCGTTTATAACAAACGGGTAGTTTGCAACCGTAACATTTGCAACGTCTGCGCCGATAGCAAACGCAATTACTTCACGGAGCTGTTCCTTGTCCGCTTCAAGCATATTTACCTGATCTACCGTTACAGCCGCCGTTATTTTATCTACCGAATAGCCGTTCTTTTCAAGCTGTCTAATCTCGGTGTTTACAAGACGCTTTACGGTAATGCTGTTCTGATAGTAATATTGGTTATCGCCGTCGCCCGTGATAGTCGGATAGTTCGGTGAAATGTCGCTGTTGCTTGTTGTGCCTACAACGCCCGACAGCGAGCCTATACCGCCCCAGCCCTCGTTCTTTGTGGAGCTTTCTATCATACCGCCCGATGTACCGTCCTCTGCTACAGACGGTGTGTAGATGGTATATTCCGACTTTGAGTTATCGTAATTGAGCTTTACGTTTACGTTTATCGTGTAGTCCTTGTACAGCTTTTTCAGCGTGTCGTTGAGCTGGCTCTTGAGCAGGCTCTGCATCTGCTCCTGGAAGTTCAGTCTTGACTGGTACAGCACGTCCTCCTCAACGGTCGTGTTCTCACCGCTTAGCAGCTTGCCGTCCGAGTCGAGTATTGATATGTTTTCACGCTCAAGACCCGGCAAAGAGTTCAGCACCAGTGCATAGATACCTTCAACCTGATCGCTCGTAAGCTGTGCGTCGTTTTTCAGATCAAGCTTTACGCTGACTCTCGGTTCTTCGCTGTCCGTGGAGATAACATAATTGCTGTTCTCCGGCATAGTGATTATAACATAAGAGTTCTTGACCGCACTTATGGTGTTGATGGCTTTCATAAGATGCGTCTGTAACTGCTGTATCTGAAGTACCTTCTTTTCGGTGTCGGTCGACCATATGCCTATGCCGCTGTTCCATACGTCAAAGTTGAACGTTGACTTGGGGTATCCCTGTATACTAAGCTGCATTCTTACATTGTCCGCCTGGTCGCTCGGTACAGAGATACTGCCGTCCGTACCCATTTTTACGTCCGTTATTCCAAGTTCGTTTATTGCCGAAACGACCTGCGAGCTTTCCTCGCTGTCAAGTCCGGTATAAATAGCCGTATATCCCTTCTGATTAAGCACTATCGCAAGCACGATTGCGGCAACTATTACTACCGATACCGCAGTTATTATGAATATCCGCAGATTTTTCGCAAGCGAGCTCCATTTATCTTTGAATCCGCTCCAGAAAGCGGAAAGCTTATCCTTCATCTATATATGTATCCTTCCCTTGAAGTGTAGATCAGTATTGATCAGACGGTCATACGCATTATCTCGTTGTATGCGTCGACAGCCTTGTTCTTGACAGTAACAAGCAGATCCACAGCGGTAGCCGCCTTTTCGAGATTTACCTGTATCTGTGCAAGATCGTCCACATCGCCGAGCATAAGATCGACAGAATCCTTCTGTACCTGTGTGTCGGTTTCCTTGACGTTCTTTACAAGCGACTCAAAAATATCAAAGAACGTTGCTTCGCCGTCATCTGTGCTTTCGGTCTGCTTTTTCTGACTCATCGTTTCCATAGGGGTGATACTGCTTGTAAGCGGTACTATAAACATTTATATCAGTTCCTTTCGGGTATCGTTAGTTGTTTCCTATGCTGAGTGCCGTCTGCGCCATTGATTTCACAGCGTTCAGCACAGCAAGGTTGGCTTCATACGAACGGGTAGCCGCCAAAGCGTCCATTTCCTCTTCCGCCACGTCAACGTTCGGCAGATAGTAATAGCCGTTCTCGTCTGCGTCGGGATGTGTCGGGTCATAGACCGGTGTAAGCGGTGTTTCGTCCTCGACTATCTCAGTAACAAGAACACCCTTGTTTTTAGTCGCAGAAACAGTATTCGCAGGCACTCCCCCTGCTATTTTTTCTTTCCTCTTTGCTATAGTTTCCTCAAGCACAGAGTTGAAACCCTTGTTTTCGCTGAACAGTACGACCTGCCTTCTGTACGGCGTACCGTCCTCTGTTCTGGTGGTTTTTGCGTTCGCAACGTTCTGCGAAATTACATCAAGACGCAGTCTTTCCGCTGCCATGCCCGATGCGGCTATATTAAGCGAGCTTAAAAATGCCATGCAAAAAACTCCTTTCTGTATGTCAAAAAAGCGTTGAAATCCGTTTCACTGTATATAATCCATTATTTTAAAGCGTCTGCTTTAAGGCGATAGCCGTTAATTGTGCGGTATTGCCTAAAATTACGTTTTCATTGCCGAACGCAGTCTTGTGAACTCTCCGTTCATCTGGTTCTTGAGAGCCTGATAGTGAAGCTGTACCTTTGCAAGCTCGTTTGACTGCGAATCAACGTCTACGTTGTTGCCGTCCGGCTGAGTGTTGGTCGCAGTGTCCTCGTACACTCTGGTAGCAAGCTCGACCTGCTTCGAGCCTTCCTTCGCCTTACCTCCGACAACGCTCGTGCTTTCCATTCTGTCCTTAAGTACAGCGTAAAAATCAAGATACTTGCAGTTATATCCGGGCGTATCCTGGTTTGCTATATTCAGTGCGATTATCTGCTGCTTCTGCCACAGAACAGACAGACCCTGTTCGGTAATGCGAAAAGCGTTTGTGTTGAAAAGTGCCATATATCCTCCTTTTCAAGCGGTCCTTCTCAGGAAATGTTCCCCGTGTCATAAACAGTTAATACGATGAACGATTTCCGTATTTTGTATTTCGGTGTAACAAAGTTACAATATGTAGAAAACCACCTTAAGTTATGTTAACATTATATGGTTTTTGGTGCGATTTTAACAAATTTCAAGTTACAGTTATAACAACTCAATTGTATATTATACAACATTTTTTACCGTTTTGCAAGGCTGGTAGGAAAAATCTGTTGATTTTTGTACGATTCTCTAAAAGCGGTGACTGACAATATGCAACGGCTGTATTTTTTAGTCAGACTGCACAATCGTACAAGCTACCACTTCCTGTCGAATGTGGGAAGCTCGGTAAACGTTCTTTTCCTTGCCTGCCTGTAGACCATTCTTGTTTTCGGTCTTGAAACGGGCTTTGTTTCGGCGGCTTTCTTTTTCTCGCACCTTAGCAGATACCGCTTCTGAGCGAGCGAGCAGTGCCTGAAAATCGTTTTCTGCTTCGGGAAGCACAGCGGAAGCGTCAGCGAGGATATTTCCCTGAAGCCGTTTTCATTAAGCCACCAGCTGTCAAATTCAGGCTTGCCCTGCCTTATGTGGTATCCAAGACGGTCAGAATCGCCCTCGTAGCATCTGATTTTCCCCGTAAAGACAAGCCTGCCTTTTTTCACAGACAGCTTCATCTCATCATACGGTATTATATACAGCCTGCGTTGTATCCCGCCCGTGTCCGCCGATATTTTTCCGCCGTACCTGCTGAGAATTGCGGCGGATTTCTGTATCTCGAAGTAGGTGCATCGTTTTATACGTCTTGACCGTGTTTCGCATATAAAGAACAAAAGGAAGGTGAACGCAAGCCACACGGCAACGCATATCGCAGGAACAGCAAGTCCTGCGGCGAGAAACCCCTCCGTCCGCCACATTCTTGTCTGTATTATCAGCGACATAAGGCTCAGAAGCGCCGGGAGCGCAAGCACCGCTCCGACAGCTACGCTTGCTTTCTCGCAGACAGTGCGTGCTTTCGATGTGTCGGCGTGAAAAAAATTCTGCATAGACCCTGCGGAACAACATTCCGCTACCGCACCTCCCTTACGACAAACTTCTGCTTATACTAATTATATTATAGCCACCTTACAAAAGTCAACGAACTTTTCTTAATTAAATTGTATAAAAACAAGCTGTACTTTTTAAACAATTCGCAGAATTTTTAAAAACCGACTAAAAAACTGCCGATTCTGCTTGATTTATTGTTCAATTTATTGTATACTTAATGATAAATGATAATATAGGCGTGTTGGGTGCGGCTGTAATGCCTTTTCCCCGTGTCTTAAGGAAAGGGGAGTTGTGCTTTTTGAGCTATAAGAAAGAAGACTTTACTTCTTTTGAGATAACCTCGCTTGACGGTGAGCGGCTGATGTACACCGAGAGCAACTTCGACTTTCCGATAATGTATGACCTTAACGATAATATTATCGACAATATGCTGATGATAAAGGGACGGAGAATGCCCGAGATCGACACATCTCAGTATGTTTACGTCATTGCCCGTATGCGTGACGGCGACCGCTACAGATACAAGACGAACGTATCCGTATCGACCGACCGCCAGCTTAATGTGATATTAAGACCCGATAAGGCGGAGCTTCTTGAAGAGCGCAGAAGATATTTCAAGATAAAAACGAATGAAAGAGCGTTTATAACACTAAGAATGCAGGAGGGCGATGACAAGCCCGTTCCGCTTGATCCGCCTGCCGAAATATACATCAAGGATATAAATGTCGGCGGAGTATTTTTCATCTGCACAGACGCACGCAGGCATTTCGCCAAGGGCGACAAATTGCTGATGATAATCAATCTGTCCGGCTCACGCCTTGAGCTTAATGCGGAGGTGCTGAGAGAACAGGCGATAGATTCGCAGGAAACCGGTACAGGCTACGGTTGCCGCTTTATCGGTGTTTCTCATTCGCAGGAAGAAACTATTTCAAGATATATCTACAAGCTGCAGTTTGAAATGCTGCAGAAGGAACGTGAAAAACGTGATATGATTTGACAGATTTTAAATTAACATAAAATTATGAAACGGTTGATTGATATTGAATTTAAGGGTTTCGGAGGTTTTATAAAATGCAGTCATTAAAGATCAAAACGACTTTACGCATACTCACTACGGCTTTCGCCGTAATACCGATGCTGATAGTCGGCATAGTGGGATATTTCAGTATGACGGGCTTTGCCGCAAATTCGGTGAGCCAGTTCGCAAGAGCGGCAGGTGCGGCTCAGCAGGAGATAATCAATCAGTACATAAACGAGTGTATATCCGATGTTGCTTATCTTTCATTAAGCAGGCCTGCAGGAACGCTTGCACAGAGCGGTCAGGGCGATGACGCAAAGTCAATGCTTTCGCTCATGGCCGAGAATATCGCCGACAGAAACAGCGGCTTCAAGAACCTTGTGATAATCGACTCCTCCGGCAATATCGTTTACGAATATGAGGATATACAGGGCATGAAGGAGAGCTTCTTCGGCTTCGAGGAGCTTGAGGGCTATTCCGAAGGCTCGATAAAGATTTCAAAGATCTATATGAATAACGAGGACTATGAAACAAGCGTGTTCTACGTTGCAAAGAGCGTAGACGCTGACGGTCTTAACAATATCGACGGATTCGCCATAGAGATTATAGACCTTTCAAAGATAAGCGAAATACTGTCTAAGTCGTCATACGGCGAAGGCAAGGGCTATCTTTCCGTAACCGACGGCACAGGATGCGTGCTGAATTACGAGGGTACCGCCGTACAGAAGATAGATGATATTTCCGACAGCGGAATAATAGATGTTATGAAGTCCACAACTAAGCCCACATCGGCTGAAAATAACGTTGACTATAACGCAGGCGGTAAGCTCGGCTGCTACAATTATTTCACAGGTGCGTCCACGTCAAACTGGAAGTGGGTAAGCGTTTACCCTGCGAATATGGCAATGTCGCAGATTACAGTTCCTCTTGCAATATCGCTCGGTACTATGGTGGTTCTTGCCGTTATATGCGCACTGCTCGGTATTCTTATCACAAAGTCTATCGTAAACCCGATGAACGAGATGGTAAAGGTTGCCCGTGAGATAAAGGAGGGCGACCGTGACAAGCGTCTTGATATAAAGACACACAATGAGTTCAAGGATATTTCCGAGCTGTTCAACAATATGCTCGATGACGTAAGTATGTCTGAGGAGCTTCACAGAACGATTTCTGACATTTCGGACAATATGCTGTTCGAGTGGGATTTCCACAAGGAAACAATGTACGTTTCGGATAACTTCAAGGAGAAGTTCGACATAGACCCGTCAGAAGCTCAGCTTGCAAACGGTAAGTTCCTTGATAAGATAATGACGGAGGACTATGCCGAAGTCTATAAGCGTGATATAAGCACACTGCTCAAGAACAGAACAGGTCACAGCGGCGAGTATCAGATGACCACAAAAAACGGAAGCCTGTTATGGTTCTCTATCCGTGCGCTCTGCGTTACCGACCGTCTTGGCGAACCGCTCCGTGTTATCGGTGTCGTAACCGACATAGACAGCGAAAAGAAGCTTGAGCTTCAGCTTTCCGAGCGTGCAAGCTACGACTTCTTATCACAGCTTTACAACAGAAGCACATTTGAGCGTGAGCTTAAGAGCGAGATTGAGCGTAGCGCACACTCAAAGGTTGCGGTACTCTTTATAGACGTTGACGACTTCAAGTTCATAAACGACCGTTTCGGACATTCCGTAGGTGACGAGGTTATCAAGTATGTTGCCGGCTGTATCAAACAGCGTGTACAGGGTAGCGGATTTGCCGGACGTTTCGGCGGTGACGAATTTGTTCTTTGTATCACCGATCCTAAGCAGATTGAGGAGATAGAGAGCCTGTCGCTTGACCTTATAGATGAGCTTTACGAGGGCTATCACTCCGAGCTTGCAAACGTTTCGATAAACGTAAAGGCAAGTATCGGTATAGCGTTCTACCCCGAACACGGCGATGACAGCAACAAGGTAGTTGCCGCCGCTGACGAGGCTATGTACTTCGTAAAGAAGAACGGTAAGGCAAACTACCACATCTATCAGCCCGAAGATTCCGAGATGGAAGACCTTCAGCACACATTGTAATTAAAGTAATCAGAAATATTCATACCCGCTTTTTCGGCGGGTATGATTGCTTTTATCTGTAAATAATTTGAAAACCTAAAATTTAACCCGATAAGGCAAAGAGAGGATACACTGTATGGCAGTTGTTATAGCGATAACAAATCAGAAGGGCGGTGTCGGTAAAACCACGACCTGCGCCGCATTCTGCGGAGGACTAACCGAAAGCGGTAAGAGCGTTCTTGCAATAGACCTCGATCCGCAGGGAAATCTCAGCTTCAGCCTTGGTGCTGACGCAGAAGAGAGCTATACTATGTACGATGTATTCAAGGGAAACTGCACCGTAAAAGAGGCAATACAATGCACTGATAACTGCGATGTGATTCCCGCTAACATACTGCTGTCGGGCTGTGAGCTTGAGCTTACCGGTGTTGGCAGAGAGTACCTTCTCAGAGAGGCACTGTCGGACGTTATGGACGATTATGATTACATAATGATAGACACCCCTCCTGCGCTTTCTATCCTCACGATAAACGCATATACTGCGGCGGACAAGCTGATTATTCCGATGATAGCCGAGATACTCAGCCTGCAGGGAATAGCACAGCTTAAAGAAACGATTTTCGCCGTAAAGAAATATTACAACAAGGATCTGGAGATTACAGGCATATTGCTTAATAAATATAATCCCCGACTTGTGCTTACAAAAGAAGTTGAGGAGCTTGCCGGAATGATAGCCGAACAGCTTGGCACAAAGATACTCAGTTCAAGGATAAGCACAAACGTTTCTCTTGCGGAAGCCCCTGCACACGGCATTTCCATAATGGAATATGCCCCACGCTCCAAGGCGACCGCAGAATACCGCAGTCTTATCAACGAAGTGACCGGCGTACCGATGAAAAAATCGCAAAGAAAGGACAGCAAACGTCCAGTCCGCAGACCCTCAAAGAAACAGTAATTCACGAAAGGAGCGCCTCCTGTGGCAGAAGAATATAAATCAAGCAAGACAAGACAGGTAATGAATCTTATAAACGCAAAACCCTCAGGTGTCAATCCGTTCTTACCGCCTGCCGAGCAGGAAAGAGAGAAGAAATCGCTTGCCGAAAGCACCGTAGAGGATAAACTGCGTAACTATACGCAGTCAAAGCGAGGCACATCCGCTCTTAAATCTCACACAAAGCATAACCCGATGCTCCATATTCCGAAGGACGATGAGCCACAGCAGACGGTTAAAAGCGTAACACGTCACACAGGACAGATAACGATAGATATAAACCGTATAATCATTGACGAGATACTTGATGATGCGTTAAGACGTTTCAACACCTGCCACTGCGAAAAATGCAAGCGGATAATATCCGAAAAGGTACTTGACCTTGTTCCCGTAAAAATAGTAACGGTAACGCAGGATGAGGAGCGTTCGGTAGTAGACGGCTATTGCAGCTACGCCCGAAAGGATATATATTCTGCGATCGTCAAGGTCGTTCTTGAAAATAAACGCAGACCCTTCCACAACGAACGGCTGTGAGCCGCTTCAAATTCCGACCTTTTTAAAGGCTGGTGCGTTATTGAGGTTAGCAAAACGGTCGGGAATAAGCGTTAAAAAGAAAAACCAAAAGTTTCGGTTAGTCCTTTTCAAAATAACCGCCGCTCTCATTTCACCGTTGCGGTGCTTGAGTTTAGCGACAATATGAAAGCCACAGCAAAAGCTGTGGCTTCAGTTATATACCCGAAATTCAAATCAGATAATGCAGAATAAAACAAAAACCCCTCCGCCATAAGCGGAGGGGCTGTATGCTCTTTAATTAAAGCGTTTAATCACTTAAAAGCGATTACTTGCTTCTCTTCTTAAGAACGATACCTGTTGTAGCAACTGCTGCTGCTGCGAGAACTGCAGGGATAACTGCTACTGCAGCACCTGTAGGAGGGTTAACGGGCTCGCCTGAGCATTCGCCGGGGTTTACAGTACCTGAAGATGCACCGGGCTCAGCAGGATCTTCTGTTTCGCCGGGAGTTGAAGGATCTGAAGGATCTGCAGGATCAGCAGGAGTTTCAGCAGGTGTAGCATCTGTTACAGCAAGTGTGATTTCGAACTTTGTGAATGCAGGAAGCTCAATGCCTGATAAAGGAGCTTTGCCCTTTGCAAAGTTTTCGTTCCACTCGTTCATAAGAGTGATTCTGAGAGCGTCGCCACCTTCATTGTTAAGAGCGAGCTTGCTGTAGTCACCGTATTCAACACCGTCGAACTTGATAGACTTGATCTGTACATTCTTAGCGTTGTAAAGATCAGTATTGTTGTCATAATCAGTCCAAGGGAGCTTTGTGTTGATAGCTACATAGTTGCTGCCAAACTTAACGGGAGCACCATACTGTGAGAAATCGTAAGTAAGAGTTGCATCTGTACCGTCAGCCTTGATTGTAGCCTTAGGAAGTGCGGGCCATTCAGCGATAACGCCATCTGTGGTGTCGAACTGAGCGCCGAGTTCAGCTACAGTTGTAACCTTAGACTCGCTCTCCTGTGTTGTAGTAAGTGTTGCTACAGGAGCGAATGCGCCGAGAATGCTCTCGCCGTTTACCTTAATATCGCTGAATGCGCAAGAATATTCGCCTTCAACAACGCTGGAACCCCACCACCAGCCGAGCTGTGCAATGTCCTCAACCTTAGAGCCGATCTTAGTTCCTTCAGCAAATGTAAGTGTTGTGGTGAATTCGCCTGTTGCGCTATCGCAAACTGTCTTTGCAGTGTCAGTATTGCTGTCGAGAGCAAAGTCGATCTGTGTCCACTCTTCTGTACCGTCAGCGAGAGTAGCGTTGAAGCCAAAGCTTCCGCCGCCGCCTATCCAGCCGTCACCGAGAGTAGCTGTACCTGTTAATTCTACTGTTTTGATTTCTGCAGTGCCGAGAACGCCAACGTTCCACTGAACTGCGTTTGTTGCCTTGTTAAGCGTAACAGCTTCAACCTTAGGCTGAGCTGCAAAAGCGCTTACTGCAAGTGAAGATACTGCTAAAGCTGCAGCTGCAACACTTGCTAAAGTTTTTGTAAACTTCATTGGTTTTGTCCTCCATAAAATATTTTTTTAGCTTTTAAGCTATTTTTAATCATACTATATCGCAATTTGATTTGCAAGTGGCATTTTGCACAAAAAAACTTTTTTGTTTTGGTGAAACAATATAAAGATTAATGCGATTTTGTACGTTTACAGCGTTAAATCTGAAAATACAACAATTTGTATAACAAAAAACTCAAGGCAATACCGCACAATTAACGGCTATCGCCTTTGCCGCACGCCAAGCTTGCATATTTTCCGTCATCCTGTACAAATTTCGTTTGACAGGCGCAAGCCCGCCTGCACTCAATTTATGCAATCTGACGACAAATCTGTCTGCCCAAAGGTGAGCTTCTGTTTCAGTGCAAAGCACTGTCAACTATTGAGGAATCGTTGCACCATCTCCCCACCCCGCACCAACCCTCCCACAACCGCACTATCCCTCTCGCTTTTCGTAGGGGAGCGGGCTTTGTCAAGAGTAACA
>ERZ1673742.1224-NODE-1224-length-24670-cov-6.675076_pt1 | contig 24670 bp, 34 predicted proteins | sample MGYA00580208_ERZ1673742 | MGnify/ENA primary metagenome ERZ1673742 (study PRJEB41218, sample SAMN15661774) | gut metagenome | host: Homo sapiens | place: Canada: London | collected 2015-08-20/2019-03-30 | study: EMG produced TPA metagenomics assembly of...
CCAGTTTTTCGGTACGCAGAATCACGTCCGCGTTATTTATCATCTGTTTTGCAAGAGAGGATACCGTCATAGCCACGTCTGCAAGCTGTTTTTTGGCGGTAAATGGCGTACTCTTGTCCGTCAAGAGGTCAATCTGTTCTCCAAGTTTGTTTTGCAGTTCGGTAAGTGTCATTTTTTCGTTTCCTTTCTCTGCCTAAAATGGCAGTTCATCATTGTCTCCCAGCGTTTCATACTGCGGCGGAATATACGGCGCGTCCGGCTGTGTCACTTGCGGCGTTCCCGGTGCCTGTGCCTGCGGCTGTGCGTCCGGTTTGCTCCCTGCGAAATGGATTTCGTCCACGGTGACGAACGTCTTATACCGCTTTTCTCCGGTGTTTGTCTGCCAGCTCTGCGACGTAAGCCGTCCGACGACTACGGCGGGCTGTGCTTTTGAGAAGTACTTCGCGATAAACTCCGCCGTCTTGCCCCACGCCGTGCATTCGATGAAATCCGCGTCGCGGGTACCGTCCGGCTTTTTGACTGCTCGTGCTACCGCAACGGAGAAATTCACGACCTGTATCGCGCCGTTTGCGCCGTTTATCGTTTTTAGCTCCGGGTCAGCCGTCAAACGCCCCAGAAAGATAGACTTATTCAGCATTGCCGTTCTCCTTTTTCAGTTCTTCGCAAACTCTACGAACCGCCTGGACGGTTCTGTTATCTATGCCATAGTCGCCGGTATCCGCCGCCAGCAGGACGCGCAGCAGTAGCTCCGCCGTCACCATGCGTTTATACTCGCCCAGCGGAATCAGCATTCCGTCCGGTGCCGGATACGCCTTTTTGTTTGGTTCACTCATTTTCTATACCTCTCTTTCAGAATATTCAGTCATTTTGCGGCAGCTTCTACCGCTCTACCGTATTTCGCAAGCGCGACCTCGACGGCACGTTCCCGCGCTTCCCGTTCTTCCGGGGACAGCTTCGGACGGTGAATCACTACGGTACAATTCCCGACCTTTATCGTTTTTGTTTCCGTCCATTCCGTGGTTCCCGCTTTCATGCCGTCCCTCCTTTACTTTTCGTTCTGTTTTGACAGAAACAGGTTGATGAAATACTGCTGCCCTTTGCCGCTTACTTTTGTTGTTTTGGTAATGCGGACGCTTCCGTCAGGATTTACGAATGTCCCCTCTTTGATTTCAAACAGTCCGCGCTCCATAGACTTCTGCGTCGGCATATTGTAGCTTTCTCCCGACTTCATCAAATAGCCGTTGTTCCGCAGCCACTCGAAAAGCCGCTTCTGCCCGATTTCCACGCCGTTCTGACGGAGCAGCTTCGCAAGGTCGCCGACCAGTATCGACGTTTTCGCCGTGGATACCGCGTCCGCGAAAATGACCTTCGGCTTTGCTTCGTCAAGCTGTGCGTTTGCCGCGTCGAGCTGCCGCGTCCGTTCGTCGAGCTTCCGCTGTGCCACAAGCAACGCCTGCGATAGCAGTTCGTCGTCGCTCATGTTTTCTTCCCCTGCGATATAACCGCCCGTCTTGCGGATTGCCGGAAGCACTTCGGAGGTAACCCACCGCTTGAACCGTTTTGCGCCCTCCAGTTTACTACCGAATACGAGAGAGTACACACCAGATTCGTTTATAACCGTAACGCTCTGTCTACCGCCGGGGGTCATCATTTCAGTGACCCCTTTATCTTCCGGGTCTACGTGATTTGCCACTGCATTCACAGGAGCTTTCCCGTTTCCGTACCCCCAGTGCTTCCGCCACGTCCTTACCGACGAACCACGGTTCGTTATCAATCACGGTGGTTCTGATGCTGCCAAATTCAGCGTTTTCAAAGATTTTCAGTTCGTTCATGCTTTGCTCCTTTCAAAATAAGGTTGCGATTTCGCAACTCAAGTTGTAAAAAAATATAGATATGCTTGCGATAGCGGGATTTCTAATAGTTTGCAAGCCTTTTCCACCTCCGGCAGCGTCCAGGGTGTGCGTTTGTTAAGTTTCGCGCTAAGTGTCGCATCATTTATTCCGATACTTTCTGCGAAAACAGATTGCGTTCCGAATTTCTCACGGATTCTGCCGCGCAGTTTTGCGTAGTTTGTGGGTAAGGTTACACGGTTCACGGAATTACTCCCTCCTTGTATATTTCGAATGGTTGCGTTATCTCAACCTATGACTAATATTATACTCATATAATTTCAAAAGTCAATACCTTTTCTTGTGATTTCTCAACTTTTTTTAGTTTTTTTTGTGTTTTGTATTGCGTTTACTCAATTTTTGTGGTATTATTTCCCTATGCCAGTATCAGGAGGTGGTCAAAATGGAATCAGAAAGCAGGGTATCCACGACAGCGGACAGGCTGCGTGAAGCAATGAAAGATGAGGGAATGAAACAGACGGAGCTTGTCCGCCTTACGGGGTTAAACAAGAGCGCGATCAGCCGGTACCTATCCGGAGAGTACGAGCCGAAACAAGATGCAATATATAAGTTAGCGGCGGCTCTGAATGTCACGGAAATGTGGCTATGGGGATTTGATGTACCAAGAGAGCGAACGGAAATGCACCGGATAAATGACTTTATCGCGGACGCGGTTATCCGTATGCAGACGGACGTCGAGTTTCGTCGTGCCGTGGAGGTATTATATAAGATGGACGATCAAAAGGTCGCTGGGGTTCGTCAGATGCTGGAAGCGTTCGGAAAGTAAAAAAAGCGGCAGTGCAGAGCTGCCGCTCGGTGGGTATTGGTACTATATCTTGCTGCATGCCTTTACCAGTATGCGGTAGATAACGTCCAGTATAGATAGATTATCGCATTTTTCTAACAATTCGATGATTTTGTATATGTATTCTGCCCGGCTCATACTGCGCTTCCTTCCCGATCGCACACGATCAAAAATATCCTGAACGCATTATATCAAAATAATTTATGTATTTCGAGAAAAAAATGTCGAACATGAATAAAATTATAGAAATGGGGATTTGGAATGTTAAAAAGTGATATTATGACAGACGAAAAATGGCTCATGTATTTGCGAAAATCACGGTCAGATAATCCGGACGAAACCGTAGAGGAAGTGCTACAAAAACACGAAATGCAGCTACAGGAATTTGCCCGGAACGAGCTGGGGAAAGAAATACCGGAGGACTGCATATACAGGGAAGTCGTATCCGGCGAAAGCATCGACGACCGGGAAGAAATCAAGAAGATACTCGTGCGGATAGAATCGCCGGACATTGCCGGAGTGATTGCTATAGAACCGTCACGTCTGTCTCGTGGCGATCTGTCCGACTGTGCGCGGATTATAGACGCGTTCCGGTTTACGCACAGTCTTGTAAAAACGCCGTACATGACATATAACCTCGAAAACAAGATGGAGCGGAAATTCTTTCAGGACGAGCTACTGCGCGGAAATGACTATCTGGAATATACGAAAGAAATTCTGTTCCGTGGACGCGTCGCGGCTGCAAAACGCGGATGCTATATCGGTTCCCGCCCTCCGTTCGGATATGACCGCGTTAAAAAAGGGAAAGACTTCATCCTCACGCCGAACGACGACGCGGACATAGTGCGCAGTATCTTTGAATGGTACACGAAAGAGAACATGACACCCGGTGCAATCGGTCGCCGCCTTGACGATATGGGCATAAAGCCGTTTATGACGGAGACGTGGGGACGCGATACCATCCGCGCCATGCTGGAGAATCAGCATTATATCGGGAAAATTGTGTTCAACGAAAAACGCACGACGTGGGTACTGGAGAACGGGCATAGAGTGAAAAAGAGAATCCGCCAGCCGGAAGATTTGATTATATCAGAGGGAAAGCACCCGGCAATCATTGACGCGGAAACCTTTGCGGCGGCACAGGCAAAAATAGCGGCAAACCCGCACTTGAAAAACGATCATGATTTGAAAAACATTTTTGCCGGAATCCTACGGTGTAAAAAGTGTGGGTATATCATGATATATAACCACAAAAAAGGCACACAGGCGCGTCTGACATGTAAGCTGTCCCCGATATGCTATAAGGCTGCCATAGCGTCAGAGCTGACGGAAGCGGTTATCTCCGCGCTGGAGCTGTCAGAGCTGCCAAAACTAAAAACAAAACTGAAAAACGGCGACGGAAACGCCGCGCAGATACAGAAACGCCTAATCGACAAGCTAAACAAGCAGCTACAGGAATACCGCGAGCAGGAAGAAAACCAGTACGACCTACTGGAACGCCGGAAGTATACGCAGGAGCTTTTCGACAAGCGGAACGCCGCGCTGCGAAAGAAGATGGAAGAATGCGAGAAAAACATATACATCGCCCGTTCCGCCATGCCGCAAAACGTGGATTATCAGGAACGCATAGCGACGCTGGAAAAGGCTATCGAAACGCTGAAGAACGACGACATACCGAATAAAGAAAAGAACGCCCTGCTACGGACGATCATCGACAGGATAGACTATTCTTCCGTAGACCTCGGAAAGAATAAGATTGACATTCAGCTCGACATATACTTGAAGCTATAATTTTTATGGCTTCAATCCATATGATGTGTATGCAGGTTCATACGAATACACATCATATAGACATTGAAAAACGCATGAATAAAGGGACTGACCGATTTCCGGCAGTCCCTTATTCCATGTCATACCAGCGAATTTACCTTTGCCTGTACTTCCGCGTAGTCGTACCCGGCTGCGGCAAGCCGCTTTTTACGATCGGCTCCGTTTCCCCATTTTCCGGCGAGGACTTCTTTCGCGATCTCGTCCAGCGGTTTCAGCTTGCCGGGGATTTTGATTTTTTGCCCGGTGTGAATCCTGTTCGGGTTTGCAATGCCGTTGTACGCCGCCAGAATCGCGCAGGACGTACCGAACCGCGCGGCAATACCGGAAAGCGTGTCGCCGCGTTTCACCGTGTAGGCGGTTTCCTGTGCGTCCGTGGTGGGTTTCGTGGCGGGTTTCGTTGCCGTAGCCGCTCCGCCGTGCGCGAAATCTCGGTAAAATTCGCTCATATCCACGTCGCCGGGAACGCCGGGAACCTTTGCAGTCCATGTATATTGCCATGCGTCATGTTCGCCGATACGCGGCTTTCTTGACAGTCTTGCGCACCAGATCGTATACCCCGCGTCCCGGATTGCGTCACCGTCGATTTCATCCGTATACCAGTTTTCCGCGCAGTACAGACCGGCAATATATCCCGCTTCCGTGATAGCTTTCAGAAATGCGAGCGCGTTTTTGGTTCGCTGCACCTTGCTGATACGGTCGCCGCGTCCGTTTGCGTTCTGCTCGCAGTACTCCGAATCCAGATACACCGGATACGCGATACGGAACGGTTTCAGCAGCTTCACGATGTATGCCGCTTCTTCCTCCGCCTCCTTTTCGTTGAGAGCTTGCGACAGCCAGTACGCGCCGATCGGGATATTCAAGGCATTTGCAGCGGCAGCGTTCGCACGGAACCGCTTGTCCTCCGCGAGCGTACCGGCGGAACCGTAGCCGCGATACCCGGCGCGGAGAATGGCAGCGTCCACCTTGCCTTTGACGTTCTTCCAGAGAATCGTTCCGTTGTGTGCGGATACGTCAATCACTTTCAGCGTCATTCTCTCCCGCTCCTTCCTGTTTGCTGGTTTCCGCACCGATATGGACATTCTCGACGTGCAGCGGCGCGCTTGCGGATGCCTTATCCACGCCACCTTCTACGAATACGAACGAGAGCGCGGAAATGACAGACAGTACGCCGCCAGAAACCAGTTCTATGGTTTCCCGGTCTCCGCCGAATGCGACGACAAGTCCGACCACGATACCGGCGACCGCCGCCCAAAATTTCCTGCTGGTGAGTTTTGCTTTCAGATTCATGATGCTTTCCCCTTTCAATCCTTTAAGACTGTATCCGCGAACAATGCAGCGGCTTCCGCGCCGTATTTGTCCGCTAATTTTTCGATGAATATTTGCGCGTATTTCGCGCGGTTTTCGTTTTTGGCTTTCCATATGTAGAACGCGTTCATAGCGGTCACTTCTGCCCACGCGAGCGGCGCGACGACCTGCAAGCCATCTGAATATATTCCGCAAACAGGGAATACTATAGCCAGCACGGAGAACAGGATCGCCGCCGTCCAGCTTGCCGCGAGCAGTAGTTTTGTAGTCTCGACGTGCTTTCGTCTGCCCTGCATGGTCGTCACCTCCTGCCGTTATTCATGCGCCTGCTGGTTCAGATGCTTGTCCAGCTTTTCCTTTGCCGTAGTCACGCTGTGGTTCGCTCCTAATTGGATCAAGCCGTCCAGCGCGGCGGAAAGCCCGTAGCAGATCAACGTGTTTTCCGACTTGATTCTCTTGATCTCGTCGTTCTGCTTGTTTTGCTTGAGATACCAGCGATACACGGCGAAAACCACGCCAGCGATTGCCAGCAGTGCGGAGAGGACTGCCGCTGCGGTGATGAGAGATTGCGCGGTGATGGTTATGTTCATGATTGCTCCTCTGTTTCTTAGACGAGTTCTGTAGCGGTCAGCGTGCCAGAATCGTCTATGGTGATCACGAATCGCTTTGTTGAACCTTCGGTTGAGGAGTCTATTAAGATGGAATTAACTGGCTCATTGAGATGTAATTCCCCGATTGGAACACATACAAATCCACTTCCACCCCAAACCAATACACTCCCTATAAGTAATGGGCTTTCATTATACATGCTAACAAGAGTAGAGTACGTCGCGTCTTGTATAACTGTTTTCCCAGCACTTGTCCCTGTTATCTCTATACCTAAAATCTTGCTATGTTGAGCATCGACCCTTTGGAAAACATATTTGGTGTGCAATTCATTTTTCAATGTTGCCGACCAAGTAAATATATTGCCATCAAAATTTAGAGCAACGTCACAGTTACTTTTAATAGCGGCGTCTATTTCCCAATAGGTTTTGTCAGCAGACATAACAGCAGCCCCAGATTCCTCCTCGGTTCTACTAACATTCACTACAATTCTTTTGGTCATTTCATTCCAAGTCATTATGTGATCGCCAACAACGCCATTATATAATTTCCCTGTTTTGCTCAATGCGTAAAAGTCTTGACGTCCATACAAAATGTGTGCGTTTTTGATTATAAGCATCGGGAACTCATCATTTGTAAGTCCTAAATTGCTCGAAGTTGTGTCATAGTCCTTGACTACACAAAAACTCGTATCAGAGACTACTTCAAGTTCACCTAACCCATTCAATTCCTTTCCACCAACAACACTAATATTTTTTCTCGCTTGTTCTGCTTGCTCATAGGTTAAATCCTGTTCCGTGAATTTTACAACGTCCGCAACATTCATCGCTTGTGTCTTCCATTTCTTCGGCTTCCCCTCTGCGTCCACTTCTTCCACAGTCAGCACTTCTCCAACCTGCGCGGTCTGCGGCGCGTCGATTTTGCCGGAAACTGACAGCTTGTTCTCTTTATCCACGGACAGCCCATCGCCGAGCGCAGTAAACGGCTTGTCCTGTATATCTTTCCATTCCGGACTTGCCATCCCGTTTAGCTGCGCGATAATCTGCGCATACACGTCCGGCGGCGGGTCTGCCGGTAGCCCGTTGCGGCACAAGATAGATTTTTCTGTATCCACCGTTGCGGCGGTCGTCGTGTGCAGGTCTCCGGCATATACGCCGATCAGAACCCCGAACGCGCCAGTAATCACCGGAACCGGGCATTTTGTCCCGGTGAATACCACGTCCGTATACTTGCCGTTCCAGATGAAACGCGCGGTTTTGGTCTCGTATGCGTCCCATTCTGCGTCGAAATCGAAAACGGCGATATAGTCAGAGTTTCCGCACACGATATGCGTGTCTCCGACAGCCTGTGCGATCTTCTCCCGCACGATAATGTTAATGTTTGGTACGGTTTATCTCTCCCCTCGTGTTATTCGCTGACCATTGCCCACTTGCCATTTACGACTTTTAGCGTTTTGCCGTTGTCTGCTGCTGTTACTTTCGGCAGGATTCCGGACGCGCCGATTTCCTGCAAAACACCTTCGACCGTGGACGCAGCGTAATAATTGCCGGGGTCGGAAATGTTTGTCCTTTGAAAACTGCCGAGACTGTAGCTTGCTTTTTCGTATGTGTCGTCTGTTATTTTACAGTACTGAATCGTACAGTTCGGCGGATAGAAAATCATGAGATACGTTGAATTCACGTTGTTTAGCACCTGTACAAGGCATTTCGCGATAAATTGCATTGTGCTTGTAGAACCGGCGAACGGTAGGAATATACCGGAGAAGATATAAAGCCCGTTGTTCAAGGTTCGGACGACGACAGGGTTTCCCTCTTCGCTTTCCAGCCATTTTACAGGCTGATTTTCCAGCGCGTTATAGTCTCCGCCGCCTAACTGCTTTTTTAGGTCGCCGACCGTGATTTTGTGTCCCCTGCCTCCGGACGTGAGAATTACATAGTCAGAATCCGAGAGCGTGGACAGGTCGGGAAGCTCGTATAAATTCTTTTCAGCCATGATATTTTCTCCTTATGTGGTTCCGCTGGTGCTGCTGCCGATTTTCGATTTCAGCACACGAAATTCGATGATATTCCCCGCGCTGACCGGCTTTTTCAGCTTGAAAACCGCTGTCGCGCCGGTTCCTTCGACGGTGTAATCTTCCGTTTCAGAGAATACCACGCCGTTTATGTTTGCAAACAATATGTCTTTTCCGGAATCGTATGCCGCAATGCCGATCGTGATATTTTGGTCGTTCGCCGCTGTCGTGTACCGCTTTTTGTATTCCTGTATGAACGTGTCTACGGCAAGCTGTTCGGTCAGTGTGTCGAACCAGTTCTGAAATTCCGTGCCGAGCTGTTCGTACTGTGCTTCGTATGCCGCTTCCCACTGCGAGAAAAGCGTGGACGTGTCGAGCTGCTGAACGACACCAGTCACCCAGCCGCAGTATGCCGAATTCGGGCGTAAATCCTGAATATTCGCCTGTGTGATGGACGATACGTTCGCGCCGACCGTTACCGCTGCAAGCGCGAGTTCGTACACGGTGCTTTCGCGGGACAGAACCGGCATGTACGGAGATGCCGCCGGAGTGCCTTTTTTGACCGCGATCGTGATATTCCGGTTTGTCAGGTCGAGCCGCAGAACGACAAGGTCAACGCGCGGCAAGGTTGTCCCAATGTCAAGTGTGACACTGTATGCGCTGTCGTTCTCCATGTAGTGATACGACAGCATGGCGCGCCCGGTCTGTACGGCGACGGTCATACCGGACGACGCGAGTACCTGCAATTTCCCGGTATCGTCCTGATACACGCCGTTTGTGATGATGCCGTGCAGGTATCGCCCCACGTCCTCCGCATTGTACACGCGGTCGCCATTTACGGAATTGAAAAATCCGTATTTAATCGCCATAGTTTCTCCCCCTTATCCGAATGTCGGCGTACAGGTATAGCCGTTTTCGTCCCATGTTTCGACGACCTCCAGCACCTGCGCGTTCGCCGTAATTCCGTATTTGTCAATGACTGTCACCGTATCGCCGAGAAAATAGTCCACCTTGTACGTGTGCATTTGCCCGGCTTCCACGGTTCCTTCCATACTTTCCACGACGGCGGCGGTCTGTAGCTCTGACGTGCCGCGTTCCGCCAGCATTTCCATATAGTCGCTTGCGGAGACTTCGCCCTCGTTGCTGGACACGTCCCGCGCGTCTATGTAGACTTCCCGCCGGTCAAGCCCAATTTTCGTGCTGTCGCTCTCCACGGTCGTTTTTCTCCGTGCGCTCCCTTCACCTTCTCCGGCGACGAGTGCGACGGTTTTATATCCGGTTTTGTCCTTGATATAGTTCGATGCCGTCAGGTTGTCGAAATCCTCCGAGAAAATCAGCCGGGGAAGCGTTGTCTGGTCTGCGCTCCGGTTGCTTGCCTTGTAGATGTCCAGCACCAGATTTCCGGCAGACAGGGAAATCTTGAATCCGTAATTATACGCAGCGCATAGATTTTCGACTGCTTCCAGCAGCACGGTTCCGGTGTATTGCATTCGGGCGCGTTCCGTGTAGCTGTGCGCGGTCGCAAGTTTCAGCTTCGCATATTTCCGCGCCGTGATTGTCGGGGAAATATATGCGTCTGTCACCAGCTTTCGCAGTCCGTTTTCCACAGTGCCGTTATAGATTGTCTGCTCCCACACGATACGCCGGTCAAGGATAGACCGCGCGTCCCTGCCTGTGACGATCATATAATCCCCGGATTCTTCGTTCGTCTGGACTTCGACCCGCTCAATGATGCCGAGCATATCGTCGTCCATGCGCCCGATAAGCCGGTCTATGGTCAGCAGCTCCAGCATGGCGGTCGACGCTGGAATATATATCTCAAAATCGCCGCACTGCCGGAACCGGTTCGCCCATATGATACTGCTTGCCGTGTCCACGATCGCGAGCAGGGAATAATCCTTTTCATAGACGTATAAATCCATGCTTCATACCCCCTGATACTTGTTCATGTGATAGATTCCGAGGTGTATATTCCCCTCGTCCACGGTGTAGGATATTTCGTTTTCGCCCGGTGCGAGCTGTAGCCACGTGGAGCCGACCATAATCGTATTGATATAGTTCGTCACCACGCCGCCGGATTCCAGATACACGGATTTTCGTCCTTGCGTCGTGTCCACGGTCAGAATATCGCCCTGCGCCATATCCACGGTAAAGCCTATCCATTCGCCCGTGGCGAGATTGAATATTTTCGGCTGCAATGTCCGCACGGTAGCACGTATGACAAGCCGCATACCGCTTTCCACGTGTCCTTTGTTCGTGATTACGGTATAGGCGTCGGTATCCACGGATGAAAGCTCCACGCCCGCCGCTGGTGCGCTCCATGGGAATTGCAGCAGACTATTGATATTGCTTGCGTCCGTGTAGGTTTCCGTCATGTCCTGCCAGAATGGGAACGGGCAGAGAATGGAAACCTGCATCACCTGTCCGAGCGTCCATTCGTCGCATTCAATACTTTCCACGTAGCCGTCTATCCACACGTCCAGATTTTCGGTTTTGTAATAGACCTTGATATACGCGCCGGAAACAATATACCGATATAGCTCCAGCCGCGACCGCCCCACGTCTTTCACGATATGGATAGTAAGCACCAGATTCCGCGTGTTCCGCGTGCTGGAATTGAACCGTTCGCCATCGTTCAGTGACACCTTCGACGTGTTTATGGTCGCGACAGGCGGCGCGGTACCGGCTGCCGTCACTTCGTACCGCGTATCGCTTGTAAGGTTCAGCACGTCGCCGCGTGCATTTTCGATTTTGATTGTCGGCAGCATTGCCATACCCCCTTATATCGTCGCGGTCGCGAAACGCAGTTGGTTCTTTGTCTGTCTGTAAATTTCCGCGCGGGAAAGTGCTTTCGGGCTGCTGTTGTACTGGTTGAATACATATGTCGCCGCCCCTGCTTGTCCGCCTGTGCCGCCGTTCTGTGCCGCTTGTGCGGAAACGTTCAGTGACGCGCCGGACAGTTCCGCATTTGCTGCGCCCAGCGCACTACGTGCCATATTGGACATAGCTTTTACTGCGTCTCTCTGTGTGTCCGCGATGCCCTCCGCCATGCCTACAGGTAGCCATTTACCGACCTGATCGCGCATAACCTTAGATGGGGACGAAATTCCGAAAAAGTCCTTGATTCCGCCGAGAATCGAATCGCCGAATCCCTGAATCTTGTCGATAATCCAGCCGGTCATATCCGAAATACCGTCCCACAAACCACGCACGAGGTCTACACCAATATCAAGCAGCTTGCCCGGTAGGTCTTGGAAATAGTTTACGATGCCGTTAAACAGGGAAGCAGCTCCGGATTTGACAGTAGACCATCCGTTTTTCAGCGCATTTCCAAGCCCGTTTATAGCGTCGGAGCCGAACGATTTCAGCTTTGACGGTAAGCCCTTGATAACATTCGTCACGGCTTCCAGCACGTTTTTCCCGGCGGTTTTCATGCTGCCGACCATCTTCACGATGCCGTCTTTCATGAACGTAATGGCTTTTTTGCCGAGGTCCAGCCAGTTAAACGCTTCCCACACGTCCACGATAGCCGTTATAATCTTCGGGATATTCTTTATCAGCGTCGGAATTGCTTTTATGATGCCCTTGATAATCTGCCCGATCAGCTCCACGCCTTTTTTCAGGATTTTCGGGAAATTATCGTTTATGGTATTCGCAAATTTGCTGATGATCTCCGGTGCTTTTTCGATGAGCGTTGGCAGCGCGTCAAGGATACCCTGCACGACGTTTCCGAGCAGTTCAAACCCGGTTTCGATCATGGCTGGGAAGTTATCGTATATCGTTTCCGCGAACGTCATAATCGCGTCAAGCGCATTCGATACGATTTCCGGCAGGTTGTCCCGGATACCTTCGCCGAGGTTGCGGACGATTTCCGCGCCCTTTTCCAGCACTTTCGGCAAGTTTTCCTGTAGACCGTTTACAAAATTCGTTATCATGTTCACGGCTCCGGCTGCAATGTCCGGAAGGCGCGACATGATTCCGTTTAATAGCTGGAATACCACTTCGCCACCAGCTGCCAGAATCGCCGGAAGGTTCGTCTGTATCGCCGTTACGAAATTCGTGATAATATCGGACGCAGTAGTCAGCATTTGCGGGATTGCAGACGTAAGCCCGGACAGTAGCGACGTGATAATGCTTGCACCTGTCGCAAGAATATTCGGCAGAGCGTTCGCGAACCCTTGCAGCAGATTTTGTATCATCACTCCCGCTGCCGCGAGCAGTTGCGGCGCACTATCCGTAAAGTACTGTACGATTTGCTGCACGCCGGACGCAAGAGCCGGTGCAGCGGTAATAATGCCGCTTACTAGCGACGTAATGATAGACGCGCCGACCGTTAGAATAGTCGGAATCGCTTGCGTAAGTTTCCCGACAAGCTGTTGAATGATGCCGGAAACCGCAGTTCCGATTCCTTTCGCCGCTTCTGTCGAGCCATTCAAAACGCCCTTAAAGGATTCCCCAAGCTCTTTTATGTTTGGCAGTAAGTCCGTAAGAATGGACGCGCCCATCATTTTCAGCGCGGACATAACGGGCATAGCGGAATTTCCCACTTCCGCAAGCGCGTTATTCATTTCCGCCGTCGCTTTGTTGGATTCAATGATATTCGCGTTCTGCTCCGCGTAGGTCTTGCCCAGCTCGCCATATACGCCATCCAGCGTATCTACAATAAGCTGCTGCCGCTGTGCTTCCGTGCTGCACGCCGCGAGCTGTTCATTAAACGTATCTTCGTTCACGCCCGCCCAGTTCAGCGCGTCCGCGAGGTTGCCCGTCACCTGTGCCACGCGGCTTGTCTCGTTGATGGATTCCGCCAGACCGTCCAGCGGGATACTGTCGCCGTATTTCGCCCAGATGCCGGTCATGGAGTTTGTGACGCTTGCCAGATTTTCCTCCGACATACCGATAGCGGACAGGTTATTAACAGTCGTCACGGCTGCGGTCTCGTCGCCGAGAATGCCGTAAAAATCCGTAAATTGCTGCTTTGCGTCCTCCGTAGAACGTCCCGCGTCCATGGCGGCAGCGTTCAGCTTGTTCATGTTGCCTATCCACTCTTTGGACGTTTCGGCAGTTGCCAAAAATGCCGTAACGATACCGGCGGACGCTGTGGCAACGGCTTTCAGACCGTTTACAATCGTTTTCGCGCCGACCTTTGCAATCTCTACCGCCAGTTTCCCGGCAGATGCAGCGGCATTTTTCGCGCCGTCTGCAATGGACTTGATGGCAGAACCAGCAGAAGAACCCGCTTTCTTTGCGTCGTTCGCGATTCCGTCGAAACTGTCGCCGACTTTCTTTCCGGAATCCGCCGCGTCGTCGCTGTTCTTGTCCATCTGGTCAAGATCGCCGTTATACTTCGATATGGCGGACTGCGTTTTCTTTACTGCGGCTTCCTGCTTGTTTATCTTGATTGCAAGTTCTTCCGCGCCCTTCGAGTTTTCGCCCTGTGTCTCCACAACGCGGTCATACTCCGCGCGGAGCAGGGAAAGCGCGTTTTCCTGCGCGTCGAGGGTCTTGTCAAGCTGCGACAGCTTTGCGCGTAGACCTTCGGTATTGTTCGACCACTTGTCCATTCCGGCGGTCGCCGCGTCAAATTCGCTGTTTGCAAGTCTGATCGCGCGGGAAGCGTCGGAAAGTCCTTTTTTGAATTGTGTAACGTCTACTTCGAGACTGGTCGTTATCTTTTCGTTAGCTGCCATATATGCACCGCCTTAAAACCAGCTATCGTCCGCCTTGCGGTATATGATTCTCTCGCCGTCTGTATTATCCTGCGGATGATAGTCCGCTGTCCTCGTCCGCTTGTTATGCTCTATTTGATCACTTATCAGGTCAAGAACGTCCACGAGCGGATAGTCTAAAAGTCGTATGGGGTCAAGCCCCGGAAAGCTCGCACACATGGCGACTTTCACGTCGTACCAGCTTTGCGCAAGCGTCAGTTTTTCGCCGCCGCTTGCTTCTTCAAGTTTGGGTCGACGTTTACCCCCAGCTCTGCGATTTTGGCAAGAACGAAATTGATAATCTCTTTCGCCACTTCTCCGAGTTCCACCACGTCCACGGTTTCGAGGTCTGCGTCTGTCAGCCCGAACGTGGCTTTAACGACTTTTGTAATCTGTTCTTCGCTGTCCATGATCGCGCCGATGATTTGATTCTCGTTCGTGTAGTCGATTTTCGACATGACGTTAATGACATACTGCCCAACGCGGAACGGCACTTTCAGCCGGTCAGCTTCGCGCGTCTCGCGGATTTCCGTAAAGGAATCGTCTTGATAAATTGTGATTCTCATTTGCTGCACCTCTTTTTTTATAAAAATCATCACGGGCAGAGCGGAAAGCCCCGCCCGTGTGCGTTCATGGCGTTAGGAACCCTGCGAGTTCGTCGTACCGACTGTATCCGGGGTCTGGACTGTTTCAAAGAATTTCGTTTCCCCGGCGGTGTATTTGCTTGCCTTGACGACTACCGCTTTTGCGGTCTTATTGCCGTTTTTGGTAAACTTCGTTAGCGTGTTTACACCGGTGTAAACAAGCGTAGAACCGTTGGAATCCGTGCCGTCGTCCTTCGTCTTATGCTCCGCTTCCGGATACGAGAACGTGCCTTTCAGCCGCCATACATAGCGTTCCTCGCCGTCCGTGTCCTCCGTGATATAGCCGAGCGCGAAATACTTTGTCGTCGGTTCACCCTCAACGTACATTCCGAGCGTATCGTCGTAGTACTCGCCCATCAGTTTTGCCTGAATGTGTTCCTGAATCGCGGAACCCTCTACGTTTACCTCGTCGCCGCCTGTCGCCTGAATGACAATCGCGGGAACGTTGTCGTAGTACTTTTTGGCACTGGACGTTTCCGTAGTCTTTGTCAGCGCAGCAACGCCGCAGACACGGAACGGCGTGTCATACGTGATTGCTTCTTCAGTTTCGGACTTGATTTCTGCCGCGACAAGTCCGCGAACGCCGCGCCAGTCAATCGTTTTGTAAGTTTCACCTGTTGCCATGTGTATACTCCTTCTCGTTTATTCGATATCCAGAAACGCGGCGGTAAAGCCGCGCCCTGAATATCTCTTGTCGTCGCTACCGATGGCGTGTCCCTTGCCGTTTATAACCCAGCCGCTTTGTTTCAGCGCGAGCCGCGCCGCGTCCAGCGTGGTATACACGTCGTCCGGATTTGTGGAATAGAAATTCACGTCCACCAGCCACGCGTAGCCATATGTATTGTTATCGTAGTGTTTATGGTCGTCGCTTGATTCGTTCCAGAACGTAAAGAACCGCTCTGCCGGGTATGGCGCGTCGTCTGCAAGGCTGCCCTGTTCGATTACGGTTCCGCAAATACCGGAAAGAATCGTTATGAGATCGTCAAGAACCATTATCCGCCCAACCTTTCCAGTACTTTTTCTATCGCTTCTTCCATTGCCTTTCGCACCCTGCGTCTGGTGTTTTCGCCGTAGACGGCTTCCCGCAGCCCTTGCGCCGGTTGCATTTTCGGCGTGCCGTACATAAGGAAAATACTTGTCAGCCCGCTTTTGTCCATGTCAAAGCCAAGATGAAGGGACGCTATATTTCCCTCCCATTCGACCGCCGTTGTGGTGTCAATGCTTTTCGCGGTATCTCCATGACTGTATTTACCGCCAGCAGGCAAATTTCCCGGCTGCACTGCGCTGCGAATATCTTTGTTGACTTCCATTTTCGCAGTAATCATAGCGGCTTGTGTCGCTCGTTCTATTGCAGCGTGTCCTCCGGCTTCTTCCAGCCTTTCGGCGTATTTTTCCAATACAGACGCGTCGAACCCGTTCTTCTTCTTTTTCGCCATGTCACGCGCCGCCCCCTACCCGGTGAACCTTCATCTTGCAGAATTGATTCCGCATTTCGATATTCTCCGGTTCTCCGACGACTTCGTATAGCTTTTCCGGATGGTCTGCAAGTGCCACGCGCCCGTCTGCGGCAAATTCCGGACGGTACCATGTTTCTATGCTCGCCGTGTCCTCGACGCTATACGCGCCGTTTATGACGCGCTCCGTGCCGCCGTATGTAGCGAACGAGCCGAAAAACAGAATCCCATCCGACGCATAGGTTTTGACCAGTACGCCGCGCTTCCGTTCGGTGCTTTCCACTGGGAAATACAGTAGCGGGGTCGTGAATGGTTTTGTTGGCTTGTACACGTCAATTCCCCCCGTTTCCGTCGATCAGATAGTTCCCCGCGCCGTCCATCAGCCTGTCGCCGTTATCCGTCAGATATACAACGCCGGACTGTTCCGACGGCGTATAAATAAGCTGGATAATGCGCTGGTAAAAGTAAGGACTAAGGGAACCGCCGCCGGTTCCGTAGTTCCAGAGGTCGGAAACGCCGCGTGCTATCGCGCCGATTGCCTTTTCGGATACAAGGACGGCGGCGGGAACCCCGGCGGATGCCATATACCCGGAAACTTCTTCGATATGACGCAGCAGCGTTTTGTCCTGATAGTTCCCAGTTATGCCTATGGTGTCCTTTACTTCTTCAAGTAATTGTGATTTCGTCATTGCCATATGAGTTCCCGCCTATCCTGATGGTTTACGCTATCTTTTTGGTCAGCGTCACAAGAGAGCTGTTATCCGTAGACTTGCCGTCGACGGACATAACCGCCTTTGTGCGCATATCTTCGGTATCCCAGTCCTGCTTGCGCTGAATACCGAGGTCGTAAATGGTATTGAGAATGTAGTCGCTGAAATTGTAGATGAACGCGAATTTCGTGTCGGCGGTCACGCTGTCGGCGTAGCTGGATACGTTGCTGGAGAGAACGACTTCACGACCGAGCAGAATATATTCCGGCTTGCCGCTGATACCGTAGTTCACGCGTCCGATCGGCTGTCCGCTGTCGTCGGTGATTGCCTGGAAAGCGTAGAACGTTTTTTTCGACATACACCATTTCGCGCCCTGTTCGTATTCTTCCGGGATTGCCGCTTCCGCGTCGCAGAGAAGTTTGTACGTGAGCTTTCCGGTGGCGGCTACGTCGATATTCGCTTCTGGAGTTTCCGCAAGAATGCCCTTCGGTTCGCCGGTGCCGGAGCCGGTAATCACTGCGGTTTCGATAGCCTTTACCATGGCGTTTGCGACGTTCTCGACGATCTTCGCTTCAAACGCGGGAAGTGCCATAGTCGATACTTCGAGAGAAACGGAAACCTCGCAGCGCAGCTTGAAATAGGTAAACGTAATGGAGCCGGTGGTCTTTTTCTGCTTGTCGGAGGTCTTGCCCTCGCCGGAGCTGCTTGTCGCCTTGCCGACCCACGTCGCGACCGGCTTTGTGGAAGAAGTAGGAATTTCCACACCGGCGGCGTAGCTGGTTTTGGTGATGAGTGCAAGGATGGTGCCGACGGTCTCCATGCGCTCGACGATACGGTTCACAAGTTCGGTCGGAATCACGCTGCCCGCGTCGGTCGTCGTGGTGTTCTGGTCTGCGCGGAGTTCTGCCGGAATCGGTACACCGCGCATTACGTAGTTCATGAACGCGGAACGGTATTCCGGGGTGTTCGTCGGGTCGCTGTCCTGCGGCTGTCTCTGCGTCTGGAAGCTGCCGCGCTGCTGGAAGTCGTGCATAGGATTCAGCCCGCGACCTTCGCCGTTGCCACCTTCGCCGCCTTCGCCCTCGCCGTTGCCACCTTCGCCGTTGCCACCTTCGCCGTTGCCTTCGTCGTCGAGCGCGGCGAGCTGTTCTTTTGCTTCCGCGAGTTCGTCGAGGATTGCCTGGAGGGTGTCGCCGAGACTGCGCACCTCGTCCGCCGTCGCTGCCGTCTTAATCATATTTCGGAGTTCGGCGGCGCGTTCTTCTTTCTTCTTGATGAGCTTCTTAAGATAGTCTCTCATGTTGCATACTCCTTTGTTATACGTTGTATAAATATTTTGCCTTTAACTTTTCCAGTTCCAGCGCGGAGGTGTCCACACTCCCACGTTGTTCCCGTGCGCTATCCAGCGCAGCGCGGGCATTGTCCAATGCCGTTTTGCAGCGTGTGCCGATCTCTGTCTGTTCATAGGCGGGGAACGTTACGGCGGAAACTTCGACCACCGTCCCGATTTCCTTTATTCTTCGTGTTGGATGATCGCTTTCGAGGTCGTCCCATTCGTCGCGCTTTACGGAGAACATAAACGACATGCCGCTGATGTCTCCGCGTTCCACGGCACTGTATAACGCACGTGCGTCCGCATTGTTTTCCGTGTCCAGCGTTACGCTGATTCCCATTCCGTCACGGTCAACGTCGAGCTGCATTGTGCTGTTCTTGTTATTCCGGCGGCTGCGTGCCAGCGGAACCTTGCTGATGTCATGGTTCACGAGAAACCGCACGTCCCGCAGGTCGGTCTTGTCCAGTGCGCCGCGTTCTATGATTTCATCGAAAAAGCCGAGGTCGGTTTTCTGCTCATAGACAATCGGGCGACCGACGATCACGTTTTTCCCGTTGTCGCCTTTCTCCGCTCGCGCTTCAAAAGTGTACGACCTCTTTTCAAGGTCACTGCTCGTTCCCATTCTCTGTCCCTCCGTTTTCCTGTCCTGTCTGGTATGTATTCGCCTTTTCCGAATCAATCCAGTTCAGCGACATATACCGCTTGCCCTCCAGCTCTTTTAGCGGGCGCATACCGAAAGCGGCGCGTTTTTCGTTCTCGTAGAGTGCGCCGGTATTTGCAAGCAGCGTCACCATTTGAATCGTCTGGTCTATGGACATAAAAATCAATTCTTTCGGATAGAATTTGATTGCGTGTCCGTAGCTCCGTTCGCCCGGTGTGAATAGTACTCTCGTAAACTCTTGCGATAGCTGAATCGCCAGCGGTTCTATGGTTTTCTGGTAGAATGCTTCATACGTCGCCTTGTCGAAATCCCCGGCGAGAATGTCAAGCGGTACGCCGAATGTCCGGAGAATTTTCTCGTCGATGAATTTCAGCGTGTCCGCGTCCACCAGCTTTATTTCGCGCTTGATTGGTATATATTCTCCGCGCATATCCATTACCAGAATGCCGCTTTGACTTTTCTGGAGTTTCGCTTCAAACTCCGCGAGCGCAGTTTCCGATTCCGCTTTTCCCATGACGGAGCCGTACTTGATTACGCCGTTCACCGCCTGACTGGTCTGCATGGCTTTGCTGATTCCGCCGAGCATGTCATGATTGATGCCCAGCGTTTTCAGTAGCGACCGGTCGTCCGGCAGTCCGTCCACGCCGCCGCCCATGTATTCGTTCGCGCCATAATCCCGGCGCAGGTGGATTACCTCCGAATATGGCAGCGTCATTTCCGTTTTGTCTTTGTCCGTGAATTTCAGCGATACGAAAAGCTCGCCGGTGTTCGCGTCCTCCATCCAGTCCACTTGTGCAGGGTCTACGGGATATAGTCCCGTGTAGGTCTTTCGCCCCACGCTGTCCGTCCGATACGTCGGGATAATCCACGCATTGCATTTCTGGAAATATCCGTACATGGTCTTTCCGAGAAAATCCGCCGTCGTCATGTAATGGTTTGGACTATTCAAAACCCGCTGCAAGCTGTCGCCGCCGTCTACCGGTGCAATGTCCGTCCCGGTATGGATAACGTGCGTCGGAAGCAGTTTCCGGATTTCGTCCGTTACGCATTTCGTGGCTTGCACCACTACGTCGCTTGCGTATATATCGCGCCCAAACTGCGAGAATATCGGGGTTCTTCCACTGGGTGAATCCGCATGGATACGCTGTGTTTTCCGCGAAAAAGATTCTCGCAGATTCTTAAACCATCCCACCGTTTCAGCCCCCTTTCTGCATGTTTGTCATTTGCGCGTACTCTGTTCTGTTTCGTCTGTACATTTCCTGTAAAATAATCAGCGTGACGGTGCCGTCGATTTTTCCTTTCGGCTGCTGTTTTACGCATAGGCTTTTGCCGTATTTGTCCGTCTGTATCCCGGCATTTCCGAAACACCATCTATCGACGGGATTCCCATTGTAATTTATGAGCTGGTGCCGGAGGTCTGCTTCCGTGAGTTTCAGCGCATTGTCAAGGCTTGCTGCATTCTGCGGTATCAATACCAAGTCCCGCATATCGTCGTCACCGTCCGCGCTCCATCCTAAGTCCCGCATACGTTTCAGCCAGTCTTTGGAAAACCGCTGGTCATAGCCACACCGCCATAGCCGGATGTCGTGTTCGGTGTATAGCTGATAGAACCAGTCCGCGACGAGTGACAGATCGTTGTCATTCCCCGGCGTGACGGTGATATAGCCGTCCTTTACCCACTGTTCGTATTTTGCCCCGGCTTCGTGGTCGTCCGCGTCCGGCAGCAGCTTTGATTCCGGGATGAAATACTGCGTATATACGTATTTCGTCGGGTCGTCCGGTTTCATCATCAGGATTTTTGCGCAGCATAGGTCTGTCGTTTCCGATAAGTCCACCGCTCCAATACAGTAATGCCCCCGGAAATCCTCCAAGTTGTACACCGCATCATAGGTATACATATCCGTCGACAGCCACGCCGCCACGCCGTTTTGCTTGACGTTGAAATCCTTTGCGAAAACATAGATTTTGTCCGCCGTGGAAGAACGCGCAAGCTCGACCTGCTGCTCCAGATACGCCCACTTCTTGATACCGTATGCAAGCGTCGGATTTGCCTTTTCCCATAGCCTGTTTTCCCGATTCCCGAGCCAGATTTCCTGTTCGGAATCCATCGTATATAGCCACGGCAGCATACGTTCTGCCACGATTCCGGTTTTCTCGCCATTCAGCACGGCGCGGAATGCGGCGGTCTCGTCGTCCAGGTATCCACCGTCTACGAATCCCTCCGTCGTGATTTCAAAACTTTTCGGATTGTCTTTGACGGACTGCGACTGTTCTATCGGCTTTGCAATGGCGTTCGTCTGCATCTCGTGAATCTCGTCGAGAATCGCCCAGTCGATATTGAACCCCTCGCGGTTCTGCGTTTTCATAGACAGCTTGAAAAGTTTCGTGTTCGTCAACGTGTTCCGGATGTCGGTCTGCGTTCGCTTGCTATCCCGGTCGTGCGGGTCGATCATCTGCCGCATGGTGTCAATCGCGGTATAGATGATATTGGACTGCCGGTCGTCGTTCGACGCGCACACAAGGTCTGCACCATCGTTCCCGCAGATAAATTCCGAAAGCCCCAAGCCGCTGCACGTTTCGGATTTCGTGTTCTTCCGCGCTACCAGCAGCAGGATTTTTTGGAATCTATCTATCCAGAATCCGCGTTCCCGGCTTTGCTCCGCCATCTTGAAACTGTACACAGTCTCTATGAACGCCTTTTGCCAGAGCATCAGCGTCATAGGCTTTCCATAAAACGGCGATTTTGTCAAGCGGACGCAGTTTTCCATGAAGTCCATGCGGAGCAGTGCCGCGTCCCGGTTGTATATATACCGGTCATTCGCGAGATCGTCCGCAAGGTTCCGCAGCTCCCGCCATAACTCTTGTCCGATGATAAATTCCCCGGCTTCGCACCGTTCTTTGTACTCCAGCAGGTACGAGTTATCCGGTGTCCAGACGGAACGTTCTTCAATAAGCATTCGCGCCGAGCCGGGATTTTGCCCAAGCGCGGAGCGGACTGTCGTCGTCCTCGTCGTCCGTGCCGGTCAATCGTCCGAGAATCTTCGCGATATTGGTATACTGCTGGAGTAGCTCTTTGTACTGCTTGTGCGCCGGGGTCGCCTTTTGGAGGGACGGGTCGTCCGGATGGACTTTAATCTGCGGCAGGCGCAAAAGCTCGTCCATGCGCTGCTCCAGATGGACGTACTCGCCGACCAGTTTCCCAAAAATAACCCGGTCGTCGTCCGTCCTGCAAACCGCTTTCATGATTTCGTCATATCTTTCCATTTCTTCCCCCTTCTCCCGATTTTCGCCCGGCGTAGGTTTCCCGGAAATCTCATTTTTCGTTTTTCACGCCGTCTGATGCTCTCCCTCTCAGTCCCTCGACCCATCGAATAATTGTTCTGACGGGGGGCTATGGTGTGTGAAATCTCTCGTAAGTCTCCCACCAATCGGAAATATATTTTTCCCATTCGGCAGACTTCCGTCCGTCGTGGCATTCCGCCAATCGCTGCAAACATTCTTCTTTCGTCGTGTCGATGAAAACACATTCCGCATTCAATCGGTTTGCGAGCCTTTCCCGCTCCGACGGCAGCGCATACCCCCCGACTACATACGCCGTCTGCCAGTAGCCGCGCCGCTGCTCTATCATCGACAGGATATAGTCTCGCAGCGCGAATACATTCTCGCGGATTCTGTTCGGCTTTTCGTATTCCGGTCGTCCGCTGATCGCGCACCAGAGCTTGTCCATATCAAGGATGATGTCACCGTATTTCGCCACACTCTGCACGTATGTACTCTTGCCGGATAACGGACTGCCCCAGACAATATAGACCTTCGGCACCTTGTACCCGGTCTTTTCGTGGATCGCGTTGTGGCACAGATGATGCACCAGCGCGATATTGTCCGGATTTAGCGAGATAGAGGTATCGCGGAAATTGCCCTCCGTCAGCTCTACCTTGTGGTGCGCGATGCAATCATACGCTTTTACGATAGGCTTCCCGCAGTGTTCGCACAGGTTCTGCCCGTTCTCGTCTACACGGGATAGGCGGATTATTTGCCGCAGATTCTCCCACTCTTTGGAGCGGTAGAATGCGGATAGATTGTTTGCTGTCATGATCCGTCGCTCCATCAAGTACAGTACAATACTTGCCCATAATAATTAGCTGCGTTCGCCCATTTCCAAGTGCTTTTTATTGTGACTGTAAACTTGTTATTGGTCGTATCGCAGGATACTTCTACTTTTGCGTCAGTAATATTTCCAGATGCGCCTTTACCGTGTGCCACGCATCTGCATTTATATACTGCGTCGTCACCCCTTTTGGTGATGGCCATCCCGTACACATAATCATTATCAAAATCCGAGTCGCTCCCATAGATTGCAACGAAAACTACTTGCCGTATATTGTAATAATTTGTATACCCAGAATCTAACGATACTGTGAGAGTTTTTTTATCGCTGCTTACAGTCAATTCACAACTATATGTATCGAATACTGGATATGCTCTTGCAGACGATAATCCGATATATCCGTTAGAAGGTGTAGTCGCTCTATATCCGCTAATATCCATAACGGACTTATTGTATTCCAGATTAACCTTGTTTACCGTCACCTTTGAAAAGCCGTCGTACCCTGTATCCGGTAATATGATTTGCTGTGCCGTAGTTGGTGTGATGATTTTTTCCTGTAGCTTCGCTTTTGCGCCACCGGAACCTCGTATCAAAATCGGCATTACAATTCCCTCCGAATGATAACTTGTATCGGGATATTGACTGTGTTTATATCGCCGAACGCGCGGAGCGTGATAGAGCCGTTCGCCTGTCCGCCGTCTTGCAGCATCAGCGCAGTATACGCTTCGACCTGTGCGGCGGTCACGTTCTTTTGCAGCGCGATCTCCACAACGTCGTCCGCCGCCACGTCTGCAATGCTGATGGTCTGCGTATACGGTGCGCTGCCGCCTGTCCACTTCGTCCCGATGGTCGCCGTTTTCAACGTGCTTTTCGGTATCACTTCCATCCGGCATTTGTTTTCGCATATGCCATAGACTTTCTCTGCCATGTTCTACCTCCCGTTACCAGTCTTCTTTTTCCGCACGTTCCTGTTTCAGTTTCAGCTCCGCGCGGCGCAGTTCGATCGTGGTCTTGTCGTCGTTGTGCCACTTCTCGTCCAGATTTTTTAAGAGCAGGTGAATACTGCCCAAGTCCGGCGGATAATACGTGTCGTTTTCCAGCGTCACGATCTCGCCGTCGAGAATAACGTCTTTTCTCGTGATTTCGTGGAAACCGAGAGCTTTCCGTTTCAGCGCGGAATAGAGCCGGTCGACAAGCTCCAGTTTCCCCTGTGCGAAACACTGCGCAAATTCGGGGTACTTTTTCTTGTACTTCGCCCACGACGTTTTCCCTACGCCGAGCATTGCCGCCATTTGTCCCTCGTCCATTCGCTGGTACCATTCCGGGATTTTTGCAAGGTACGGTTTGATTTGCAGCTCGTATTTATCCATGGTCGCCCCTCCTTTTTTAAGTTTATGCACATTGCTTTATTGACATTATATTCCGCCGCCCCGCTGCCGGGAATGCTGTCCGCCGGGCAAATTTCCGGCAAACCGAGAAAATGACGCATGGCGCATCCCTCTCGCGTGGTCGCTGAAACGTCCCTGCCGTCGGTTTACTGCCTTTTCTGTGTGCCCCTCTCGCGTGGTCGCTGAAACGTCCCTGCCGTCGGTTTACTGCCTTTTCTGTG
>ERZ1673742.1231-NODE-1231-length-24647-cov-8.420137_pt1 | contig 24647 bp, 27 predicted proteins | sample MGYA00580208_ERZ1673742 | MGnify/ENA primary metagenome ERZ1673742 (study PRJEB41218, sample SAMN15661774) | gut metagenome | host: Homo sapiens | place: Canada: London | collected 2015-08-20/2019-03-30 | study: EMG produced TPA metagenomics assembly of...
CGACCGCCGCGCTGTGGCTTGCTGCCTTGCCTTCGGTCATAAGGCTCCCTACATTGCCATTCCCTTTGGCTTCGGTCTGATCTTCCAGACCATCATCAGCGACAACCTGACCGCCAACGGCATGGAAGTCACTGTCAACGACGTCGCCAAGGTCAACTGGGTGCTCGCTCTGGCCATGTTCATCGGCCTGCTGATCGCCGTGTTTGTGCTCTATCGCAAGCCCCGCGACTATCAGATGATCGAGGCGGATACCTCCGCGTCCGACGCCGTCACCGGCGAGCTCGGCTACCGTCACTATGTGACCATGGCTGCCATCGTCGTCGTCGTTGTCGCTCAGGTCCTCACCGAAGACCTCGCTCTGTCCTCCCTCGCCGGTCTCGCCGTCATGATCGTCTTCCGCGCTATTCCCTGGAACGAGATCGACGAGCAGCTCGCCGGCGGCGTGAAGCTCATGGGCCTGATCGCTTTCGTTGTGCTCATCGCCGGCGGTTATGCTACCGTCATCAAGGCGACCGGCGGTGTTAATGAGCTGGTCGAAGCTGGCGTTTCCATCATGGGCGGCAGCAAGCTCATCGCTGCGATCGTCATCACCCTCATCGGTCTTCTGGTCACCATGGGCATCGGTACCTCCTTCGGTACTGTCCCCGTTCTGGCTGTCCTCTTCGTGCCCCTCTGCGAGCACATCGGCTTCTCTCCCGCTGCTACCATCCTGCTGATGAGCGCTGCTGCGGCTCTCGGTGACGCCGGTTCCCCCGCGTCCGATACCACCCTCGGCCCCACGTCCGGTCTGAACGCCGACGGTCAGCACGACCACATCTGGGATACCTGCGTGCCGACCTTCATCGCCTTCAACATTCCTCTGATGATCGCTGCGGTCATTGTTTCGCAGTTCATCTAAGACTTAGATCCTGTTCGTCTGTCTGTGTGCCGGCGGTGTTCAGCCGTTCAAGAATGAGCTGATAGCCGCCGGTACCGAATTGCAGGTTTGTGTTGACACGCGTGATGGTACAACTGCTGGTTGACAGCTGCGAGCGCACAGCGCCGTAGGTGCAGCCGTCCGACAGCATTCGTGCAACTTGCAGCCTCTGCGAAAAAAGGGACAATTCCTGACGGGTGAAGAGGTCACCGAAAAAAAGATGGCACTCATCTTCGCTGCGAAGGCTCAGAATGGCGCGGTACAGGTCATCTATCGCCTCGCTCGGCGGAAGTTTGATCGACGGCATAGCATTCACTCCTTATCATTTCTAAAAAGCTATTTGACTGTGAAGCCTATTGTAAGTCGAAAATCCGCGTTCATGTCAAGAGACCGTTTTTTTCGTTTCACGCGCTACATATAAGCTCACTTTACCTTTTGCCGATATTTCGCCAAAAGGCGGAGTGAACTTTATCTTTATAAAAAATGAATTTGAAATTCTCTTTTTTGCATGATAAAATACGAATAAGATACTGTACGCCTGCTGTTATCAGAGATAGGAGAGAAAAATAAAATGAGAATCGGTGAGGCATCTAAACGTTCCGGCGTTCCGGTCTCCACGATCCGCTATTATATCCGCAGAGGATTGATCGTACCAGACGGCGAGGGAACGCAGTACCTTTTCGATGAACAGGACTGCCATACGTTAGAGAGAATCGTGCAATTCAAAAAGTGGGGGCTTTCCCTCGAAACGGCGCACAGGCTGCTCTCGCTCGAGCGCGTGTCGAGCGGCGTGGAGCAGGACATGGTGGAGGACTGCGTGGCGCTGCTGCGCACACATCAGAAACAGTTAGAGGATCAGCGTGTGCGGTATCAGCACTACAAAGAAGAGATCAACGAGTTCATTGATGAGCTGAACCGCCAGGCGGCGGCGCCGCATGGCAGCGCTCTTGCGCCGACCGGTGTGCCGCTGCGCGCGCTCTCACTGCTGTGCTGCCCGCGCTGCGGCGGCGCGTTCCAGATCAGCAAGGCAGATATGGATATGTCCGCTATTTTTTCCGCCGACCTCCACTGTAGCTGCGGCTACCGTGCGGAGATCCGCAACGGGATCATCTACGCCGAGTGCGAGGAAAAGTACCCCTTTGACGAACCGGACATTGACCGCGAACTGTACCGCAGCGCGCCGAGCGAGCTGGTGTCATTGATCCAGAAGTCTTACAACTGGATGGGGACGCGGATCAAGGAGCTTTCCCTGCCGAGCGGCAGCGTTGTGATGGAAACGCACCTGAACTCGTTTTTCGCCCTTTACAAGAAGCTGACACAGATCGACCCAAGCAACATCTATGTGGTGCAGGACAAGTTCCCCGCGATCATTGAGCTTTATAAGGGCTACATCGACCGCCTGCCCGCAAAGCCGGAGATCCTTTACATTGCGGCGGCGGACAACACTACCTTCCCGCTGCGAAAGGGCTGCGTCGACCTGCTGATCGACTATTGCAGCACGAACGAATACGGCATCTACGCCGACGATTTCTATCTCGATCGGATGCGGCAGTATCTCAAGCTCTCTGCCTCCGTGATCGGCACTTATTTCTACTTTGACCCCGACAGCCGCTCGCTGCAAAAGCTGCGGGAGATGTACCCCTTGAACGGAGAGAAGAACTACACCCGAGATTATTTCAAAAGCGGTATCCGCTCGCACTACCACATTGCCAAGCAGGCGGAGATCGGCGTATCGACCGACTCCGGCGATGGCATGACCTTCGATTTCCACTGCACGGGCGATGCGCTTTACATGAGGAGCTTTTTGCTGCACCCTGCGGAACGGCACCGGCCGGAGCGGGAAGAGGAGTAAGGGGCGCGCGTATCGCTTGCGCTGCAGGCGCTTCCAGATGCTGCCAACGCTTCCACATCCCACTGGATCGGCTCCATGCCGATCGAGCGGATGGCGGAGATCACATGGTCGTCATATTCGCCGAACGGGCAGCGAATGAGCGTCGGGCGAACGCCGGTCAGCGCTTCGATCTTATCGTTGCAGGTATTCACGTCCGCAATGATCGCGTCAGCGGAGAGGGCATTGAAATGGTCGTGCGCGTTGGAGTGATTCATCAGCTCGTTGCCGCTTTCGACGATGGCTTTCGCCTGCTCGGGGTACTGATCCGCCCAGTTGCCCACGACGAAAAAGGTGCACGTTACGCCGTACTCGCTCAGCACGTCAAGAATTTTCTGCGTGTTGTCCGCGCCCCAGGCTGCATCGAACGAGATGGAGCAGACCTTCTGGTCGCGCTGCACACAGTAGATGGGCAGCTGCCGCGTTGCAGTCGACGCACTGACGGCGGCAGGATAATTGACGGCGGCGAAGATCGCCGCCGCGGCCAGCCCCGCTGCGGCCAGCGTCAGCCATTTGCGCTTGAGAATGAGAAAGCGCGGCGGCTTTCGTTCCGCTTTTTGTGCCCGGTTGCGTTTGAAATGAAAAAACATCAGCATATCCTCCCAAGATTCTTTTGGTAGAGGGTATGCTGATGTTTTTTATATCATGCGGCGGGACTTGCCTGCGCGATGTGCTGATGCGCAAAAGACCCCTGCCGTCCCCAAATGGCAGGAGTCATCTGCGTGATTGTGTGTGGGCGCGCACGCGCCCTGGTATCATAAAGCCGCGAGCGGCTCTATCATCAAGCTTCGTTTTCGAGCATTCGATAACCCACGCCGATCTCCGTGAAGATATATTCGGGCGAGGCGGGGTTTTTCTCGATCTTGCGGCGGATATTCGCCATGTTGACGCGCAGGATCTGGTTGTCGGCCTTGGCCTTGGGCCCCCAGATCTGCTTGATGAGGTAGTCGTAGGTCAGTACCTTTCCGGCATATTTGCCGAGCAGCGCCACGATCTTGAATTCGTTGAGCGTCAGGTGGACGTCCTGTCCGTCGACGAGCACATGGTGCTTGTCGTAGTCGATCGTGAGATCCCGGACGGTGAACTTGCCTGACTGGGCGATCTCGCCGTTGTCGAGCGGCGTGCGCGTGTGGCGAATGGCCGTGCGGATGCGCGCGAGCAGCTCACTCGTGCCGAACGGCTTTTCGATGTAGTCGTCCGCACCGAAATCGAGTGCCGTGACCTTGTCGCTCTCGTGCGTGCGTGCCGAAACGACAATGATCGGCAGATTCGACCACGAGCGAACCTCTTTGAGGATATTCATTCCGTCCATATCGGGAAGGCCAAGGTCGAGAATGATGAGATCGGGGCAGTGAGAGGTGATCATCGAGATCGCCTCGGCGCCCGTCTGCGCCATAAGAACGTCAAAGTCGTTTGCGGTGAGAACCGTCGAAATAAAGTTGCTGATGTTCTGTTCGTCCTCGACAATGAGGACCTTATCCTTCAATTTCACTGTTGATGCCCTCCTCCAGCGGCAGATAGAAACGGAAGCACGCTCCGCCTGATTCCAGATTTTCTGCGGTCATCGTGCCGCCGTGCGCCTTGACGATGGTATAGCACACGGAAAGGCCGATGCCCATGTTCTTCTTCATGTCGAAATTGTTGTGCGATACGCCGGAAAGCCCACCGTCGAAAATCGTCGGAAGCTTTTCCTTCGGAATGCCGATGCCGTTGTCGCTGATGGCAAAACAGGCGCTGCTGCCCTCGCGCGAGAGCTGAAAACGGATCTGTGTGACGTTGCCGCCGTGAATGGCGGCGTTTTCCAGCAGGTTCATCATGACCTGACGAATGAGTGTTGCGTCCATCGGCACCATCAGCACCTCGTCCGGCACCTCAACGGTAACTTGAATATTGGGGAAGCGCTTGGTGAATTTGCTGACCGAAACGGCAACGATTTCTTCCGCTGCCTCGCAGTCCTTTTCGATCTTGGCCTGGCCGCCGCTCATGCGCGTGATGGAAAGAAGGTTCTCCACCATACGGATAAGCCACTGGGCATCCTCGTTCACATCTTCAAGAAGGCGGCGCTTCTGCTCGGGGGAGAAGGAATCCTCGTTGTCAAGGATCGCCGCCGTGTTGCCGACGATGCTGGTGAGCGGCGTGCGGATATCGTGCGACATGGCGCGCAGGAGATTGGCTCGCACGGCTTCCTTTTCCGTTTCGAGGCGCAGCTTTTCCTGCTTTTTGATCTGCGTGTTCATCGCGCTGATCATGATGGAAACGGTCAGCATGGCGAGGAAGGTGAGCGGGTAGCCGGTGATCGTAAAGTTAAACGCCCAATAGGGGTAGGTAAAGACGAAGTTGACGAAGAGAACGGCCGATACCGAACTGAACGTGCCCCAGAAAAAGCCCTCTGTCCAACGCGAGATGCACGCGACCGCCAGCACAAAAATGAGGTTGACGTAGCCGCTGCCGTCGTCGAGTCTGCGCAGCAGTGTGCAGAGGATCGTCGCGATTGCCAGAATTGCCACGGTGAGCAGAAAATCGTAAAAATGGCGCAGGTGCTTGGGCTTTGTTTTCATATTGCTGCCCTTTCTCGCTTGATTATTGGCGCGGAGAAAGCCTCCGCATACTATTCGCACCTATTATACCATACGAGCCGCTAATTTTGTGCTAAATCGAATATTTTTTTGCGGCAAAAGGGACGGCCTTGGCCGTCCCTTTTGCCGTATAAAGGAAGAAGCGGAATACAAACTTAAATCTTGCGAATGCTGACGTTTGTCACGTTCGCCATATTGAAGCCGGGCTGCTGCGCGATCGCCGCCATGATGGCGACTTTGACCTCGTCCGTCAACCCGTCTGCGGGGACGGCAGGGGCTGCCGGAACGACAGGCTCAGCCTTCGGCGGTTCGGGGCGGGATAAGATTTTGCCCATGAGCAGCGTCAGAAAGATGATGCAGGACAGACCTACAAACGTGACGCCCATGCCCATGACAACAACAAATGCGCTGGATACTTCCATCGGTGGATACGCTCCTTTTATGTAATCTGGCGCTATTATAGCGCACGGAGAGAACATATCAAGCGTTTGGAAGCGGCCTTAACACCGGCTTAACGAGAGAGGTTTTTCCTTTAACGGCATTTTTATCAATGCTTGTTTTCCGCTAAAGAAAATACCTCAAGGGTATCGCCGTTCACGCGGAAGCTAACGTCCCAACCGGCAAAGCTCATGCCGTATTCGCGTGCGGGGTCGTGCTGATATTGCGGGCGCGGATCCTGAGCAAGCACACCGAGCAGCGCCTCGCACTGTCCCTCTGGGATTTTAGAGAGAAGCTCCGGCGGGCAGCGGACCGCGATCGTTTCCTTTGGCAAGGGAGCAAATCCGCCGAGCGCTTCGGGGTGCGCGTCGGCATAGGGGAGATAGGGCTTGATGTCGTAGATAGGCGTCAGGTCCATCAGGTCGGCGCCTGAGACAAGCAGAACATCGCCAAGCCCGTCCTCGTGCTGCACACCCTCCAGCTTGACGCAGGAAAGGCCGAGGGCGTTCGGGCGAAACGGTGAGCGCGTGGCGAACACGCCGACGCGTTCGTTGCCGCCAAGCCTCGGCGGACGGACGGTGGGCGACCAGGTGTCGCGCACGGCGGCGGAAAACTGCCAGATGAGCCAGAGATGTGAAAATCCCTCGATGCCGCGCAGCGCGTCGGCATTGCGGAATTCCGGTTCAAAGGCGATCTTTGAGCGCAGCTCCGGCACAAGTCCGCTCTGGCGCGGAATGCCGAATTTTTCGGGAAAGTCGGAGCGGATCCTTGCGATGACCTTCATTGTGTGCTGTTCCATACGATGTTCCTCCCTGAAAAAGAAAGGGCGCTGCGCGCCCTTTTTCCAATGCCGCCGTGTTTGGCTTACGAGATCTTTCTGATGAAATTGCCGCCGATGCGAACGCCCTCCTGCACGATAAAGAATGCGTGCGGGTCGATCTCGTGCACCGTTTCCTGCAAGTCTGCTGTCTCAAATTTCGACACGCAGACGCAGAGCACGCGAATGTCGCTGCCGGTGTAGGCTCCCTTGCCCTCCCAGTAGGTCAGGCCGCGGCCAATGCGGGACATGATGCGCTGCGGCAGCGCGGGGTCAGTGTCCTTAGTGAAGATAAGCACCTGCACGTTGATGTTCTGCTGATGTCCGCGGTCGATAAACAGCGCGCAGAACACCGTGTAGATGACCGAATAGATGGCCGTGCGCAGGTCGAAGAGGAACGCGCAGGCAACGTAGAGCATGATGTTAAAGCCCAGAGAAAAGCGCCCGACGGTGAAGCGGCTGCCGCGCTTGGTCAGGCACAGACCGACAACGTCCAGTCCGCCGGTCGAGCAGCCGCAGGTAAGGGCGAGACCAAGGGCGAAGCCGCAGAGAATGCCGCCGACAAGGCACGAGGCGAGCGGATCTTCCAGAATCGGCACGGCGGGGGAGCGCACCACGCTCAGGAAGAACGACGACGCGCCCACGCAGATCAGCGTGCGCAGCAAAAAACCGCGGCCGAGGTCGCGCCAGGCGAGATACAGCACCGGAATATTGATGAGAAAGTAAAGAATACCGGCGATGTCCACGCCCGCGGGCAGATCAAGATGCTGCATGAGCAGTGTACGAATGACCTGGCTGAGACCTACCACACCGCCGGAATAAAGCCCCATCGGCACGATGAAAAGGTTTACGCCCAGCGCGTAGAGAAATGTTGCAAAAACCGCGATCAGGACGCGCACCCATTTGTTTTGCAGTGCTTTGTGCAGCATGATCTTTCCTCCTCGTTTTTGTCGCACCGGCCGCTGCTTATGTGTCGGCGCGGGTTTCAGTTCCAAATCCTCTCTATTTTATTATAGCCCATATCGCAGACATTTGTAAAGCCTTCTGCGCGCGCGGGAGAGCGTGCGCGAAACGGTAGACTTGTCCCGACCGATCGCTGCGGCGATCTCGCTTACGGTCATGTTTTCCTCGTAGCGCAGGCGCAGCAGCTCGCGCTGGCGGGGCGTCAGCTCTTCTTCCCGCGCGAGGCGCAGGTTGCGCTTGAGGCGCATAAGGTCGCTCTCGTTGTCTCCGGCGTGTGCGGTCAGCCAGGCGGTCAGATCACCGTAGATCTCGTTGTTGCGTATCTTATAAGGTGTATTTTTCACTGCGCCAGTACCCCCTCTCATAGTAATGGCGCGTCAGCTCCGCAAGCTCGTACGACTGGCGCTGGAGCTGCTGCAGCTCCAGGATCCGCCGCTTGAAGCGCTCGCGCTCGTCCCTCGTCGGGGCGGCCTTGGCCTGCTCGCGCAGCGCCGTGATGCGCATGCGGAAGCGCAGCGCGTCCTCGCGATAAACAAAAGACATCTGATACAGGGTCATTCCGCCATCTCCTCTCCCAATATGTATTCGAAGGGACGCAGCTCCTCGCGCGCAAACGGCAGAAAGCAGTCTGCGCAGACGGTCGCGCCGTCCCGCTGCCACAGTGTTTCGCCCGCGTAGATCTCCTGCGCGCAGAGCGAGCAGACCGTGGTGATCTGGCGCCTCTTTGCCGGCGGCCGGCGCCTGTTTTTCGTGTACAATAAATTTCCTCCTTTTTTTGAACTTTGTTATTGACAAATTGCGCGGAGTCTGGTAATATACAACCTGTTCGTTGCTGAGATGCTGGTATAGCTCAGCTGGTAGAGCAGCTGATTTGTAATCAGCAGGTCGGGGGTTCGAATCCGTCTACCAGCTCCACCGACAAGCACTATAATTGAATATGGGGGAATTCCCGAGTGGCCAAAGGGGGCAGACTGTAAATCTGTTGTCAGTGACTTCGGTGGTTCGAATCCACCTTCCCCCACCATTATCGAGCAGACACTTGTGTTTGCTCGATAATTTTTTGTATCTTAGGATTCGAAAGCCGACTCTTGGCGGTATGCCGGTGGCATGCCGCAACCGGCGTGGCTTTTCCACAGAAAAGCGAATCCACCTTCCCCCACCAGGAACGAGTTGATGGGTTCATCAACTCGTTCTTTTTTCGTTTCAGGGCCTGTCGATAAACAAACAATAACGAGCGGACACAAGGTGTCGGCTCGTTATTGTCTTTCTCTCTATTTGTTCTGTGCGTTGCTGCTGTCGAGCGGCAGCGCGCTTTTTCTCTTTTTTCGGGGGAGCATGCTGCCCTGAGCGGTGCGGGCAGCGGTTGCCATCGGCAGGAGGAGACTGCCACGGCGTGCCGACGGAACACAAGGTTCTTGTCAGCAAAATTAAAATATCACAAGATTCTTGCTATGTCAAGAATAAAATTACAAGATTCTTGTTAAACTGAATTGACAGATACAAGTTTCTGCGATAGAATGCTGTCAAATCTTGTCGTAGTCTGTCATAGACGGAGGAAATCGGATGAGTTTTGGCAAACAAATGCGGCTGCGGCGTGAAGAGCTTCAGCTCTCGCGCGCTTCTCTGGCGGAGATGCTCGGTGTTTCGCCCTCTGCTATCAGCAATTATGAAAACGGCGTCAGTTCGCCCAAGGAAGAGGTCTTGCTGCGCCTTTTCGACGCGCTGCAAATTGATCCGAACTATCTCTACCGCGATTCGTTCCGCGCGGGGAGCTTTGTCTGCTCGCACGAGGAGCAGGCGCTGATCGAGGCCTACCGCGCGCTCCCGCCGCTCGGTCGCGAGGCGGTGCGCAGCTTGATCGACTCACTCGGCGCACTGTGCCGGGCGCAGGAGGAAAGTGTGCCCTGAGTTAGAAGATTCCTACGCAAAAGACTTGAATCATTCATAAATTCCAATTATAATATAGGTTTGGAAATCAATATTAAAGAAGGAAGCGTATTTCTTATGACGAAAATTGATATTTTCTCCGGCTTTCTGGGTGCCGGCAAGACCACGCTCATCAAAAAGCTGATCGCCGAGGCTTACAGCGGCGAAAAGCTTGTGCTGATCGAAAACGAGTTCGGTGAGATCAACATCGACGGCGGCTTTCTGAAGGAGTCCGGCATCGAGATCTCCGAGATGTCCGCCGGCTGCATCTGCTGCTCCCTTGTCGGCGACTTCAACAAGGCGCTCAAGGAGGTCGTGGAGCAGTTCCACCCCGACCGTGTGCTCATCGAGCCGAGCGGCGTGGGGAAGCTCTCCGACGTGATCGTTGCCGTGCAGCGCACCGTGGACGAGTGCCCGGACGAGCTCAAGCTCAACAGCTATGTCACCGTGGCCGACGCGAGCAAGGTCAAGGTCTATATGAAGAACTTCGGCGAGTTCTACAATAACCAGATCGAGGCCGCCGGCACGATCATTCTTTCCCGCACGCAGAAGCTCTCGCAGGAGAAGCTGGAGGCTGCTGCCGCGCTGCTGCGCGAGAAGAACCCCGACGCCGCTATCCTGACGACGCCGTGGGACGAGCTGGACGGCAAGACCATTCTCTCCGCGGTCGAGAAGGTGTCGCTCAGCGATGAGCTTCTCGAGAAAATGCGCCATGAGCACGAGATCGAAGAGGCCGAGCACGCGCATCACCATCATGACCACGACCACGACCACGACCATGACCATGACCATGAGCATGACCATGACCATGAGCATGACCATGAGCACGAGCATGACGAACACCACCATGACCATGATGAACATCATCACGACCACGACGAGCACGCGCATCACCATCATCACCACGACGGTGAAGAGTGCGACGATCCTGAATGCTCCTGCCACCACCATCACCATGCCGACGACGTCTTTGCCTCCTGGGGCAAGGAAACGCCGAAGAAGTTCACGCGCGAAGCGCTTGAAGAGATGCTCCGCAAGCTTGACAGCGGCGACTACGGCCATATCCTGCGTGCCAAGGGCATCGTAAACGGTGAGGACGGCTGGCTCGAGTTCGACTATGTGCCCGAAGAGCACGAGGTCCGCGCAGGCCATCCCGACTACACGGGCCGCCTCTGCGTCATCGGCGCGGAGCTCAAGGAAAACGGCCTTGCCGAACTGTTTGGAGTGTGATCGATGGATATTCCTGTTTATCTGGTTGCCGGTTTTCTGGATTCCGGCAAGACGAACTTTATCAACGGCATTTTAGAAGACGGTTTCGCCCGCGAGGATAAGACGCTGCTCATCTGCTGCGAAGAGGGCGACGAGGAGTACGAAAAGAAGGCGCTCGACAACGTCACCGTCGTCACGGTGGACGATGAGGACGAGCTGACGCTCGCATTCTGCAAAGAGCTTGAAAAAAAGTACCGTCCCAAGCAGGTGCTCATCGAGTACAACGGCATGTGGCAGATAGAAAAGCTCTACCGCGAGGTGCTGCCCGCCAACTGGGTGCTCTACCAGATCATGACCTTCGTGCAGGCACCGACGTTTGAGCTGTTCGTTAAGAACATGGGCCAGCTCATGATGGAGAAGATCACGAACGCGGATATGATCGTCTTCAACCGCTGCGACGACAAGCTCAAAGAGAGCCTGCGCGCGCGGAATCTGCGCATGGTCAACCGCCGCGCGGACATTTACCTTGAGGACAACGATGGCAACAGTGAGGATTACCTCACCGGCGACGAGTGCCCCTTCGACATGACGCCCGAGCTCATCGACATTCCGGACGACGACTACGGCGTTTGGTACGTTGACGCGATGGATCACACCGACCGCTGGGACGGGAAGAAGGTGCACATGAAGCTCATCATGTGCCATTCGAAGAAGTTCCCCGGTATCCACTGTCCCGGCCGCTTTGTGATGACCTGCTGCGAAAACGACATTCAGTTCGTTGGCATCGTCGCCAAGGGCGACAGCCTGAAGGCCTACAAAAACCGTGACTGGGTGGAGATCACCGCGACGGTCAAGAAGGAATATCTCGACGCCTACGAGGGCGAAGGCCCCGTGCTGTACGTTGAGAAGATCACCACAACGTCGAAGCCCGAGCAGGAGGTCGTGACCTTCTGATTTTGCACCGCATTGAGAAGAAGCATAAAAAAGCGACGCTCTCTTTTTGAAAGAGAGCGTCGCTTTTGCTCTTGCGGGAGGGGGAAAAATCAAGCGCCGATGATGAGCGGCACGAGCGCCGCGCAGGAAAGGCACATCAGCATGCCCGTGCAGAAAGAGTAAGCCATGGTTTCGGGATTGCAGTACTTTTCCACAAGCGGCAGGCACAGGTCGGTCGAAGCGGTACCGGGAATGGTGACGGCCTCGATGTAGCCGATCTTGCTGGCGATGAGCGGCAGGAAGATGAGACCCATCGTCTCGCGCAGCACGTTGTGCAGAAACGAGATCGCGCCCGCGACCGCGTGTCCTGCGCCGGAGATGACACTCGGCGCCATCGTGTACCAGCCGAAGCCCGCGCTGATGGCGAGCCCTTCGCGCAGCGTGACGGGGGAGAGGAACGCATAGACGACGCCGGCGAGCAGCGAGCCGATCACAGAGAAAATGGGCACGAGCACAACGCCCAGCCCCGCGCCGCGCATGACACGCACGATGCTGCCGTCAAGTCCCATGCTGAAGCCCACCGAGCCGAGCATGATGCAAAGCCCGATGACGAGCAGGGTGCTGGAGACTTCTTCAAAGCGCTCGGGCGCCATGAGCCGCGGCAGAACGAAGTAGCCCAAGAGCATCCCGCAGACGACCATCAGGCAAATGATGATCGAGGACTTGATGCCGGAGGTGTTGACCCCGCCGCCGCGTTCCTCGGCGGCGTTGTCTTCCGTGCCGACGGGCAGGGCGCGGCGGTTGAGATGCACGATCTTGCGCGCGGCAGTGCCGCCGAGCATGCTGCCGACGGCCGTGAGGAACGTAATGAACAGCGCCTGCACGCCGATGCTGCCGAGGCTTGACGTCACCTCCTCGTCTGCGCCCATGCGCAGCCCCATGAGGAAGATGAGCAGATAGATGAAAAAGCTCGTGAGCTTGTCCAGAAAATGAAAGCGGTCCTTATGGCGGCGCAGCTTGCCTGCGATGAGATAGCAGGCGATCATAATAGACCAGTAGAGAGCGAGCAGAGTCATAGGGCGTATTCATCCTTTCGCCGCGGTGCGGCAAAAATAAGCGGGGGACGGCGCGGTGCCGCGCCGTCCTCTGCTGCTTTTGGAAACGGGGAACTCAGGCGAGGGTCTTGACCCAGGCGGCGTATTTTTCAAGGTTCGCGTCGCGCTCCTGCGCGTCCGCGCCCTTGGTGAGCACATAGACCTTGATCTTCGGCTCCGTGCCGCTCGGGCGCACGACGATGTGCGTACCGTCGGAGAGCTCAAAGCGCAGCACGTTCGAGCCGGCGAGCGCGATCTTCGTCACCTCGCCGCTCGCGGCGTCGCGCGCGGTGCCGTCTGCGTAATCCTTGTACACGGCGACCGGAACGCCCGCGATCTCGCGCGGCGGCGTTTCACGCAGGGACTTCATGAGAGAAGCCATCTTCTCCGCGCCGTCGAGACCCGGCATGACAAGGTTGAAGGTCTTCTCACCGAAGAAGCCGTACTTTTTGAAGAGCGCCTCGAGCGCGTCGAAGAGCGTCATGCCCTGCGCGTAGTACCATGCGGCCATCTCCGTGAGGAGAAGGGAAGCGGTGACGGCGTCCTTGTCGCGCACATAATGGCCGATCATGTAGCCGTAGCTCTCTTCATAGGAGAAGATGACGGTGTTTTTGCCCGCGTTTTCCAGTTCGTTCATCTTCTCGGCCATGAACTTGAAGCCCGTGAAGGTATCATAGCAGGCAAGACCGTTCGCCTCCGCCACGGCGCGCGCCATTTCGGTTGTCACGATGGTCTTGAGCGCGGCGGCGTTTTCAGGCAGCTTGCCCGCGCGCTTCATCGCGCCGATGAGATAGTCGAGCAGCAGAACGCCCGTCTGGTTGCCGGTGACAGGCTCAAATTCGCCCTGACGGTTGCGCACCATGATGCCGACGCGGTCGCTGTCGGGGTCGGTGCCGAGGATAAAGTCGACGTCGTTCTTCTTGGCAAGGTCAATGGCGAGATAGAAGCCCTCGGGATTCTCCGGGTTCGGGGAAACGACCGTGGGGAAGTTGCCGTCGATGACCATCTGCTCGGGCACGCAGAGAAGGTGCTTGATGCCAAGCTTTGTAAGCGCCTCGGGTACGAGCTTGTAGCCGCAGCCGTGGAAGGGCGTGTAGACAAGCTTAAAGTCGCCCGAGACTTTTTTGACGGTATCATAGTCGTTGACCATGCTCATGACGTTGGCCATGAAGCGCTCGTCGCAGTCCGCGCCGAGCATCGTGATGAGACCCTTTTGCACCGCCTCGTCAAAGTCCATGGACGTAACGCCCGTGAAAATGTCGATCGTCTCGAGTTCTCTTGCGATGGCGGCGGCGTGCTGGGGCGGCAGCTGTGCGCCGTCCGACCAGTAGACCTTGTAGCCGTTGTACTCCTTGGGGTTGTGCGAGGCGGTGACGTTGATGCCCGCGGTGCAGCCGTATTCGCGCACGGCAAACGAAAGCTCGGGCGTGGGGCGCAGCGACTCAAAGAGCCTGACGGCGATGCCGTTGCCCGCCATGACGCAGGCTGCCTCGCGCGCAAATTCCGTCGAGTGGTTGCGGCAGTCCATGCAGATGGCGACGCCCTTTTGCATGGCGGCCTCGCCCTCTGCCCGGATCACGTTGGCAAAGCCCTGCGTCGCCCAGCGGATCACGTGGCGGTTCATGTTGTGAAGCCCCACATACATCGTGCCGCGCAGACCCGCGGTGCCGAATTCGAGCGGGCCGTAAAAACGGTTTTCGATCTCTTTTTCGTCGTTTGCGATGGCCTTGAGCTCAGCGCGTTCTTCCTCGCTCAGCGCGGGAGAGACGAGCCACTTTTCATATTCCTGACGATAATTCATTGCTTATCCTCCTGTTCCGGAATTTCGTCGATGGGACGGATCAGATTCTTCGCGTCCTCGAGCATGGACGCGGGGACGTACAGCTCCGTGCCGTGCCCGGGCGTGCCGAGCACCACCTTGCCAAAGGCGCCGTCGCCCTCGTATTTGCGCAGCACGGGAATGCCGTAGGAGCGCAGCATGGAGCAGAGCATATCCGCCTCTGCATTTGTATCCATCACGCGCGTTAAGAACGCGGGCTGCTCGTTCTTGCCGTCGGCGTCCTTGGGCCAGCGCTCGGAAAGGTCATGTTCTGTCTTGCCCCAGGTGAGCTTCACTTCATCTGACATGGGCGGTTCCTCCTTTTGTAGATGGTTTGTGTTATTTGTGGTATTTCGTTCCTGCCTCGATCTGGTAGGCGCGGTAAACTTGCTCGAGCAGCATTACGCGCGCCAAGTGGTGCGGAAAGGTCATCGGCGACATCGAAAGACGCAGGTCAGCCTTTTTCTTTAAGTCCTCGTCAAGGCCGAAGCTTGAGCCGATCAGAAATGTCAGCTGTGAGGCGCCGCGCGCGGCAAATTGCTGCATCTTCTCGCTCAGCGCCACGCTGCTCATCTCCTGCCCTTCGATGCACATGGCGATGAGCGCGCCGCCCTTGGGCAGCTTCTGCTCGACCAGCGCAGCCTCTTTTTTGAGCGCCTGACGGATCTCCGCCTCGCTCGGCTCGTCACCGAGGCGCTGCTCGGGAAGCTCCAGAAGCTCCAGCTTACAATAGCGCGAGAGCCGCTTTTCGTATTCCTTCACGGCCTGCTCATAGAAGGCCTCTTTCAGTTTTCCGACGCAAAGGACGGTGATCTTCTGCATATATGTACCTCACTGATGGTGTCGCGCGGCGCGGCGGAGAGGCGGACGCTCAGCCCGCTTGCCTGCAACGCACGGCCGACGGTGTATTCGGCAAGCTGCGGGGAGTTGTTCTCGTCGCTCAGGTGCGCGAGCAGAATGTCGCTCGTGCCGGCGCGGACGCATTCCACGGCGAATTCCGCCGCAGCTTCGTTGGATAAATGCCCGCATTCGCCGAGAATGCGCTGCTTGAGATAATAGGGATAGTCGCCGTTTTTGAGCATGATGACATCGTGGTTCGACTCGAGCAGCAGCATGTCCGCTCCGAGCGCTGCGTCGTGCGCGTCGTCCGTGATGAAGCCGGTGTCGGTCAGCACGGCGAGCGAGCCGTCGCTGCTCTCAATGCGGTAGCCGACGCTTTCCTTTGCATCGTGCGAGGTGCGGAACGAGCGGATCTGCAAGTCCTTGATGGCAAAGGTCTCGTCTGCGGCAAAGGCATGCAGATACGGCGCGGGATAGTCGAGCTCGGCGGCGGTGCCAAAACTTGCGTAGAGCGGGACCGCGTGCTTTTTTTGCAGCGTACCCAGGGCGCGTACATGGTCGATGTGCTCGTGCGTGATGAGGATACCGTCCAGATCATCGAGCGTGAGGGAAAGCGCCGCGAGCGACTGCGTGATGCGGCGGCAGGAGATGCCCACGTCGATCAGAATATGGGTGTTTTCGTGGCAGACGAGCGCTGCGTTTCCGGCGCTCGAACTGGCAAGTGTGTAAAATTCCATGGGTCGATTCCTTTGTATCAATTCGTCAGAATCATACCACAGCCGCGCGCAATAGTCAAAAGAAAAAGCCCTCTCGGCGAGGGCGCGGGAAAAGGCGGAAACGCGCTCAGGGCGCGGGGAAGGCAAGCCCCGCCACGAAGCCGTCTTCGCCGGTGCAGACGAGGTCGCCCGCAGCGACGACACCGTCGCAGACATAGAGATTCAGCTGGCAGGGACGCGCCGGATCGGGATAATTCGTCACAACATAGGTGTAGCGGGAGAGCGTTTTCCCGCAATAGCGCGTGAGGTCAAAGCCCTGCTCAAGCTGGAGCGCGTTGTAGCTTAAATATGGCTCCTCGAGCGTTTCTCCCAGTGTGATGCTGAGCGTTTCGATCGGCTGCGGGGCGACGGCCCAGCCGAGGGAGGAAAGATAAGAGATGCGCTCTTCATTCGTTCCGGCGGCGATGGGCGGCGGAGCGGAATGCCTGCATGCGCGCAGCGCGAAAAAGAGCGCGAGCAGGAGCGCAAAGACGAGCAGGATCTTGACGATCCGGCGCTTGGAACACCTGGCGGTGATGATGAACATGAAGCGACCACACCCTTTCTCTCAAAAGCTATTCCACCGGCGGCAAAAGTATGCTACACTACCTCTTAGCATACAGAAAGGCGGAAATCACCATGGCACAGCAGAGACTCGACAAGATCATCGCCTCCACCGGGCGCTATTCGCGCCGCGAGGTCAAGCTCCTTGTGCGCGAGGGGCGCGTGCTCGTCGATGGGCGCATTGCCGCGAGCGCGGAGGACAAGTGCGACCCCTTGACCGCGCGCATCCGCGTGAACGGTGAAGAGATCGGATACCGCGCGCACACCTATGTGATGCTCCACAAGCCTGCGGGCGTGCTGTCGGCGACTGAGGACGGCCGCGGAGAGACCGTGCTCGATCTGCTTGCGCCGGAATATCGCAAGATCGGGCTTTTCCCTGTCGGGCGGCTCGATAAGGATACCGAGGGCCTGCTGCTGCTCACCGACGACGGCGCGCTCGCCCACGACCTGCTTGCACCGAAAAGGCACGTCGACAAGGTCTACTTTGCCCGCACTGACGGTGCGCTGACGGCGGAAGACTGCGCGGCCTTTGCCGCGGGCATCACGCTCGGCGACGGCCTTGAATGCCTGCCTGCCAAGCTCGAGATCCTTGAAAGCGGCGCGCAGAGCGAAGCGCTCGTTACCATACACGAGGGAAAGTTCCACCAGATCAAACGAATGCTTGCCTCACGGGGAAAACCTGTCGTCTATCTCAAGCGCCTTTCCATGGGCGCACTTGTGCTGGACGAAACGCTCGGAAAAGGGGAATACCGCCTGCTCACGGCGCAGGAGATCGAAAATCTGCGGGCAAGTGGGCATTTTGCCCAAGGGAAAACGGCCGGGAATTGACGAGGGAAACTTTGACATTTACAGAATGCCTAAAAAACGCAAAAAAAATTGGTGAAAAGAGAAAAAAGTCCTTGCAAATGTCAGAAGAAGACAGTATAATATCCTTATCAGGTTGACAAAATGCACAAACTCCCTAATACATCAAGGAGGCACGGAATATGTCCGGTAGGATTTTTCAGAACATCGTTTTGCAGTTTAAGGAAACGACCGATACGGTCATTGGCGTGATCGACTCCGAGGGTACGGTCATCGCCTGCACCGACCTGCCGGAGATCGGCCAGCGCTGGCCGCACCTGGTTCAGCCCATCAATGAGGCGGAGGGCGTCTGCACGGCGCTCGAAGGCAAGACCTTCAAAGCGCTCGAGGGTTGGGGCGGTCAGTTCGACTTTGCCGCTTTTACCCGCGGCGAAGATGCCCTCAGTGCCACGGTGTGCAGCATGGCGACCGTTGCGCTCAACACCGCCAAGAGCTATTACGAGGAAAAGCACGACAAAACGTCGTTCGTCAAGAGCATTCTCTCCGACAATATTCTCCTGAGCGACATTTACGTCCGCGCCAAGGAGCTGCATGTGGAAGCGGAGCTCAACCGCGGCGTGTTTGTGATCCGCCGCACGGACGATAAGGCCGACGCGGTGCCTGTCGAGGCGGTGCAGAACATCTTCCCCGACCGGCAGACGAGCTTTGTCCTCTCCATGGGCGAGGACGACGTGGTGCTCGTGCAGCAGCTGGGCGAGAACGTGGAGATGGGCGATCTGGAAAAGACCGCCGCACTGATCGAAGAAGCGCTGCGCGTGAACGGCGAAAGCACGGTGGTCGTCGGCATCGGCACCGTGGCCACGCACCTGCGCGACCTTGCCAAGTCCTATAAGGAAGCGCAGATGGCCATCGAGGTCGGCAAGGTCTTTGATACGGAAAAATATATCATCAGCTATGAAAATCTCGGCATCGGCCGCCTGATCTATCAGCTGCCGACGACGCTGTGCGAGATGTTCCTGCAGGAGGTTTTCAAGAAGAACCCGATCGATGCGCTCGACAAGGAGACGCTCTTCACGATCAACAAGTTCTTCGAGAATAACCTGATCCTCTCTGAAACGGCGCGCAAGCTGTTCGTCCACAGAAATACGCTTGTCTACCGTCTTGAAAAGATCAAGAAGCTCACGGGGCTTGACCTGCGCGAGTTCGACGACGCCATCACCTTCAAGGTCGCGCTCATGGTCAAAAAGTACCTTGCCTCCCGCGGCATTGAGGCGTAACGCAAGAAGTTTTTCAGGGCTGCCTTCGGGCAGCCCTTTTTTTGCGCTTTTTCGCCAAAAAAATGAAAGTTTACATAATTATCTGTTGCCATTGCGTGCGCGGCGCGCTATAATAAAAGCTGAAATTTTGCGGGATCGAGTCAGAACCTGCCGGAAACTGAGGGAAGAGCATGATACGGCTGAGCGATGTAGTAAAAGAATACGAAACCGGGACGGCGGCGCTCAAGGGCATTTCCTTGCGCATCGAGGACGGAGAGTTCGTCTTTCTTGTCGGCCCGAGCGGCAGCGGAAAATCCACGATCATCAAGCTGCTCACCGGCGAGATCACGCCGACGGAGGGGCAGATCGCCGTCAACGGCTTCAGCCTGACGAACATTGCCGAGCGGCAGATCCCACTGCTGCGGCGTTCGGTCGGCGTCATCTTTCAGGACTTTCGCCTGATCGAGAAGAAGACGGTCTACGAAAACCTGAGCTTTGCCATGCGCGCCGTGGGCGCGTCGCCGCGCGAGATCAAAAAGCGCATTCCCTATGTGCTTGAGCTGGTGGGACTGGAGGAAAAGACCGACCGCTATCCCAACGAGATCTCCGGCGGCGAGCAGCAGCGCGTGGCCATCGCGCGCGCGCTCATCAACAACCCGAGCACCATCATCGCCGACGAGCCGACGGGCAACCTGGATCCCGCGCGCTCACTGGAGATCATGCGCCTTTTGGAGCGCATCAATCAGCTCGGCACGACGATGGTCGTCGTCACACACGAGAAGGATCTTGTCAACCAGTTCAGAAAACGCGTCATCACGCTCGACCAGGGACTCATCATGAGCGATGTTGACGGCGTCGGCTACAACGCGAGGTAAGGCTATGCGCAAACACGATTTTACTTACTTTTTCGGCGAGGGCATGCGCAACATGTTCTCTCATGGCTTCATGTCCTTTGCGGCGGTGGGCATCACGGTGGCCTGCCTTGTGGTCATGGGGACGTTTTCGCTCGTGGCCTACAACGCGCAGGTGCAGCTGCAAAAACTTGAGAGCGAGTACGAGATCCTTGCCTTCGTAGATGAAAACTGCGATGAGGCGCAGACCAAGGCTGTTGGCCGCGCCATCGAGCAGCGCGACAATGTGAAGGAATGCGTCTTTATCAGCAAGGAAGAGGCGATCGAATCCTTCGAAGAAAAGTATGAGGGCGACGAGCTTTTTCAGAATCTCGATCCCGAGATTCTGCGCGACCGCTATGCTGTCTATGTTGACGATCTGAGCATTTCCGGCAAGACTGCGCAGGATATCTTCGACAATGTCGACGGCGTTGCCAAGGTGCGCGTGGACGAGGACATCTCCGGCGGCCTGATCACGCTGCGCAACATTGCGGGCGTTGTGTGTATCGCGCTCATTGCGATCTTGCTGCTCGTGTCCGTCTTTATCATCTCCAACACCATCAAGCTCACGACCTTTGACCGGCGCGACGAGATCGCCATTATGAAGATGGTGGGCGCGACGAACGGCTTTATCCGTTGGCCGTTTGTGTACGAGGGCTTTATGATCGGCCTTCTCAGCGCGGTGCTGGGCTTTGGCCTGCAATGGCTGCTCTATGAGTCGGTCGCCAAGAGTCTTGCCATGTCTGACCGACTGCAGCTTTTGACGATCGTCGACTTTACGGCGATCTGGCAGCCCGTTGCGGCTATTTTCGCCGCCGCCGGTATCCTCATCGGCGTGGGCGGCAGCCTGACCGCGATCCGCAAGTTCCTGCGCGTGTAAGGGGGGCGAACGATGAAGCAGAGAAAAATCGCACGCATCGTGCTTGCCCTTGCCGTTGTTCTGGCGCTGACGATGACGGAGCTGACGCCGTTTTCCATGGTGCAGGAGGCCTCCGCCGTCACGCAGGCGGACATCGACAAGCTCAAAGATGAGCTCAGCGGCATGAACTCGGAAAAGGCGCAGCTTGAAAAGGAACTCAAATCCATTCAGAACAACAAGAACACCGCGCTTGCACAAAAGGAGAATATCGACAAGCAGATCAACATCCTCCAGTCGGAGATCAGGAATGTGGAGTCGCTCATCAGCGAGTACGAAACGCTCATTGAGCAGACCGAGCAGGAGATCCGCGAAAACGAAGAGGAAGAAAAGCGCCAGTACGAAAAGTTCTGCGCGCGCGTGCGCTCCATGGAAGAGCGCGGCACGGTGTCGTACTGGTCGGTGCTTTTCAACGCTGCGAGCTTTACCGACCTGCTGAGCGCCATGGACTTTATCAGCGAGATCATGGACAGCGACCAGAAGGTCATCGACGATCTGCGTGCTCTGCGCGAGCAGATCGAGCAGAAGAAGGCGTCGCTTGAAGCATCGCTTGCCGAGCAGCAGACCGCCAAGGAAACGCTCGTGACCAAAAAGAACGAGCTGAACACCCAGCGCGCGGCGGCGGAAAAGGTGCTTGCCGACCTCAAGGCGAACGAGGCACAGTACAAGCAGGTGATCGCCGAGCAGGACGCGGCGATGGAGCGCCAGCAGGCGGAGATCGTCCGCCTTTCGAGAGAGCTTGCCGCCAAGAACGGCGATACCACCGCGACTCTGGGCGGCTACATCTGGCCGTGCTCAAGCAGATACGTCACCTCGCCGCTCGGCGCGCGCTACACGGGCATCGCGGGCGCGTCGACGAACCACGCGGGCATCGACATCGGCCGCGTGGGCTACACGACGCAGGCCGTCGCCGCCAAGGCGGGCACCGTCATCATCTCGGCGTACAACAAGTACCGCGGCAACTACGTTGTCGTGAGCCACGGCAGCGGCAACACCACGACCTATCAGCACCTGTCCTCCCGCTCGGTCAGCGTGGGCGACTATGTTGCCCAGGGGCAGGTCGTCGGCATTACCGGCACGACCGGTGTGAGCAGCGGCCCGCACCTGCATTTCGAGATCACCGAAAACGGCAAGATCGTCAACCCGCTCAACTACCTCACCAACTACATCAAGGGTTGGTAAGCGCATAACGCAATCGCTCCCCGCCATATATTGGCGGGGAGCTTTTTTTGCGGGAGGGACGAAGGTTGTTGGGTTTGGTCAGCTATCGGGACGCGGGGGAGAAAAACGGCGCGCGCACGCTGTGCGGCGTGCGCTTCTGCGCGGTGTATATTGCGCGCGGAGAGGGAATGGCGGCGCGCCTTTCGGCGCGTCGCGCGGCAAAATATCTGAAATGGCACCGTGTGCGCTATGCCGTGTTTCCAAAGGACTACCCCTGTAAGAGCGCATTTGCGCGCTTGGGTATCGTTTTGCCGCCTGAGCAGCCGCTGCGCATGACAAAGGCGGCGGAGATCGTTCGCTGCGCGATGGCGCAGCGAGGGCTGCGCCCGGAATGCGCGCGCATTGCGCTGCTTTCCGCCGCGCCGAGCGCGGCGCTCGAAGCGGCGGCGCGTGAGCTTGCACGGGACGTGCGCTATCTGTCGCTCTGCACGCCGGGGCAGGAGCGCATCGCGCGCTCGCTGCGCTGGGACTGCGGCGCAAGCGTCTACGAGGTACAGCGGGGCGAGCAGCTTGTCTCTGACCTTGCAGTCTGCTTTGACGATGTGCCGCCGCCCTTCGGCGCGGTGTTGCCGCTTGCCGAAGCGCTGCTCAAGGTGGAATACGGGGCGGCGGAGATCGAAGATGCGGCGCCGGACTGGGATCAAAACCAGCTGATCTGCGCGCTGTATGCCGCGCTTGTCCGCCGCGCCGACGAAATTTGGGTGAAAGATGTGAAATTTCCGCCCAAAGCGGGGGAAACTGCAAACCTGCCTTGACAAGACGGAACGAAATTACTATAATTGTTTCGCTAAAATGGTATTCGTGTGCGCGCCGCACATTTTCCGTCGGCGCGAAAGAAAGGAACGATCTCAATATGAAAAAAGAGTACAAAATGAGCGCGGAGCGCAAGGAAGAGCTGCAAAACGAGCTTACCTACCTCAAAACCGTGCGTGAACAGGAAGTGGCGGATCTCATCAAGGAGGCGCGCGGCTTCGGCGACCTGAGCGAAAACAGCGAATATGATGAAGCGAAGAACGAGCAGGGCAAGCTGTACTCCCGCATCGCTGAGGTCGAGGATATCCTGCTGCACGCCGTCATCGTCGACGAGAGCGACGCAGGCACCAACGCTGTCGGCATCGGCTGCCGCGTGACGGTCGCAGACGTAAAGACCGGCCGCGAGATGCCCGAGTACAAGGTCGTCGGCTCGCAGGAGGCAGACCCCATGCATCACGCCATCTCCGAGGATTCCCCCTTCGGCAAGGCGCTTATGGGCGCAAAAGAGGGAGACGAGGTCAGCGTGGACGCCCCTGTCGGCACCATCGTTTACCGTGTTGTCAAGATCGAACGCTAAGCTGTATTGATATAGAGTAGGAGTAAAAACACCATGGCTGAAGAAAGAAACCAGAACACCGCGGCTGTCGAGCAGGACCTGAGCGAGATCCTCCAGGTGCGCCGCGACAAGCTCGCAGCGCTTCGCGCCGAGGGCCGCGATCCCTTCCAGGAGACCAAGTTTGATGTGACGCATCACGCCCAGGACATCAAGGACAACTTCGACGCGCTCGAGGGCAGTGAGGTCCGCATCGCGGGCCGCCTGATGAGCAAGCGCGGCATGGGCAAGGTCAGCTTCTGCGATTTGCAGGACAAGTCCGGCCGCATCCAGCTCTACGCCCGCAAGGACGAGATGGATGAAGAGGAGTACAACCGCTTCAAGAAGTACGACATCGGCGATATTGTCGGCGTCGACGGTGAGGTGTTCCGCACCCAGCGCGGCGAGATGAGCGTGCGCGCGAAGACGATCACGCTGCTCTCCAAGTCCCTGCGCCCGCTGCCGGAGAAGTACCACGGTCTGACCGACAAGGAAGCACGCTACCGCCAGCGCTATGTTGACCTCATCATCAACCCCGAGTCCAAGCGCAACTTCGAGATCCGCTCGAAGTTTGTCGCCTACCTGCGCCGTTATCTCGACTCCCTCGGCTTTATGGAGGTCGAAACGCCGGTGCTGAGTCCCATCGCGGGCGGCGCGAACGCGCGCCCCTTCATCACGCACCACAATACCCTTGATATCGACATGTATATGCGCATCGCGACCGAGCTGCACTTGAAGCGCCTGATCGTCGGCGGTATGGAGCGCGTGTACGAGGTCGGCCGCATCTTCCGCAACGAGGGTATGGACACCAAGCACAACCCTGAGTTCACCACCTGCGAGCTGTATCAGGCGTTCACGAACCTCGACGGCATGATGGATATTCTTGAGGGGATCCTCTCTGGCGCGGCAAAGGAAATTCTCGGAACCTATCAGCTCCAGTGGCTCGGCCAGGACATCGACCTGACGCCGTCCTGGAAGCGTCTTACGATGGCGGAGGCCGTCAAGAACGTGACCGGTGCAGACTTCATGGCCATCGAAGGCGACGCTGAGGCAGCCGTCGAACTTGCCAAGAGTGTCGGCGTCGATATGGACGGCGTGGACAAGACCTGGGGCAACGCCCTGTATGAGACCTTCGACCAGAAGGTCGAGGAAACGCTCATTCAGCCGACCTTCATCACGATGTACCCCGTTGAGGTCAGCCCTCTTGCCAAGCGCAGCCCGTCTGACCCGTACCTCACCGAGCGCTACGAGATGTTCGTCTGCGGCTGCGAGATGGGCAACGCCTTCACCGAGCTCAACGACCCGATGGATCAGTACGAGCGCTTCAAGGCGCAGGCGGAAAAGCGCGCCAACGGCGACGACGAGGCCGACATGATGGACGAAGATTACGTCATGGCGCTCGAGTATGGCCTGCCCCCGACGGGCGGTCTGGGCTTCGGCATCGACCGCTGCGCCATGATGCTCTGCGGCACCGACT
>ERZ1673742.1239-NODE-1239-length-24509-cov-8.521019_pt1 | contig 24509 bp, 17 predicted proteins | sample MGYA00580208_ERZ1673742 | MGnify/ENA primary metagenome ERZ1673742 (study PRJEB41218, sample SAMN15661774) | gut metagenome | host: Homo sapiens | place: Canada: London | collected 2015-08-20/2019-03-30 | study: EMG produced TPA metagenomics assembly of...
TGACAGCTTGCCTATTATATCGCTCCATCTCCCCTTTGTCAATACCTTTTTTGCGGATAACTTTTTTTTGCTTTTTCTACCAGATATTGTTATCCGCTCTTCTTCTATATACCATATACGCAGGATTCATCCCGCTTTTGTATTTTCGCGCAGAAAAAAAATTTTTTTCGGGGGAAAAATTTTTTTTCTGCGTTCGCCGCAAGAATTGAAAAAAATGTAAGACTTGCAAAAATATACTAATTGCAATATACTGAGACAGAGTATGCAAAGAGATTTTCCCTCGTACATACGAATAGTACAAAAGAGAATCATTATAATAATATGCGAAGGTGAAACATCAATGAAAGCCCAAAAAGTCATATCGATTATTACCATCATCGTCTCTCTTTCCTTAATAATTTATATGTGCGTTATGATGGCGCGGGACTCCGGTGGCGGAAGCATCCTGGATCCGACGTCTTCTAATAATATAGTAATGATTAATACGCCGGCGCCTGAAACGAGTGACGGAACGTCCGCTGCAACGCAGGCCGCAACACCGACTCCCGCAGCGCCGACCGCCCCGATCAGCGTGACGGCCGTGCCGGGTGGAACAACCTCGACAAATCCCAATTACGCCGGAAAAAAGCTGATTGCAATTACGTTTGACGACGGGCCGCACGCCACTTATACCCCCAAGGTCCTCGATATGCTGAAGGAAAAGGGCGTACATGTCACCTTTTTCGTGCTGGGGGAAAATTTGCAGTCTTCGGGACAGAGGGCGATTCTGAAGCGCGCCTTTGACGAGGGGCATGAAATCGGAAGCCATTCTTACAATCACCCCGATTTTAAAACGCTTTCCTCTGATGAAATTACAGAGCAGCTGCAGAAAACGGACAGCGCGATCGAAGCGGTTATCGGGGAAACGCCGATTCTGTTCCGCCCGCCGTATGGGTCCTATAACCAGTCGGTTTCCCAGCAATCCCAAAAGGCGATCGTGCTGTGGAGCATCGATTCGAGAGACTGGGATCATATCAGCACAAAAAGCATCAAGAACTATGCGGCGGCGAATGGTGTTTCTGAGGAGGCTGCAAAAGAAACGCTGATCAACGAGCTGCTGTTCGAAGGCTTTACTTATACGAGCGGCGGAAAAGAATATACGAATCCTTCCGTTGTTTCACAGCTTCATCACGGCAGCATTCTTTTGTTCCACGATATTCATCCGGCTTCCTGCGACGCAGTCAGCCTTCTGATCGATTATCTGAAGCAAAGCGGCGAATACGAGCTTATGACCGTCAGCCAGCTGATCGAAACCGAGCAGCGCGCGCCGATGGCCGGCGATGTATATGCTTATATGTGGGAAACATACGCAACCCAGAAAAAGAACTGGTAACTCTTTCTAACGTTTTACAAAAGAGAAGGCCAATGAAAGGAGAAAGAACATGAGAGTAGTAATCTGCGCTGACGCGCATCTGGATTCGGCATTTTCCGTATTTCGTAAAAATCCGGGAAAAACGCAAATCAGAAGAGACGAACAGCGTCTTGCGTTTTCCAAGGCAATCAGCGAAGCGAAGCAGAACGATGCGCATTTGCTGATGCTTCCGGGGGATCTGCTGGACGCCAGAAATGCGACGCGCGAAACGCTGGATTATCTGCTCGCTGCATTTGGCTCGATTCCAAATACGTTCGTTCTGATTTCTCCGGGAAATCACGATCCCGCGACGGCAGATTCCCCATATTTAACGGCAGACTGGCCGGAAAACGTATACATTTTTCGAAAGGGCCTGGAAGCTCTGGAGCTTTCGTATGAGGATACCGGCGAGACCGTACGGGTATACGGCGCAGGATTCCAGGGGCATTTCTGCAGAAATTCGCTGCTGCGGCACCATAATACGCTGCCGATTCTCGACAAAAACAATATCAATCTGCTCGTAATGCACGGAAGCATTACGGAAAACGGCGGCAAAAGCGATTATAATCCGATCTACCTTGAAGATCTGAACGCCTGCGGCTTCGATTTCTGTGCGCTCGGGCATGTACACAGTTACAGCGGTATCGTGAAAAGTGAAAATACCGCATACGCTTACACAGGCCCGTGCGAAGGACGCGGCTTTGACGAAACGGGGACCTGCGGAATTTTAAGCGGAACAATCGCAAAGGGACGAGTGGAATTAACCTTCCTCCCCACGTCGGTGCGCGAAAACCACATCGTGCGGATCGATATAACCGCGCTGGACAGCTATGAACAGATCCTGAACGCAATCCGAAGCAAGTGCGGAAATCCCGAATATCTTTACAAAATCCTACTGACAGGGAAAAAGCGTCCGCACCTGAATCTGTCCGCCGCTAAGCTCACCGCGGAGCTTTCCCCCGAGTATTTTTATATTAAGGTTGTTGCGGAATATCAGGATGAGGTCGATACAGAGCTGTTAAAGGAAGAAAACAGCCTGCGGGGTTGCTTCGTACGCTGCATGCTGGAGCAGATGGCCGGCGCGGAGGACAAGGAGCTCCTCCAGGAGGCAATGTTTTACGGACTGCAGGCGTTTGACGGGGAGGTGCTGTTTAATGACAATCCATGAAATCAAAATCGGCGGCTTTGGAAAGCATCGAGATGTAGTAATCAATCTCCGGGAGGGCGTCAATATCATCAGCGGCGACAATGAAAGCGGGAAATCTACCGTCGCGGCCTTCATTCGCGCAATGCTTTACGGATTGTCCGGCAGAGGCGCTCAGAACGAGCGAAAAAAGTTTCTGCCATGGGATCGGGGCGCAAAATACGGCGGCGAGCTGTCCTTTGAGCACAAGGGCGTCCGGTACCGCGTCGCCGCTGCTTTCGGAGAAAGCAAGAGAGAAGACTCTATTACTTTATATAATGATACGACTGGAGAAATCGTCCCCGTAGAAGCGACGAAAACCGTGGGGGAGGTCGTTCTCGAAATCCCGCCGGAAACCTATGATCTAACGGTATACGCTGCGCAGCTTTCCTCCAAGCCGGATCTCAATAACGCCAATATGGATTATCTGTTTGATCAGCTTGTAAAAAAATCCGACCGAATGAAGCAGTCCTCATCTGAGATCATCGTGGGACGGCGAATCAAAACGGCAATGGATGCAATCAGCTCTCCGCGCAGTGAAAAAGGCGCGCTTGACATTTTACGCAGTCAGAAAGAGGAAACCGACGCCGCCATCCAGAAGCTTTACGCGCTGGAAACGGAAGCGGAGCAGCTTCGGGAAGAATATGTCCGGCTACAGGCGGAGCTGAACGACGTGAAGGATCGGCATGCTTCAGAGAAGCCGGATCTGGCAAAGATCACAAAAGCCGTGGAAACCGTCTCCCTGCACGGTGAAATCAAAAGCTGCGTGACGGAAATCAATCGCTGCGACGAGGCGCTGGCAGAGGCGGCGGCCCGCGCAAAAAAGATTCACCGCCCCGTGTCCGCAATTCTGATCCTTTTGCTGTGCGCCGCGGGACTCCTGGCGGCCGCCGTAGCCTTCGCGTCGCGTCTCGACGTTTTTTCTCTCCTGCAGCGCTTTTCCCTTTATCAAAAGGCGCTGGAGAATAAGCCGACGGCCTATTTAATTCTTGCCGGCGCGGCTCTTTTCCTTATAATAATATCCTCTGTCATCCTGTCCTGCAGCAGCAGCCGAAGCAGAGGCCTGAAAACGGAGCTTTTCGACCTGGAGGAAGAGCTGAGCGGTCTTCTGGGCACAGAATACACTTATGGCGCAAAGCACCACAGCGCCAACCGCGACCGGATCAACGCCGCGCTGGAAGCGCATACGGATGAATATAAAAATGCAAAAGCCGTATTGGACAGCGAGGATCATAAAAACAGCCGCGATCAGGAATATCTGGCCGCCGTAGAAGAATATACGCGAAAAATCGCCTACACAAAGGCATCTGCGGATGCCATGAATAAAACGGCAGACAATCTGGGGGATCTCGAAGCGCTGCGGGAGCAGAGCGAAGAGCTGGCGGCGCGGATCGCCTCGTATCAAAGGAAGCTGGAATGCCTGACGCTTGCGAAAAATGCGCTGGAAGAGGCGTATCGGCGCTGGCAGGCAGATCTCGGCCCGGTATTTGGGAGCGAGGCGGGCGTTTTGCTCGGACGCCTCACGGGCGGACGATATAACGATCTGCGCGTGGCACGCAATTTCGAAATCACGCTTCGGAGCGGGGAAGGCGAGATGCAGCATTTTTACAGCTACAGCGGAGCTACCGTCGATCAGATGTATCTGGCGCTGCGGCTGGCTCTTGTTAAAATTATTTCCGCCCCGGAAAGCAGACTCCCGTTGATTTTAGACGATCCGTTTGTGCAATATGACGCAAAGCGGAGACAATCCGCATATGATGTTATCAGACAGTTTTCCGCGGAGAACCGCGTACAGATCATTCTGACCGTATGCGGCGGCGAGAGCTTTCCAAGAGAATTGACGGCCGCGGAGCTGGAGAGCGTATCATTCGGAGCAGATTTTTCATGATAAAAGCGGTCATAAAACAATTTATACCGGAGTATCATAATACGAAAGACAGAAACGTCCGGGAGCGGTACTGCGTGCTGGCCGGCGCGCTTGGAATTCTCTGCAATCTTGTTCTTTTTGCCGTAAAATTAACGATCGGCCGCCTGATGAACAGTATTTCCATTCTGTCGGATGCGTTTAATAACCTGTCCGATATGGGTTCTTCTGTGATTTCCATTCTGGGGGCAAAAATGAGTAACCGCCGCCCGGACCGGGAGCATCCGTTCGGGCATGGGCGGATGGAGTATATCGCGTCCTTTCTCGTTGCCTGTATTATTTTTATTGTCGGCTTCGAGCTGCTTCGTTCTTCAATCGATAAAATCCTTCATCCCGAGCCGGTGCGCTTCAGCGTCGTTCTTGTTGTCATTTTGTCGCTTTCCCTGCTGGTAAAGCTCTGGATGTTTTCTTATAACAGATATATGGGGAAGCAGATCGATTCCACGGTGCTGCGTGCCGCGGCTTCGGACAGTCTGAACGACGTCGCCGCGACTGCCGCCGTAATTGTCGCTACGGTGGTCGGAAATTTTGTTGCGTTCCCGATCGACGGAATCATGGGCGTCCTCGTTTCGGTTCTAATCATGCGCTCCGGCTTTCAAATTGCAAAGGAAGTGGCGGACCGCCTTCTGGGCCAGCGCCCGGATCCGGCGCTGGTAAAAGAGCTTTCGGACAGGATTTTGTCGTATGACGGAATCATCGGCATCCACGATATGATTGTGCATAATTACGGACCGGGGCGAAATTTCGCGTCCGTGCATGCGGAAGTCTCAGACGACTGTGATATTATCAAAATTCACGAAATTATCGATGCGGCGGAACAGGCAATCTTTCGCGAGACGGGCGTGGCGATGGTGATCCACATGGATCCGGTTTCCCTGAACAGCCCCGAGACGCAGGAGCTGAAAAAGCTGGTCGCACAAATAATCTCCGAGATCGATCCGTCTCTGACGATCCACGATTTTCGAATCACGAAGGGACAAAGCCGCATCAATGTTATTTTCGATCTGGTCGTGCCGATCGAAGCGACGCCGGCGCGAAGAAAAGAAATCACCTCGCAGATTGCGGAGCGTCTGCGTGCGGCGGATCCGCGGTATACCGCCGTAATCCAGGTAGATACCTCGTTTGTTTCCTGAGCGGAGGTTTTTCAAAGAAGTTGTTATAAAAATAAAATTATTTAAAAAATCAATTGACATTAAATTCCAAGGATATATAATATAACTATCATTTACGTTGAATTTGGTATATAAGCGGCTGGACGACTACAATCCATTCAGGTTTATATAATATATGTAAGAGGGTATTATATGTCCAAGTATAAGTGTCTTTCTGTCTGTTTAATTTTTAGCCTGATTTTTTCCGGTTTCTTCGCTCCTGCGGAGGCCGCGCTCCCGGAATCGCAGGCGGCGCAGCGTACGGTTCAGGACTCCGTGCCGCTTACGCTGCAGGATAAATTATTTTTCGTGGAGGATATTCCGGAGATTGTCGGCACGGAAACGGCAGCCGCAGAGCTTTATACCAGAAGGCTCCGCGAAGAGGAGCGCAGCTTAAACGAAATTGTTTTCAGAGATACGAGCGGCGTCAACACATTGTATTTGTATTCTTTTCCGGTTAAATACGTTGAGAATGGAGAAATCAAGGATAAAACGCTGGAGCTGGAAACGCTTGAGCGCGGAGGAAAAACGCTTTACCGCTCGGCAGACAACGACGTCGTAACGACCTTCAGCGATCAAATTTCCGACGGCATCCATTTGCAGCACGGAGAGATTTCCATAACGCTGAAGCCGGAGCCGTCTGTGAAAAATTCGGCTCCGCTGAAGGCGGAGACGGCCTTTCCTGCGGCGGATCGGAAAAGCGTTGCATTTCTTGCGGATCAGCCGGTCTCCGGCAATGTTTCCCTGACGTACATGGGGTTTTCTCAGGAGCTTCTCATCCAGGAGCGCGCGGGACAGAATGAATTTGTTTCGAGAATCTACACAAATGGGCTGGAATTATATCAGGACGATTTCGGCCAGCTGCTGCTGCGCGGCGCGGGAGACGATGCGGCGGTCGCCTATGTCTGTGATCCCGTCGTATTCACTGCGGACAACCGAAATAACCGTCTGCTCACGTACACATATGAAACGGTGGTTCCAAACGAGGAATACATCCTGCGCCTTACGCTTCCCGCGGACTATCTGGCCGACGAAAGCACCGTATATCCGTTGAGCGTGAACAGCGGGATCGAGATCAACACCAACGGATCGATCGAAGACGTTACGATCAACAGCAGCGCGGGCTCTTCGGGAAGCTCCGGGTCACTGTACGTGGGCAAACGGAGCTCCTTCGGGATTTCCAGAACATTGATGAAATTCCCGGGACTGAATCTTGCCCCGATCGAGTCAGAGCTGCTAATTATCAGCGCTTCGGTGGAAATCCGCGATCTGCTCTGCGAAAGCGAAGCCATGACGGTAAACTGTCACGCCTTTACCGGAAATACATGGAGCGAGTCCTCCGCAAGCTGGTCGAGCGTCAGCCCCAACAGCTATGCGTCTTCTTATACGTCTCGCTCCGTCTCCTACGGCAGCGGAAACGCGGCGGGCGATTCGCAGCGATACTCCTTTGATATTACCTCTATTGCACGCGGCTGGAAGAGCGGGAGCTACGACAAAAACAAGGGGGTTCTTTTCAAGGCTGCGAATGCGGTCGAATCGGGCGGGACATATATCAACAAAACGTTTGCTTCTTCCAACCACAGCGGCTACAGGCCGTGTCTGAAGCTGGAGTACAGCAGTATCTCTCCCACCGTTACCTTTGCAGCGCGGGAAATTACGATGACTGCCAGGAATTCCCGGCAGCTTGATTACACTGTAACCCCTGCCGGCGTGGGCCTTATCAGCTGGGTTAATTCAAACAGCACCGCCCTGTCTCTTACCCAATCCGGCGAAGTTACGGCGCATCTTCCCGGAAGATATTCTGTCGCCATTATGCTCTACTATAACGGCTTCTACGTTTCGGTCGACACCTGTTACATCACCGTGCTGCCGCAGACATCGGTTCCCTCCGGCGTTTATAAAATACAGAATCAATACATGGGCTACTATCTGACGGCGAAGCCGAACGCCTCCGTTACGCTGGAATACGGCCTGCCGGTCGGCCGGGACGGCAGCCAGCTCTGGTTTGTGGAAAACTGCGGAAATTTCTGTATCATTTATTCGCTGGGGATATACGACAGAGTCACGCACGGCGAGAAGGAGATGGTATTTTCAACGAACTTATCGGGAAACATGGTGCAGCTTTACAATGAAACGGGAAACTACAAAAAATGGATCATAACAAGGGGAAACCTGGGAGAATGTTATATCTCGAATTACGAGGTGGTCAATAAGGGACTGCAGGCCAACGGCGCATCCTCCATACCGATCCTCTCTTCTGTCAAACAGAACACGCAAGACACCGAGGAAATAAGATGGAACCTGATTCCCATAGAAGCCTCCAGCTTCAACAATTACTACAGCGGGAGCATCGAAAAACTCAGCGGCGGCAGGCTGTACGTCAAGGTAGAAACCGACTCTTCCACATATGAGAACGAAATTTACACGGCGAGCGACGTCGCCTCCGCCTGCTCGCAATGGCAAGGCATTTCTTCCCGCGTGGTAATTTATGGCCCGGGGGATAGCGTCCCTTCCGGGGTGTCGCCTTATATTGTTAGGATAAAGGGGTTTGAAAAACAGCTAGACGCAAAGAACAAAAATGCAGTTGCTCAGTTTCTGGCTAAGTTAGATGATTCAGATGTCGATATTTGGCAGAATTATGACAACGGAGAAATTCAGCTGGATGTGCGGAGCGAGGGACTAATGGGCAATGCGGACGCAGATCTGCGAATCCATGTCCTCGCGCATGAATTGGGGCACGCGCTCAAGATGGCTCATCCTAATACATCAGAGCATCTGGCAAATGTTGCAAATGGCCGGGGCGCCTATGCCATCGAGGGAAACGTAGCGTCCATTATGAACCAGGGGGGCATCTACGATACCGAAAAAAACGCAGCGTTCTCTCCTACAACACACGATATCATTAATTTCAAAAACAAATGGGGGTATTAGCAATGAGAAAAAAAATTCTGGCCGTTTTTGCACTTCTGCTCCTGCTGCTCTGCGCCTGTGCGCAGACAAAGAAGGAGCTTACGTTCGAAGAAAAAATGAAGCTGCCCGGAGGGACTTCCGATACGTCATATGTTCTTCGAGATCCCTCCATCAAAACCTTCGCCGACTACGAGCAGAAAAGCCTTATAGAGCCTAATGCAGACTATGCCGTTGCGCTCGTGCGCTGCGACGACGTGACGCATTATATCTTTAACGACTGGGGCGGAGACATGATTACTTTCGCAACCGGTAACACGGTGACGATCACAAAGCTCATCAAGACCGGCGGGCCCGGGAATCTCTTTGAGGAAAACATGCAGATTGAATTCATGCAGCAGTACGGGTACCGTCCGGGAGAAGACTCCGAATCGCTGAAGGATTATCTCGATCAAGAGCTGGGGCTGACCTCTAAAGAATTCCTTGCCAAGGGGGTTGGCTTCCGCCATCCCGTCGATCTGACACAGGATTATGATTATCACCTGTTTGCTCGATCCAGTGGGAATGTTCCTCTGGACGAAGGCGAGGAATACCTCATTCTTTTTGAAACCGAAATCGCATTTCCATCAACTTACAAAATAAGAGAATATTATACGCCCTTTATCTGCCCTTTGAATACCAGTAAGTATCAAGCTGTTCTGCAGGGAGCATACGGCTTCACCTACGATGATTATGATTTAACCATGACGAAAGATTTCTGGAATACATTTATGGGGGAATGAGTTCATCGGCACCGGCGTGCAAAACCGCGCCGGTGCCGCCCTTTTCCGCAGAAAAATGGGGGTATTAGCAATGAAAAAAAAGATTCTGACCGTTTTTGCACTTCTGTTCCTGCTGCTCTGCGCCTGTGCGCAGACAAAAAAGGAGCTTACGTTCGAAGAAAAAATGAAGCTGCCCGGAGGGACTTCCGACACCGAATATGTTATTTCTGATCCTTCTATTAAAACCTTCGCCGACTATGAGCAGAAATATCTCATCGAACCAGATGTCGACTATGCCGTCGCGCTCGTGCGCTGCGACGACGTGACGCATTATATCACGAACTTCTGGAGCGGAACCATGATAACCTACGAAACAGGCAATACAGTGACGATCACAAAGCTCTTTAAGACTGGCGGAAAAGAGAATGTTTTTACGGAAAACATGCAGCTTGAATTCATGCAGCATTACGGGTACCGTCCGGGAGAAGACCCCAAATTGACGGAAGATTATCTCGATCAAGAGCTGGGGCTGACACCTAAGGAATTCCTTGCAAAGGGGGTTGGCTTCCGCCATCCCGTCGATTTAACAGACGGTTATGATTACCAAATGATCGCCTGCAGCGCCAGGATTGTCCCGCTTGACAAGGGCGAGGAATACCTCATGCTTTTGCGTAAGGATTTCTATCCTGACGACAATAAAGATACGTATTACGCCATCACCATCTGTCCGTTAAATACTGAAAAATACAAGGACGTATTTGAAGGAAAGTGCGGCTTTGTTTTTCATGCTGAGGATTTCACTGTAAGCAAGGATTTCTGGAATACGTTCATGGAGGAATGAGTTCATTGGCACCGGCGTGCAAAACTGCGCCGGTGCTTCTTTGCCCAAAAACAAATGGGGGTATTAACAATGAAAAAAAAGATTCTGACCGTTTTTGCACTTCTGCTCCTGCTGCTCTGCGCCTGCGCGCAGACAAAGAAGGAGCTTACGTTTGAAGAAAAAATGAAGCTGCCCGGAGGGACTTCCGATACGTCATATGTTCTTCGAGATCCCTCCATCAAAACCTTCGCCGACTACGAGCAGAAAAGCCTTATAGAGCCTAATGCAGACTATGCCGTTGCGCTCGTGCGCTGCGACGACGTGACGCATTATATCTTTAACGACTGGGGCGGAGACATGATTACTTTCGCAACCGGTAACACGGTGACGATCACAAAGCTCATCAAGACCGGCGGGCCCGGGAATCTCTTTGAGGAAAACATGCAGATTGAATTCATGCAGCAGTACGGGTACCGTCCGGGAGAAGACTCCGAATCGCTGAAGGATTATCTCGATCAAGAGCTGGGGCTGACCTCTAAAGAATTCCTTGCCAAGGGGGTTGGCTTCCGCCATCCCGTCGATCTGACACAGGATTATGATTATCACCTGTTTGCTCGATCCAGTGGGAATGTTCCTCTGGACGAAGGCGAGGAATACCTCATTCTTTTTGAAACCGAAATCGCATTTCCATCAACTTACAAAATAAGAGAATATTATACGCCCTTTATCTGCCCTTTGAATACCAGTAAGTATCAAGCTGTTCTGCAGGGAGCATACGGCTTCACCTACGATGATTATGATTTAACCATGACGAAAGATTTCTGGAATACATTTATGGGGGAATGAGTTCATCGGCCCCGGCGTGCGAAACCGCGCCGGGGCTTCTCTGCCCAAAAACAAATGGGGGTATTCGCAATGAAAAAAACAATTCTGGCCGTTTTTGCACTTCTGCTCCTGCTGCTCTGCGCCTGCGCGCAGACGGAGAAGGAGCTTACGTTCGAAGAAAAAATGGAGCTGCCCGGGTACAGCGAAGATCCGGATTATTTCAATTCTCCTATCAAAACGTTTGCCAAGTATGAAAAACATCTCATTAAAGAGGGAAAAGATTATGCCGCCGCCATCATACGCTGCGATAAAGTAATACATTATCTTGTCAACCGTAAATTCGATCAGGAGCAATATGGCTTTGTCTCCTTTTCCACCGGCAACACGGTGACGGTTACCAAAATTATAAGGAGTGTAGGTGCGCCGGATGTTTTCACAGAAGACATGCGAATTGAATTTTTCCAGCCGTATGGATATCGCCCGGAATCCTCGGAAGAATTTGACAGGTACTTTATTAAAGAGCTCTGCATGACAAGAAAGGATTTCACCTCGCTGGACAACGGTTTTCGCGTCCCCATTCAGCCGAACGGAGATTATCATTTCTTTATGCACGCCTCCGATCAGGCGATTGTTCCGCTTGACGAGGGCGAAGAATATCTCATTCTTCTAAAGTCAGACATCTCCCCGGAAAGCAATACAAGAAAATATTATTATGATCTTATTTGTCCTCTGAATGTTGAGAAATACAAAGACGTTTTCAACGGAAAGGGCGGCTTTTCTTTTCTCCTAGATGATTTAAACCTTTTAGAAGAGTTTTGGAACGCGTTTATGGATTGACCGCTTTTCTGTTTTCCTTCGTTCCGCGCGCTTAAACCAAGTTTCTGTTGAATTTTGCCGGGAAACGTAGTAATATACTTAGCGGTGTATTTTGCCGTATTTTACTAGGAACAGGAGTGTTTATATGAGTTCTTATAACAAGAAATGCGTTGAAGATATCGACGTGACGGGTAAGAAGGTTATCGTAAGAGTTGATTTTAACGTGCCGCTCAATGCGGAAGGTCAGATTACTGACGACAAGAGGATCGTAGCGGCGCTTCCCACCATAAAATATTTAGTCGATCATAAGGCGAAGGTCATTCTGGTTTCCCACATGGGGAAGCCGAAGGGCGAATACAATCCCAAGTATTCCATGGCGCCGGCCTCTAAAAGGCTCGGCGAGCTTCTTGGTACAGAGGTGATCCAGGCAAAGGACGTGATCGGTGAAGACGCGAAGGCCAAGGCCGCCGCTCTGAAAGAGGGACAGGTCATGATGCTGGAAAACGCGCGCTTCCATAAAGAAGAAGAAAAAAATGACCCGGCCTTTGCTAAGGAGCTGGCGAGTCTTGCGGAAATTTACGTGAACGACGCGTTCGGTACGGCGCACAGAGCGCACGCCACGACGGCCGGCATCGCGGATTATCTGCCGGCGGTCTCCGGTTATCTTATCCAGAAGGAAATCAGCATCATGGGGAAGGCGCTTGCAAACCCGGAGCGTCCGTTCGTCGCGATTCTCGGCGGCGCAAAGGTTGCGGACAAGCTGAACGTGATCTCCAACCTGCTTGAAAAATGCGACACGCTCATCATCGGCGGGGGCATGGCGTATACGTTCCTCAAAGCGCAGGGAAAAGAAGTAGGAAAATCTCTTGTAGATGCGACAAAAATTGATTACTGCAAGGAAATGATTGAAAAAGCGGAGAAGCTCGGCAAAAAGCTGCTGCTGCCTATCGATACGAAGGTGGCCGCAGCCTTCCCGGATCCGATCGACGCGCCCATTGAGGTAAAAACGGTTTCTGTTGACGCGATCCCGGCGGAGATGCAGGGACTCGATATCGGCGAAAAAACGGCGGCGCTGTTTGCCGACGCCGTGAAGAGCGCCAAAACAGTCGTATGGAACGGACCGATGGGCGTATTTGAAAATCCCGTTCTGGCGGAAGGAACGATTGCAGTTGCCAAAGCCATGGCGGAAACCGACGCGATTACGATCGTAGGCGGCGGAGATTCTGCCGCAGCCGTTAAGAAAATGGGCTATGCCGATAAGATTACGCATGTTTCCACTGGAGGCGGCGCTTCTCTCGAATTCCTGGAAGGAAAGGTTCTCCCCGGAATCGCGTGCCTTTTAGATAAATAATCATTTACAAGGAGCATAAACAATCATGAGCAGAACAAAAGTAATCGCGGGCAATTGGAAAATGAATAAAACCCCGGCAGAGGCCGCGGAATTTATAATGGAGCTGAAGGAATCCGTAAAGGGAATTAAAAACGAAATCATTGCAGCCGTTCCGTTCGTCTGCATTCCTGCGGCTCTGACGGCCTCGGAGGGCAGCAATATTAAAATTGCCGCGCAGAACATGCACTGGGAAGACAAGGGCGCTTATACCGGCGAGGTTTCCGGCGCAATGCTGAAGGACCTCGGCGTTGAATACGTGATCATCGGTCACTCGGAGCGGCGCGAATATTTCGGAGAAACAAACGAAACCGTGAACCGCAAGGCGCACGCGGCTTTCAAATACGGTCTGAAGCCGATTATCTGTGTCGGCGAATCGCTGCTGCAAAGAGACGAAGGCGTTACTGCAGAGCACGTCCGTTACCAGGTAAAGGTTGCGCTAAAGGATCTTAGCGCCGAACAGGTCGAAACGCTGATCCTCGCATACGAGCCGATCTGGGCAATCGGAACGGGCAGAACCGCAACGACGGAGCAGGCGCAGGAGGTCTGCAAAATCATCCGCGATACGGTCGGCGAGCTTTACGGAAGCGAAACGGCGGAAAAGGTTCGCATTCAGTATGGCGGAAGCGTCAACGCCGAGACCGCGGAAGGATTATTCAGCATGCCTGACATCGACGGCGGTCTCGTAGGCGGAGCAAGCCTCAAGGTAAAAGATTTTACGATCATCGCAGGCGATCGTTCTTAAAAAAAGCGCGCGGCGGGACACATGGCAGCGAAACGCAGCAAATACGATTCTTATGATGATGAAAGCAAGGGCAAGCTGCAGAAGGTTTTCAAGCCTCTGCTGATTGCCCTTGCAATCGTTATTGGAATTTGCCTGCTTTGTCTGGCATTTGAAGCCGCCGGCCTGTTTCCCGGCAGCCTTTTGAACCGGTTTGCCGTTTCGTCCTTCCTCTCGGATCAATACGGCGGGGAAATCGTTTCCTTTGAACGCTATGACCAGGAATCCGGAAATTATATTTATAAATGCACCGTAGACGGAAAGCCGTGCGAAATCGGCGCAAAGGGGTTTAAAATTCGTTACGACGGTTATTATAACGATTACGGCCGGAACGTCTATTTTGAAGGCGTCGTGGAAAACGATCTGAGCGCTTTTCTGAATCAGAGGTGGGCCGAAAAATATACCGATAATACGGCGTCCTGGACTTGTACGATCGATATCCCGCTCAGTGATTCCGCATATCCTTCCGCGCAGACGGAGGACACGGAGGAAAACGAGGAACTGATCAAGGCCGCGCTCAAAACATACGGCGGCAGTCTGTGCTTCACCGTAGAAGTCCGCGGAACAGAGCTTTCCATGGACGACTATAAAGGCGTGGTTTACCGCGCCGTCGATATCCTGCAGCAGGAAATGGACAACAGGCCGCAAAGCATGCAGATGTACTATTATCGGCAAAATGCTGAAGAGCCGGTGCTGCAATATGAATCGACCGTTCAGACGTTTCAGTTTAATTACAACGAGAACGGAATCCGCCGGGCGACGGATCTCCACAGATACGTGGAGGTCCCCAGTGAACTGAAAACAAAAGCAAACATATATTATACTGTCAAACGGATTTTCCTGATCGTCGTTTCCGGAACGGTTATCGCGCTTTCTGTTTTATGGTGCGTCCGCAGATACCGAAAGCACAAGCGTTACAAAAATTCTGGCGTTTGACGGAGCGATACGTATGTGGAGTGGTTTTTTTGCGTAAAATTTCTGTCGTTTTTACCGGCGGGGGCTCTGCCGGACATGTCACCCCAAATCTGGCTTTAATCCCTATATTAAAAACTAAATTTTCAAATCTGGATCTCCATTATATCGGCTCGGAGGACGGCATTGAAAAAGAAATTCTGGCAAAGCATCCGGAAATTACGTATCATAGCGTGCGCACAGGCAAGCTCAGAAGGTATTTTTCCTGGAAAAATTTTTCTGATCCGTTCCGCGTTATGGCGGGCTATCATGATGCCAAGAAGCTGATCAAAGAGCTCCGGCCAGCCGTTGTCTTTTCAAAGGGCGGATTCGTTTCGGTTCCGGTGGCGGCCGCGGCGCATTCCTGCAAGGTTCCCGTAATTGCGCACGAATCTGATCTCACGCCGGGACTGGCAAATAAAATTTCGGCGCGTTACGCGACAAAAATTTGTACAACGTTTCCCGATACGGTCAAGGATCTGCCAAAAGGAGTCGGCGTTTATACCGGCTCGCCCATCCGCCCCGAGCTTTTCCGCGGGGACGCCGCACGGGCGCGGGCGCGCTACGCCTTTGACAGGAAGCCCGTCATTCTGATTATGGGAGGCAGTCTCGGATCCGCAGCGCTGAATAAAGCCGTTCGCGAGAACGTGCCCGTTCTGATAAAAACGTATAACATCATTCATTTATGCGGGAAAGGCAACATCGAAGAAAAATACAAGAGTTATGCGCCGTCCTACCGGCAGTTTGAATTTATCTCCGAAGAGCTCCCCGACGCGCTGGCGCTTGCGGATTTCGTTATTTCCCGCGCCGGTTCAAATGCGATCCACGAATTTCTGGCGCTGCACAAGCCCATGCTTCTGATCCCGCTTCCCCTCTCCGCGAGCCGCGGCGATCAGATCCTGAACGCAGAATCCTTTGAAAGAAGAGGCTACGCAATCGTTTTGCGCGAAGAAAAAATTACTCCCTCCACGTTTCTGTCCGCCATTTCTTATCTGGAAAAGGACAAACAAAAAATGATTGCCGCCATGGAGTCCGAGCAAAATACGAACGGGGCTAAAGCGATCGCGGAAATCATTGCAGAGCAGATCCGATGTTCACTGAAGCAATAGACGGCTCTGTATTTTCCTTCGAAACGGATCCCGCCGTTTTTTCTCCCGGAAAAATCGACGCCGGTACGCGCGCCATGCTTTCCGAAGCCGACTTGCGCCCCGGCGATAAAATTCTGGATCTGGGGTGCGGATACGGCGTCGTCGGAATTTGGGCCGCGCAAAAGGCGGGACCGGAAAACGTGGTCATGTGCGATATTTTACCGGCGGCGGTCGCGCTGTCAAAAGAAAATGCCTTGCGAAACGGACTCGACGAGATCCAAATCATACAAAGCGACGGCTTCGAACGGATTGAAGCGCACGATTTCACGATCATTTTAAGCAATCCGCCGTACCATGCGGATTTTTCAGTTCCAAAGCGCTTTATTGAAGACGGCTTCCGCCATCTTGCGATCGGCGGCAGGATGCTGATGGTTACAAAGCGTCTGGACTGGTATAAAAATAAGTTGACTTCTGTGTTCGGCGGTGTCAGAATAAAGGAAACGGACGGATATTATGTTTTTACCGCCGAGAAGCGGAGCGAGGCACCGCCTCCCAAGGCCAGGAAAACACGGCATCTGTCAAAAAAGCTTGAAAGGGCCCGTCAAAATGAAAAAAATGTGGTTAAGAGGCGCAGAAGACAACACTGATCTTTATGCGGCGTTCCGAGGCAGCTTTTGCAGCGATACGGAGCGGGAACTTCCGTTTGCGGTTTCCGGCTGCTCCTGGTACCGCGTGTTTGTAAACGGAACAGAGCTTACGGAAGGACCGGATCGGTATGACGATGCGCATCCGGTTTACAAAGAAGTCTTCTGCCGCGTCCGGCAGGGAGAAAATATCATTTTTGCCGTCGTGCACAGCGTCGGTATTCCGACCAGGATTTTGAAGAACACGGCTCCGTTTTTTGCCTGCGAGTCGCCAGGCCTTTCAATCGAATGGAGCTGTACGCGTTTAGACGCCTATGAGCGGAAAGTCCGAAGGATTAATCCGGAGCTCGGCTGGATGGAATGTCGTACCATCAAAGAGCTTCCGCCGGACGCGGCGTGGGAACGTCCGGATTTTTTGGAGAAGGATCCGTACGGAGCCTTCTGCCGCGATTCCGCCAAGGCCGTCTCGCAGGTAGAGCTTGCCGCCGTTCCGATCGGCCGGGGATTTCTGATGCAGCGCTTTGGCTACGAATACGATGACATTCCGGCAGCGTTTTACCTGCGCTCGCTGGATCCTCCGGATCGTACGGATCGTCAGGGCGTTTGGTTCCGATTTGATCTGCGGAAAATTTGTCTGTTCCGGTTCGAGGCCGAAATTACGACTCCGGCGGGAACCGTTTTTGAAATCGGGTATGCAGAGACTCTGACCGACGGCCGCGTCGCCCCTTATATTACGCTTTCAGCAGGGGCCTCCTGCAATCTTGACCGTTATATTCTGAAAGAAGGGCGGCAGACGTTCGGCAATCTTACTCCCCGCGGCGGAAGATATGCGGAAATTCACATTCTCGGAGATCCAGAGGCTGTAACGCTGCATTCCTGCCGCTTTTGGCAGAGAACGTATTTCCCTCTCATTACGGGTTCCTTTTCCTGTGGTGACGAGCTGCTGGATAAAATCTGGAAAACGGGCGCCGTAACGCTGCAAAGCTGCGCGGAAGACGCAATTACCGATAATCCGACGCGCGAACGAGGCGAATGGACGGGAGACGCCGTCTCCGCGCCGATGGATCTCATTGCCGCAGCATTCGGCGATTTTTCCCTGATCCGCAGAGCGCTGAAGCACAGTGCGGATTGCGCCGGACCCGACGGCTGCGTAGCGGGCCTCTCCCCGGGCGGCGGACTCTGCGTTTCCTCGTATGCGCTGCAATGGGTTTCGGCGTGCAAAAGATATTTTACATATACGGGAGATGACGGTTTTTACAGAGAGGCGTATCCGGCCGCTCTGAAAAACATGGCATATTTCCGGGAGCATTATACGCCCGGTATCGGATTGGATCGAGAAATTCACTGGCTTTTTATTGACTGGGGATATGTTACAAACGACGGCCCCGGAGATTTGGCGGCGCTTCTTCTGCTCTGCGGCGCGCTTGACGCCATGTCCGAGTGGAGCGGATGGATGTCCGATCCGGAGCGGGAAAAAGACTTCTTAGCCTGGAGAGAAGACGCCGCCGGCGTAATCGGGCGATATCTTTCCGAACTGCAGTATGATTTTCGCCGGATCGGCCTGCACAGGACGGCGCTTTCCTATGGAGCCGGGCTGATTCCCCTGGAACACAGGCAGGCGGCGCTGCAGTCGATCAAGGAGCATTACCTGAATTGTTTTCCGAATCGAAAGGACGCGCCCCGCCTTTCCGCTCCCTCTGAAACCTGCCCGCAGCTGATTACGCCGTACTTTTCGCATTTTGTCTTTCCTCTTCTCTTCGAAGCAGGAGAAGGTGCGTTTGTGATTGAGCAATATAAAAAATGCTGGGGCTGGATGCTGACGCAGGAGGACGGTACCTGGCTGGAGGTTTTCGATCCGCGCTGGTCCCATTGTCACGAATGGTCCGGCTGTCCGACCTGGCAGCTGTCTGTGTATGTACTCGGCCTGCACCGCCGGTTTGATATTGAAACGAACTGCTTTGAGTACAGCGCGGCGGATGCCGGCATCCGCGATGCGGAGGGATCGATTCCCGCGGAGGGAGGCGCGGTCCGGCTCCGTTTGCGCGAGGGGAAATTTCTTTCAATTTCCTCGGATGTTGATATCACCGTGATCCATGGCACGAAGCGGATCCGCATTCCCGCTTGCGGCGAGCGGATCCTTTTAACAGAAAGTCTGGAGGAGGTTTCCAATGAAACAATATGAAAAGGTTCGCATCGGTCTTTACAGTGCCGGGCTGCGTGCCTATTGGGCGCAGTTTGAAGGCTTAAAGGAGCGTCTGGACGGATATAACGCATTTCTTTCCAGGCGGCTGTCGGAGCTTGGAGACGTGTATAACTTTGGTTTTGTGGATACGGAAGAGGCCGGCGCGGCGGCGGGGAATTATTTTCGGGAAAACGGCGTAGACCTTATTTTTGCCCACAGCGCTACGTATTTTACATCGTCCTGCGTTTTGCCCGTACATCAGGAATATGGCGCTCCCGTAATTTTTTTGAATCTGCAGCCCACGGCAGAGATGAATTATGCTGCCTCCGGAACGGGCGAATGGCTTGCGCACTGCGTGGCTTGTCCCATCCCAGAGGTTTCAAACGCGTTTGAGCGCGCCGGGTTAACGGCATCTTTCATAAACGGCCTTCTGGGGCAGGAACAAACCCCGGCAATTTCTCTTGCGGATGAAAATACCGCGGCGCGGCCGGAGGCGCTTAACGCCTGGAAGGAAATTCGGGAATGGGTGCTCGCGGCAAAAATCCGGAAAAATCTGGCAGGAAGCCGCTTCGGCTTCCTGGGAGGCTATTACAGCGGCATGCTCGACATGTACAGCGATTTTACGCTGCTTCAAAGCAAGACGGGAATTCATATCGAGATTCTTGAAATGTGCGATATTGCCAAGGCGCTGGAAAACGTTACAGACGCAGAAACGGCTGAAATGCTGGAAAAAATCAACGCATTTTTTGAAATTTCCGGCGATTCTCCTTCCGATCCGATCGCGCGGCGTCCTGAGGAAGCGCAGCTCCGCTGGTCCGCTAAGGTCGCCTGCGCGCAGCGGCGGCTGACGGAGCAGTATCGCCTGGATGCCCTCTCTTATTATTATCACGGGCAAGACGGCGGCTATTACGAGGAAATTCAAAGCGGCTTCATCGTCGGGAACTCGCTTCTGACCGCCGAAGGAATCCCCTGCGCGGGAGAAGGCGATATTAAAACGAATCTTGCGATGAAAATCTCGGATATCATAGGCTGCGGCGGCAGCTTCAGTGAAATCGTTGCGGCGGACTTTAATCGAAATACGATGATCATCGGTCACGACGGTCCGTTTCACGTCGCGATCGCCCGAAAGAAGCCGATTCTGCGCGGAATGGGCGTTTATCATGGAAAAAAGGGCAGCGGCGTTTCCGTAGAAGCAAAGGTTCGAACCGGGCCGGTTACGACGCTCGGCGCGGCGCAGACCAGGACCGGATTAAAATTTATTATCAGCGAAGGGGAGGCAATGGATTATCCCGTTCTGCTGAACGGCAATACGATGACGCATATCCGTTTCGGGAAAGCGCCGTCTGAATATATGGATCAATGGTTCCCGGAGGCGCCGACGCATCACTGTGCCGTTTCCGTAGGGCATAATGCGCCCGTTTTTGCAAAGGCGGCCAAGCTGATGGGCATTCCTTTCGCAATCGTGTAAGCGCGCGCCGCTCAGCGCGGAAGCAAAAAAAGAGCCGCTCGTTGCGCATTGGCTGCACGGGCGGCTCTCGTCAAATTTAATTTAAAAAATCGTATCAGTACAGCGCCCGGTAGAGCGTAAGCAGATCTTCCTCACTTACAGGCTCCGAAGCAATCACCAGCATGCTGTCCGTACGCGTTACCGTCTTGCCCGAGGCCTCCAGGGCAGCGGAGATGTCCACGTATTTTATGCCGTAATGATTGAATTCCGTTTCTCCCGAAACGTCAAGTCCCATTGTCTTTTCGGCAAATGCTTTCGGGACAAGCAGCCGCTGGCCGTCTCCCATAAATACCGCTTTCGTATTTGAGGAATCAAGCATCACCATCTCGCGCTGCACAAACGCATTGTACGAGCCGGCCTTGAGGACGATCATATCCTTACTCAGCGCGTCCGGGATGCGGATTTTCATTTTGGACGTTGTGTAACGATAATTAAATCTGTCGTTCGGCGCCGTATCACCCAGATCAATAAACTGCATGATGTCGCCGCCGTCCACGGAATTGTCCGCCCATTTGAAATCAAAGGAGGATACCACGCCGATCAGCGACGCGGAAACCTTTATCTGGATATAATTGTCCTTCACCACATACTCGGCGCGTCCGATCTCTTCCATTTCCCAGGAATTGTTTACAAACTTCATAACGGAGCACGTGTTGCCGCTTTGCGTGCGGTTCAGAACATAATCGTAGCCGTACCAGCCCGTGTTTCTGTCGCAGTCCGAGTCGATAAACAGATTCATCCAGTTCGTACCGGACGGCTCCGTAATGGTATCCGCGCATTCAGCATAGAAATACACGTATTTTTCTGTCTTGGAAACCTTGCACACCGCGAAATCATTCCGCCCGGTTTCGTTCGTATAATGAAGCTGCCCTACGTACGACTCGGCATCGCGGTGCGCCGTATCTCCCGTGTAATCACGGTACTCCGGGCCTACGGCATACCACTGTCCAACGGAGCCGTTCAGATCGATGCTCTTCTGACCGAACGCCGTCTGCACGTTGCGCGAGCCCTTATACTGGCGGATATTCTGCGCCATCTGATAATAATAGTTATCGTTATAAAGGCCTTTCACAGGCTCGATGTCCCTTGAAAATTCCGGATTAAACGCATCAACATAATAATGTCTCGTCCATTCGTTATTATCGGTAACGGTATACGTATTTGCGATGGTCTGGCCAACGGCCGCGCCCGCCTCCCATCTGCCGGCCCACCATTCGTTCCACCCGATAAGCATGATCAGGCCGGGATCCTGCTCGATGGCATAATCAAACTGCTCTTCAAACGCATACCCTTTTCCGGACGAGCCGCTTTCATAAAGGGAGAAGCCGAAATCCGAATCGGTTGCATTGGCAGGCTGCTTTCCGTCATGATAGCTGCGGCCTGCATTCGTTCCAAAGCTCCCGTTCACCCAGAAGCCGCTCATAACAATCATCTGCTCAACATCGCCCTCGGGAGACTTTCCCGGCTTCTGCGGATACAGATCCGCCCACGGCCAGGCATTTTTTCCATCGGATTTTGTATACCATTCGCTTCCCGTATACGCCCAGCTCCTCCGGAATGTAAAGAACGAACGGATTTCATCCGGAAGCTCAAGATACATTTCCTCCGGAGCAAAAATCAGCGGTTTTCCATCATATTTGAACCACAGCTCCTCGTATCTGCCTCGGGAATAAAGGTTGCTCCAGAGCGCCATAAGAGAAGAGCGGGAAAGGTCGACCTCGTTTCCGCAGTGGAACATGATCTGCGGCGTCCGGTATCCCTCCTCACGCATTTTACTCCACACCTTAAGAATTGTCTCATACGTGTTTTCATAGGTCTGACCGTTCGTAGCGTCTATGAATATAAAATCTATGCCGGCCGCGGTCAGCTGATAGGTGTGCTTTCTGATCACCCATTCATCGTCAGAGCGATAATATCCGAAATACGGTTCCGCCCAATAATGCGCAAAGCCAAGCGGTCCCTGCTGTATCATTTCGATCAGCTTGCTGCTGCCGCCCTCATAGTATGCTTTCGTATGGTCGTAAATGGGCTGCGACGAGGTTCCGTCGTGCCACAGAAAGTAAAAAATCCCTACCTTCTTGTCATTCACTGTATTGTTGCCGGTGCCGGTAAAACGTCCCTCATCGTCGGTGCTCACCCAGGTATCGGCAAAAACGTCTCTTGAATTCATCATGTTCGCTACCTCCATATTGTTTTCATATTCCAAGCCGGATATTTTTATATCCGAAAGATACGCGCAATCCTGCATATGGTGAAGCCATATATTAAAATATCCGGTTTCTTCTATACTGTCCGCGATTGTATCACGGATCGCAGGAGTATCCGAACCGGGGCCGTACAGATTGATCGTCCCGTTTTCTATTTTCACCGACGCAAGCTCTGTCTTTTCGCCGCTGTCGTTCTCTGCGGAAACGGTAATCGTGTCCGCGGCCATATCATCCTCAATATACATCCGGCGCTCTTTAGAAAAATCAATGCCGTCCGGTATGTCCATATATGTTGTTTCCGGCCAGGTCCCCGTGCGCATGCCGATCCGATCCTTTTGGATCGCGATCCAGATTCCGGACTGCGTCGTGGCGTCGGCAGAAGCATTGTCAAGACGGAGCCCGAAATAAAGCGCGTTCCACGGCGATTCCACGACGTCCGTGATTTGAACGGCAAACTCATAATACGCCGTCGTGCCGTCTGTAAACCTCCTGTTAAAATTCACGGCGCTTACAGTTTCCTTCTGCAGAGTAACGGTACCGTTTTCACTGCTCGCGTTATTCAGCTGAAAAATCCCGTCCTCCTGATTATACTCGTATACGGATGGCTCGCTGTCTGCGCCGTCGCCCAGACGCAGCGTTCGCGGCATGCTCAGCTCCGTAGTCGTATCCCATTCTGTCTGAGGAGGCTCGCTGCATCCGCACAGGATGCACACCGTCAGAATCATAAGGAAAGATAACATGCACAGATTCCGCTTCATACCATTCCCTTCCTTTTCCCTTATTCGTTAAGAAGCACATGCCTATTTTCCGCAGCGGCAAGCTCTGTGGGATCATAGCCTGTTTCAGCCTCATACGGCATAAAATACGCAAGCAGGCTCCAGCCCCAGAACGGGTCAAGGCCGCAGCCGCGCTTTGACTCGGTCGCGTAATACTCTCGATCCCCGATTTTCTTTACATTTTCGTAGGTCTCCTCCGCCAGTCTCCTGGCAAGCTCTGAATAGCCGTATTTTCTAAGTCCCTGAAATACATAGTAATTAGTTGGAATCCAGGTGTTGGCACGCCAGGAGCAGCCGAGATCTCCAGGCAGATATTCTTCGGAGTATCCGGGCTCGCTCGCGGAAAGCGCAGGGTAAACAAATCCGCGATTAAATTCATTCGGATTCATAAGATAGTCTTCAACCAGATGTCTTGCCATTTCCTGATCCGCAATGCCGGCCCACATCGAGGCAAAGACTCCGATATACCGCACTTTTATTTTCTCTCCCGTGCGTCTGTCTATATCGTAAAAAATTTTATCGTCGCTGTCCCACATATATTTTAAGACAGCATCACGCAGCTCGCGTGCATACCCTTTCAATGCGCGCGCGTCCTCCTCGCGGCCAAGTATGTGTGCTACAAGAGAAAACGCTTCGCACTCCCGCACAAGATAGCTGTTTAAATCTACACCGCAGCAGAAAGAGTCGTACCAATAGCCTGCTCTTTCGTGCTGATTGTCCATTCCGGTATGCGGTGCACTGTCCCAATACGCGAGTCCCTTATAATTTTGGGGATTACAAAGCCAGTACAGCAGATATTTCTTCATTCTATTATAATAGTAGAAATCATTTTCTCGAAGAAAGTCAAGCGTTCCGTCTCTGTTATAGATCAGAAGCGAGATTTGTGCAAGGAAAGGCTTTACGTGCTCGGAAAGCTGTTCCTCTCCGCCCTTGGAGGATCTTTGGATATGGCCGTTTTCCTTTTGCAGATCAAGAAAAATTTCAATTCCGCTTCGCGCATAAAATGTTGTCCATCCCAGATACAGCTGTACAATCGTTTCAAAGTACTGATCCCAATCGTAAAGGGTGGCATATTCATACCCCGTATAATACGGTTTCCCCGTGACGGCGTCTGTAAATACACCCTTTTGCTTCATCATTTCATTAATACGAATAAAATCCTCACAAGACATAAAACTCACCTATCCTTCTGTATTCTGCTGCGCAAAG
>ERZ1673742.1254-NODE-1254-length-24251-cov-39.921723_pt1 | contig 24251 bp, 23 predicted proteins | sample MGYA00580208_ERZ1673742 | MGnify/ENA primary metagenome ERZ1673742 (study PRJEB41218, sample SAMN15661774) | gut metagenome | host: Homo sapiens | place: Canada: London | collected 2015-08-20/2019-03-30 | study: EMG produced TPA metagenomics assembly of...
CGAAAATCGAATGTCCTTTACACTGGTGCGGGAAATGGGACTTGAACCCACACGCCAATACTGACACAAGCACCTCAAGCTTGCCTGTCTGCCGATTCCAGCATCCCCGCAAATCAGCTTGTTTATTATATCAGATAATTTTACATTTGTCAAGCACAAAAATTTACATTTTCGTTTTTTATTTTACACTGTCGCTTTTACGGCGTTTTATTTACCTGCTGTAACTGTTGCAATCAATGTTACACTACCGAAACATCTATCTTCAGCTCGCCGTTTTCGTCCTCGTACCAGGTTTCCCACGCAAAATACTTATCCCAGCAATCGCACTCGCTGAAATCCATATATTCCGCATTGAACTCCTCCGCTTCTTCCGCAGGCACAAGCCAGCCGCTGCAATCGCTCGCAATCAGCCCGTTCTTCACCTGCTCGTGGCCCTCTTTGCAATCAAGGAAAAACACGCTTCCCTTTTTTGCGGCAGCCTGCTGAATCATTTCAATGAATTTAGTAAATCCGAGCGGCTCTCTCGTTCTCAATCCTGTTATCATAAATGCACCTTGCCTTTATCTCTTGCTTTTATCTCTTGATAGTACAATAAATTATAACACTATACCGCCGCAAAGTCAAACCTACCCTCGCCTTATTATTCGCTTGATGCCGAATATATTTGTTTTTAAAAGCGGCGATTATAATAGTCCCGACAGATAAAAGCCGTCCACTTACCAAAAACGGCTCGTGAACGGCTTTTTGCTGTAAGCCCGTTACATCTGGAGCGATTCTATTACCGCCCCTACAGCTTTTATCGCTTTGCCTGTTGCCTTCTTGACGTTCTGCGTCTTGTTCGAGGTCATAGCCTTTGTTGCGGCAAAAGCAATGCCGCCTGCCACCATTGCGGTAGCGGCACATATCATATTATTGGAAGTTTTCTTGCTCATTTTTCCGTTTCCTTTCATAACCGCCTTTTTCGGCTCGATAATATAATGTGCCGCCGTTAAAAAATTATAGCTTGATAAATCTGACATCAGAATTTGCCTTATTATCCTCTTTGTGTATCAGAAATAAAGTGAGCTATATAAAATTTACATCTCGACAATATGATAATTTTGTGCTAAAATAAATGTATGTGTAAAAAAGAAAGGTCGTTTTTTAATGTCACAGCATAAAATAATAGCGGCTATCCATGACCTCTCCGGCTATGGAAGATGTTCGCTTTCCGTTATATTACCCGTTATCTCTGCTATGGGGATACAGGTCTGTCCGGTTCCGACCGCCGTTATGTCAACTCACACCGGCGGCTTTACCGATATTGCTATGGAGGATCTCACAGATCATATTTCAGCCTGCTATAACCACTACGAAAAACTGCATCTGAAGTTTGATGCAATCTACAGCGGTTTTCTCTCATCTCCGAAACAGGTGGATTGCTGTCTTGAATTCCTTCACGGAAACCCCGACTCACTTAAAGTAGTGGATCCGGTAATGGGCGACAACGGAAAACCCTACAGCACTTACACTCCCGAGCTTATCCGCAGGATGAAGGAGCTTGTTGATGCCGCAGATGTTATAACACCTAATCTCACCGAAACATGTATGCTTCTCGGAGAGGAATGCCCTCCCGTAATGTCGGTGGCACAGGCACGCTCGTGGCTTGCCCGCCTCAGCGACAAGCCCGGAATAGTAGTAATAAAGGGAGTACCTTTGATAGACGATGACGGTCAGAAGCTCTCTAACGTAGGCTTCGACAAGGAAAGCGGCAGCTTCTGGCGTATCGACTGGGATCATATTCCCGTACATTACCCCGGCACAGGCGACATCTTCACTTCAGTGCTTACCGCATCATTGCTGAAGGGCGAAAGCCTGCCTATCGCCCTTAACCGTGCAACCACGTTCACGGAAATTGCCGTTAAAACCACCTACAGCTACGGTACCGAGCCACGACTTGGCGTGCTGTTTGAGGATTGTCTTAGCTGGCTTATGACTAATACGGTACTGTGCGACTACCGCAAGCTCTGATAATATCCGATATTGCTTTTTACCGCTTTGCCGCATTGCAAAGCGGTTTTGCAATTTTCGTTCAAAAAAAATCAAAAAATTGTCGAAAAAGGGTTGACAAACGTTTGACTTTGTGATACAATATTATCTGTTGTCACGGCACAGCAAAAGCCGATGAAGCCGAGAGTAAAAAAATTAAAAAAATTTTAAAAAACTCTTGACAAGCGGTTTTCGATATGATATAATATAACACGTCGGTTGACAAGAAACAAATTAACAAGCTGGTGTAGCTCAGTTGGTAGAGCAGCTGATTTGTAATCAGCAGGTCGGGGGTTCGAGTCCGTCCACCAGCTCCAATTTTTTCTTTAACTTAATATGGGAGTGTTCCCGAGTGGCCAAAGGGGGCAGACTGTAAATCTGTTGCGTTTCGCTTCGGTGGTCCGAATCCACCCGCTCCCACCAAACCCGTAAGATTTTCTTACGGGTTTATTTTTATATAGTTTATATAGTTTGCCCCTTGCCTGTGAAGACAGACGAGGGGGTATTGTCAAAAATCAGTTTTCAAGATATTTCAGGAAGTCGTCTATATTTTTTCTTTTAGCCGTGACGGACAGGTGATGTTAAATATGCAAGCTGACAAAATTTTAACATAGGAACGTTTGTTGACTGTTATTGCCGGAAACAAAAAACGGAGCCGCAATTATTACTGCGGCTCTGCTTATATTTAATTTTTTCCCGTTCCGTTGCAATACTTACATCTTCTGTTTCCCTTACAGCCCTGGCATACTACCCAGCCATCGCCGCCCTGTCCGTATGTATTGTACGACATACCGCCTCTGCCATGGCAAACCTGACACAATCCGCTTCCGTGACAAACACTGCAGTTATTTATCGTCGGTATAGTCGGCTTTACCGACGGAGTATAATTCGAATCGGGTGCCACAGTCTGACCTCCGCTGTTTGAGCTGTCGACCGAATATCCTCTGCCCTCAAAAGTGAATTCTTCCTGCTCGTATGATATTGCCGCTTCTATTTTAAACTCAGCCGAATTACCACTTATTTTCAGAAGTGTAACCGTCATATATACAAACATTTCGGGATTATCCTTAGTGGTATATACGTTGTTCACTCCGTTTTCCATAACATAATACTCGCCATAGCAATTCGATAACGATAAAGCGGTCTTATCGAACTGTTTTCCCTCAACAAAATATGAGTCGGGAATCATTGCCGAAATCGCATATCCATCGGTTACAGAATCGTTCACATTTGATATGCCAAGCAAATATACACCGTCGTCATGAGCCAAGAACGAGTTTCCGCTTGTTTCACTGCTTCCGCTACGGTTGATTTCAGCAGTACCCGGCTTAAGATCCGTCACGGGCGCACTTGTTTCAGGCAATGTATTCTGAGAATTGCCGTTATTGTACGATGTAGCCGGTGCCGATACTTCTCCGAAGCTCTGTGAATCCTTCCCGCCCAATGACGAAACAACCAACACTGTGACTATTATAGAAACGATAACAAGAAGCACCCCGACGCATATTCCGATTATCAGCGGTGCCTTGCTTTTTTTCTTAGGATACTGCACTCCCGCATTACCGACTGTCGTGTTATTTCCGTTGTATACGGGCGGCGGTGTTACCGGCTGTGGGTTACTATACTGCACATCGGGCTCTGAAACGGTTTCAGCAATATCTGCCGTTTCGGTGCTTATCTGCCTTGTGCCGCAGCTGCCGCAGAATTCCGCATCGGCAAGCAGTTTTCTTCCGCATTTTCTGCAAAACTTGAAATTCTGTGTATTATTCAGATAATTAGCGGTGTTATCCATAATTTTCCCTTCTTGAATGATACAAAATGTATTTTTGCAACAAGCCCTTTATATTTATATCGACAGATTTATCCAAAAATTTAATATATTGTACGCATCCGATGCGGTAAAAATTTTGCAAGAAAAATCGGACATCACGAAAAAACGCCCGCACACCTCATAAAAGTGCAAATTTCTCCTTGACAAACCTTTTCCTTTGTGCTACAATAATTATCCAAACAAACGGGGCCGTAAAGGTTTCGACGGGGATTGTGAACCCGGCTAAGCACGCAGAGATCGCCTTATCTCTTTAAACGGGGCATTTTTAAAATTAAACGCAGACAATAGATCTGAATTAGTAGCTGCCTAAGTGCGCTACCGTCCTTGTAGAGAGCGCTGTGGCTCTATAAAGGGCGTCGACTAACAGCCAATGTTTTCGGTGAGAGTCCTGTAACCGTCAACACATCAAAGGACTACCGGACTTCTATCCTGTGAGCCGGAGAGGAGAAAGGGAATTTCAAAAGACTTCACTAAGCGTGTAGAAAGGTTGGCGGATCGGTTTTCGGACAGGAGTTCGATTCTCCTCGGCTCCACCATTTTTTCCACGCTCATATATATGGGTGTGGAATTTTTTATGTACGGTAGTACAAAACGCATAAAAATTATCCCACATTTTCCGTACCTGACAGCACTGCCCTGACACCGTCATAATTATAATATAATCACCTTTGACTTTTAAATCCCGATATGCTATACTGAACTTGAAAACCGGAATTATTCCGGCTAACGATTTAATGGCAGATAATATGTATTTTCACGCATCAAGGAGAAAGTAATAAATGAAACTTTTATTCAAGCAAAGATTATTCTCGTGGTTTGACAGCTATGACATTTATGACGAAGCCGGAAATACTGCGTTCGTTGTAAAAGGTGAGCTTGCATGGGGACACCTGCTCCGTATTTATAACTCCTGCGGAAAAGAGGTCGGATACATTAAGGAAAAGGTGTTTACCTGGCTTCCGAAGTTTGAGATGTATGTCGACTCTCGTTATGTCGGCTGCATCAGCAAAGAGTTTACATTCATAAGACCCAGATTCAACATTGATTATAACGGCTGGAATATAGACGGCGATTGGCTTGAGTGGGATTATAACATCCGTGACTATACCGGTCGTTACATAGCTTGTGTATCCAAAGAAATCTGGAACTGGACAGATACCTATGTGCTTGACGTGCAAGACCCACAGGACGCATTGTATGTATTGATGCTTGTTCTTGCCATTGATGCAGAAAAATGCTCAAGAAATGACTGAAAACGCATAAAAATTATCCCGCACTCTGAGGTGCGGGATAATTTTATATGTCGGTTTACTTTTATGCTGTATTACTTTTTGAACATACCGAAAACGCCTTTCAGCTTTGATTGCGGTGCAGTTCCGTTCAGCTTGTTTTCGGTATTTGTGAGATATTCATTTGCTTCGGTCGCCTGCTCTGATGTTATGCCGAGTTCGGGAAGAAGCTCTGCAAGCTCGTTCCTTGCATTATTGACATCGGTTACTGTGTTGTAAGTCTTGCTCTTCACGAATTTAAGAGCCCTTTCCTTTGCCGCTTCTTCTCTTGTTGCGGCGGTTTTGATAAGTGATACCTTTCTGAACTTTTCGTCAAAATCCACCAGATGCTTTTTGATAATACCTATATACTTATCCTTTACGGGAGTTCTGAGCTGTGACAGCTTATCCTCGATTTCAAGCAAGTTTCTTTCATAGCTCAGTAAAGGCTCATTTTGCGGAGGTGCGACCTTGAACATTATATTCTGTATCTCCTCAAGCTCCTTTTTGGCAAGGGCGGCATTCTCCCTGTCAGGCAGAACTACTCCGTCAACCGTATTCAGCTTGTCCTCCTGTGCCTGTATGTAATCTGTCGCATCGGTTGCGAGCGTCTTGTCTATACCAAGCTTCGGCAACGTGTCATCAAGCGCCTTTATCGCCTTGTCAACGTCATCGTAGGTGCAACCGGTCGGCGCTATGGATTTTACCAGCTTCAATGCTCTTATCTGCGCCGCCTGCTGACGTGTTTCAGCCTTTGAAAACGTTCCTGTCGTCTTGAAGGTCGTATCAAACTTTGCTATATAATCGTCAATAATCGCAATATACTTATCCTTTACGGGCGTCTTGTAACTTTCAAGCTTTGCCTTTACATCAAACAGCTTCTGCTCATAATCGAGAAGAAGATCGGGATTCGGTTTCGGTACATCGCTCATTATAGCGGTGATCTCCGCAAGCTCGGCTCTTGCCGCTTCCGCTTCTTCCTTACTGTTGAAAGCAATTCCGTCAACGGTATTGACATTGAGATAGCATTGTCTGAATAGCTCACTAACCTGCTCTGCTTCCTCAAAGGTTATTCCGACCGTTAACAGAAATTCATCGACCTTCTGCCTTGCATCAATCAGATCCTGCTCGGTGTAACCTTTGGGAATCACGCTCTTTGCAAAATTCAGTGCTCTTTGTGCCGCCGCTTCTTTTCTTGTTTCATACACCGTAAATCCTACCGTACGGAATGTTGTGTCGAACTTTGCCTTGTATTGCTCGATAATTCCGATATACTTGTTTTTTACGTCTGTTTCATAAGATTCCAGCTTCGCCTTTGTTTCATCAAGCATTTTCTCATAAGGAAGAACGCTGTTCTTGTCAGGCTTCGGCACGGCATTTACTATTGCCGTTATCTCGTTAAGCTCTGCGGTAGCCTTTAATGCCTCTTCCCTGTTTGCAAACTGTATTCCGTCAATTACGCAAAGGTTCTTTTCGACCTCGTCCAGATAAGCGTAAGCGTTTTCCGCCTGTGCCTCGGTTATACCGAGATGCGACAAACGCTCGGTCAGCATCTTAACAGCGTTGTCACGCTCTTCAAAAGATGTTATTCTCATGCCCTTTACATATTCAAAGGCTCTTATTGCCCCAGCTTCTTCTCTCGTCAGACTACGGTCGAATTTTCCCTCTTTTCTGAAAAGCCTGTCGAAATCGGAAAGCAATGCGTCTATATTTTCAAGATATTTGTCCTTTACTTTTGTTTTGAACGAATCTATCTGCTTTCTCTTTTCGATAAGGTCGTTTTCATAATCAAGGTCAGACTTGTCGGTCGGCTTTGTAACCGTTTCAAATATCGCCGTAATCTGCGGAAGCTCTTCTCTCGCAAGGTCCGCTTCCGCTCTTGAGTCCATAAGAACGCCGTCTACGGTGCAATAAAGGTCATTGAAATATTTAAGACGTTCTTCCACTATATTCCTTGCCTGTACAATCTGTACGGTACTGAGCCCTATCTTTGCGGCATACTCCTCCATAAGTCCCTTGCACTTCACGGCATCTTCTTCGGTTTCACCGATATTATCGTTTACAAAGCGAGCAAGAATATCGTTCTTGATGTCGAATATATTCACGCCGAAAAATTCGGAGAATTTCCCTATGGAGTCATCCTCATCGCCCATTGTATCAATCAGCTTTGAATAGAAACTGTCCTCGTAAGGATCAAGCTCGAATATCTGCACGATAAAAGCATCTCTCTTTTCGGGGGGAAGACTTATAGACATCATATTGTTGAACATAGCCTGTGCTTTCTGCGTATCAGCCGCACTCACAGTGCCGTCAAACTTTATTGCGGTGTTCTTCTCTACTATATCAAGCAGTAATAAATGCAGATTGAAGCAGGAATCATAAACACTGTTCACCATATCCTGACGAAGGCTCATTGTGTTAAAAAGTTCCTTTATCTGTGAACGTGCATAGCTGCGGCTCATCATATTTCCGACCGCATTAACAAGGCTGTATGCTATACCCTCGGTGATATTCATTGCCGTTGCATCAAGCTGATTTGACCAGGCGTTTATGGCATTTCCGCCGAATGTAGCCGACTGCCAGCGAGGTCTGCTCTCTTTTCTCAGTTCTCTTGCATATTCGGCATCGTTAAGATCGGTAAGTATCTTTTCATACTTTTTGTCAATGACCTTGAACGCTTCTGTGAATTCGTCAAAATACACACCGTCAAAAGCCATATTCACAACAGCATCTTTATCTATTGTATAAATATCCACGCTGATTATATCCTGTATCAGCTCGAGCAGAGCCTTTTCAATGCAGTATACAAAAGCGCTCGGAGCATTGTTTATAAGATCGTCAAGATCCTCAAACTGCTCGTTTATCTCTGCGAATTTCGTCTGCGCTTCAAGAGCCAGTTCCTTGTACTTGTTTCTGATAATGTTATAAATGTTCCTGTCAGGAGTAATTGTAAACGGAACATTGCAGAACTGAGTTTTCAGTTCATGATTTTCACTTTCGATAATACTTTTTAAATCTCTCGCTTGCATCTGATTTCCTCCGTTTGAATATTGACAGCCTTGCGGCTTTACTGCATACGAAACGTGTATTTTGATATAACCGATATAAAATTTGCACATTCCGTTTATTTTTTTCATATTATCACACAACAAATATATTTTCCACCGTCAAATTCCACGCAGAATTCCTATCAAATTGGCATATCGTTGTAAATCCCATCAATAAGCCAATTCTTATTGTAAACTTTTCACGTAACCGAGTTGAATTTTCCTCCCTGCCCCCAAGCAAAAGATTACAGCCAAAGTGAATCTGTCGGACAAGTATATTTTTCTGCGTTCCACATTCCCCACCGTATATCAAGGCGCAAAAAAGCCACGAAAACAGCTTACATACCTCTTGACATTTACCGCCTGCCGTGCTATAATAACTCCGTTATCGATAACGGCGTTATTGATTTTGTGGAGGTGGAATTTTGGCAAATAAGGATCATTCGCTTGATGACAAAATCATTAAGGCGGCATATTCTGAGTTTCTTGCTTACGGCTTTTGTAAAGCCTCGCTCCACAAGATTTCCGAAAAAGCCGGAGTCACCACCGGAGCAATCTACACAAGATACAAAAATAAAGACGCACTGTTTGTTGCTCTGCTGCAGGATTTTTTTGAAGCGATGAAGGTTATGTTCGCACCTGTCGCAAAGGAATACGAAAAGGCAATGTTCAGTGCAAAGACGGAAGATATTCTCAGTGCCATAAACTCTGAGGAAAAAATATACTTTGAGTTGCTTGCTTCGCACTATGACGACTGTACCTTATTCTTCAGCCGCAGTGACGGAAGCTCTGTCGAAACAATGCTGAACGATCTTATGGAACAGAAAACACAGCAAACGGTCGATTTCTTTTTCCGTGTTTACGGGAAAAAGCCAAACGCCGATGCTATCCGTCTTATTATGGGGTCGCAGTTCTGGAATTTCCGTCAGCTGCTGGATAAGCGCCCGGATGAAGACAGGATGTTCGCCTGCTTGCGCTCGATTTTGGATTTCACCAATGCCGGTTGGCGACAGCTGTGCCTTACTTTGAAATAACAGCTTTTAATTCAGGGGCGGTGATGCCGCCCGTTTCTTACAGCATATGGTTAGACTATCCTAACCTGCGGAAAAGAGATACCTATGATAGATTTTGAATTCGAATTTCAATATTCGCAAGAAAGTACACCTACGCTCCGAAAAGTCAGCGGAAATATTCCTGCAGGGCGATGCGTGGTGCTTTGCGGCGGAAGCGGCTGCGGCAAGTCCACACTACTGCGATGCCTCAACGGTCTGATACCGCAGTTTTACGAGGGAGAGTTGACAGGCTTCTGCCGCTTAGACGGGCATGGCACAGCAGACTTTAGTATCGGTGAAATCGGGGAGCTTGCGGCATCGGTCTTTCAGGATCCTCGCAGTCAGTTCTTCACTGTAAACAGCTCCAACGAGGTCGCATTCGGGCTTGAAAACCACGGCTTGCCTCAGGAAAAGATACGGGATAGGGTAGATGAAGCGTTTCGGACATTTCACCTTGAGCATCTGAAAAATCGCAACGTCTATGAGCTGTCAAGCGGTGAGCGACAATTGATCTCCATACTCTCTGCGTGGGCGATGGATACGGATATTTTTCTTCTTGACGAGCCTACGGCAAACCTTGACTTTGCGGCGACACAGCAGTTGAAAAATATTCTGCTTAAACTTAAAAAGCAGGGAAAGACTCTGCTTCTCAGCGAACACCGCTTATATTATCTTGCGGATATTGCCGATGAATATTGGATTATGGCAAACGGCGAGATAAAGCATAAATACACCGCCGAAAAAGCAAAATCGCTTTCGCCGCTGCAATTGCACACGCTTAGCCTGCGTACACTTGACCTTGAACAAATCACCGTGTCGGAAAGGCCGCCCCAACCCGAAAATATGCCGCAGGCACTCTTTGTTTCAGACCTTCGGTATGAATACGGCAGGAAAAACAGAGCAATACTTTCAGACGTAAATTTTTCCGTTTGCACGCATGAAATCGTCGGTCTGGTAGGTGCTAACGGTTGCGGCAAGACCACTCTCGGCAAGCTGATCGCAGGACTTTACCACTCTACAGGCGGAGAGATTTCCCTGTTCGGCAAGGCTCAGAAGCCGAAGCAGCTGCAAAAACAGGTTCTTTTCATAATGCAGGAGGCGGAGTTCCAATTCTTCACAAATTCCGTCCTGCACGAGCTTCAATACGGACATAAGATAACGGATGAATTTGAAAAGAAAACAGAAACGCTTCTTAAAAGTATGGATATGTGGGAATGCCGTGACCGCCACCCGTTTTCCCTCTCAGGCGGGCAGATGCAGCGACTTACGCTGATGATGGCATATCTTTCCGATAAACCGATTATCATACTGGACGAACCAACCGCCGGGCAGGATGCCGACAGCCTGAAACGGTGTGCAGAATTGATTCGTGAGATGGGAAAAGAAAAGACCGTTCTTATCATTACACACGATCTTGAACTGATAGCAGATGCCTGCGACCGCTGTATCGGGCTGTGTGACGGTCACGCCGACACGGAATTTTTCATTCGGTCACAACAGGATCTGCAGGCGGTGCGGCGGTATATGGAGTGCTTCCATCCGACAAAGGTTTCGCCGCCAAAGCAATACAAGGAGCGGTTTCATCCTGCAACCAAACTGCTCTACTGGTTAGTCTTGACTATCGTTATATCCACATCGGACAATCACCTTGTATATGCCGCTTATGCGGCGCTGATGCTTCTGACTGCCGCTGACGGCAGACTCATAACGGCGCTTTTCGGCAGTGCGAGCTTTGGTGCGCTGTGGGCGGCAAACGTTCTTCTGCCTGACACACTGTTCTCGTTTATACTGGTGCTGTTCCCACGAATAATTGCCATAGGAATTTCTATGATGACACTTATCGGACGAAATGAAGCAAGCCGCACCCTTGCCGCACTGCGAAATATGCACCTGCCTGAGCGGTTTATTATGATTGTGGCGGTTATCTTCCGCTTTTTCCCGGTGCTTTCGGGAGATATGAAGCTGCTGCGGCAGTCAATCCGGACACGAGGAGCGTTTGTGACGCTGTGACAGAAGCTGCGTGCGCTACCATCCTATATCGAAATTCTGACAGTACCTATGGCACTGCGGGTAATACGCATCGCCGAAACGCTGTCAGCTTCCGCAGAAACACGGGGCATCGACCTTAAACGCCGCAAAAGTAATTTCCTGTCACTTCGGTTCTCGGCGTGGGATATTTTGTTCTTCGTTGTGCTGACGGTGTCTGTCGTTGTCGGTCTTATTTTGTGACAGCTGCCCTGAGTGGCTTTCAAATAAAAAATACATATAAAACCAAAGGAGTTTATAACTATGGAAACCGTAAACCGTAACAAGCTTAAAATCAAGGACATCATTACCGTTGTCCTGCTGGCGCTTATAAATGTGGTGCTGTTCTTTGCAAGCTCACTTTTATACGCAACGCCGATAACCATAATTCTTATGCCGGTATTTTTTGCCCTGCTTGAAGGCATTGTCTACTTCATCATCGGCACAAAGGTGAAAAAGCCGGGTGCTATCCTCATTTACAGTATCGTCCGTGCCATTCTGGGCGGATATCTGCCGTACATCATACTTTTCATTCTCTCCGGTGCCATTACCGAACTGCTGCTGTGGAAGATAGGCTACGGCAGTGCAAAAGCGCTGACTATAGGCTATATCATCAATCAGGTGCTTGCCGCATTCGGAAGCACAATAATCCCCTACGCTATCGCCGCAAGCGCTATGGCAGATCAGGCAGTAACAGACGGTCGTCAGGATACTATCCTTGATGCGTCAAAGCTGTTACAGTCGTGGGTATCCGTTGCGCTTGTAATCGGCGTAATTGTTGCCGCACTTATCGGTGCGCTGATCGGCAAGCGGATCGTAAAGAAACATCTGACGGTATAACGCAGCCTAAGGAGCTTCAGATGAACAAAACCCAAAAAACGAACCGCTCCGTTTTCTCGTGGCTGTCGGAGTTTTCAAAAGGCAGACGGGGCGAATATTTACTTAGCGTTATTACTGCGCTTTTCGGTGTTGCCTGCTCGCTTATCCCGTATTTTATCATAATCAAAATCATTGCCGCACTTATAAACGGTACAGCAGAACTTTCCTATTACCTGACGCTCTGCGTATGGATGGCAGGCTTATGGATTTTACGCTATATATTGCACAGCGTATCAACTACCCTTTCCCACCACGCAACCTTCCATGTGCTTGCTAAAGTGAGGATAATGCTGTTGGACAAGCTGGCGACACTGCCGCTCGGAACTGTGCTTGACCGTTCCTCAGGCTCATACAAGAACATCATCGTGGAACGTGTGGATTCTATTGAAACCACGCTTGCACATCTTCTGCCCGAAATGACCGCCAACATTGTCGGCGCACTGGCTGTACTTGCACTGATATTCGCAAATGACTGGCGTATGGGGCTTTCTATGCTCATTGTTTTGCCGCTGGGTACGCTCTGCTTTATGTCGATGTTCAAAGGCTATAACGAGAAGTTTCAGCGTACCGTCACATCAACAAAAGCGCTCAACGATACCGCAGTTGAATATATCGGCGGCATTGAGGTCATCAAGGCATTCGGACAATCAAAAACCGGTTATGCAAAGTTCGTGTCCGCCGCAAAAGAAGGCGCAGATTGCTTCATCGACTGGATGAAAAGCAGTCTGTTCGGACAGTCCGCAGGAATGGCGATCTTTCCCTCGACACTGCTCGGAGTTCTGCCTGTAGGATGCCTGCTATATATGCAGGGTACGCTTACCGCCGAAACTTTTCTCACTGTTATCGTGCTGTCATTCGGCGTAATGCAGCCGCTTATGACCGCTTTCTCGTATACCGACGATATAGCACAGGTACGCACCATTGTCGGCGAAGTATCCGAGGTACTTTCCTGCGAGGATATGCAGCGACCTGAGAAAGCCGTAAAACTGCCCTGCGATAACTCAATCGAGCTGAAAAACGTCCGCTTTGCCTATCACGATAAAGAGGTGCTTCACGGCATTGATCTGCATATAGAACAAGGCACGGTAAACGCTCTTGTCGGCCCTTCGGGAAGCGGAAAATCCACTATCGCCCGTCTTATTGCGTCTCTCTGGGATGTAACGGACGGCTCGGTGGAGCTTGGCGGCGTGGATATCCGCACTCTGCCGCTTTCAGAATGCACAAAACGCATCGCAAATGTTTCTCAGGATAACTACCTGTTCGATCTGTCGGTAATGGATAATATCCGTATGGGCAGAAAAGGTGCGACCGATGAAGAAGTCATAGATGCGGCAAAAAAATGCGGCTGTCACGAATTCATTATGAGCCTCGAAAACGGCTATCAGACCGTGTGCGGTGCATCAGGCGGACATCTCTCCGGCGGCGAACGACAGCGTATCTCCATTACCCGTGCTATGCTGAAGGACGCACCTGTCGTCATTCTTGATGAAGCGACCTCATACACCGACCCCGAAAACGAGGCGGTCATTCAATCCGCACTGGCAAAGCTCGTAAAGGGCAAGACTGTAATTGTCGTTGCTCACCGTCTGTCAACCATTGCCGATGCAGATCAGATAATCGTCGTAAATCAGGGTCATATCGAAGCCGCCGGCACGCAAGAGGAGCTTCTGAAGTCCTGTCCGCTGTATAAGACAATGTGGGATGCCCACATCAGCGTAAAAGATAACGGGGAGGCAGTATAATGCTTAAAACTCTGAAAAAGTTCTTTGACTTCTGCGGAAAAGAAAACCGCAAATTATTTGTCATATCCATCCGGCTCGGAGTAATCAGCGCCATCTGCTCTGCTATGCGTATTCCTGCCGCCGCCGTTGTCATTAAGGCACTTTTAGACAATAACGTCACTATGTCAACGCTATGGACAAGTCTTGGTATAATAGTCGTTTCTTTGATTGTGACTATTGCGATAAATATGAAATCCACTATGCTGCAGACAAAAGCAGGCTACCGTGCCTGCGCCGACAAGCGTGTTGAAATTGCCGAGCATCTGCGCTATCTGCCTATGGGCTGGTTCAATGACAACAGTCTTGGCGAGGTAACAAGCGTAACTACCAACACTATGGAAAACATGGCCAACATTGCGACCCGTGTGGTTATGGTCACGACAAAGGGATTCCTGACCTCCGGAATCATTGCGGTTATGATGCTTTTCTTCGATTGGAGAATGGGGCTTATCACACTTGCCGGTCTGGTGCTGTTTTTTGCTGTAAACGCCGCTATGCAACGGGCGGAGCAAACACTCAGCAAACGTAAATTTGACGCTGATGAACGGCTCGTTTCTAAGGTGCTTGAGTATGTTCAGGGTATCGCTGAGGTCAAGAATTTCGACCTTACAAACGATTCCTCAACTCAGGTACACGCCGCTGTTGAAGAATCCCGCAAGGCTTCCTTTGCTATGGAGATACCGTCGGTTCTTTATATGCTGGCACAGCTTGTTATAAACAAGCTAACAGGTGTTGCAGTCTGCACCGCCGCAATAATATTCAGTCTTTGCGGCACAATGGAACTTTCAAACTGCCTTCTGATGCTTATATGCTCGTTCATTCTGTTTGAACAACTCGACAGCGCAGGCAGCTTTTCATCACTGTTCCGCTCGATCGACATAGGTGTAGACAAGGCAAATTCCATACTGAATGTCGAGCCTATGGATATTGACGGCGAGGATCTGACACCTCGGTGCGAGGATATTACCCTTTCCCACGTCAGCTTCTCTTATGACAGCAAGCCTATTCTTCGTGATGTGTCGCTGACCGTTCCCGAAAAAACCACTGTTGCCATCGTAGGCCCGTCCGGAAGCGGAAAATCCACGCTGTGCAATCTTATGGCAAGGTTCTGGGATGTGCAGAGCGGCAGTGTCAGCCTTGGAGGAAAAGATGTACGGGAATACAGCTATGACAGCCTGATACGCAATTTCTCCTTCGTGTTCCAGCGGACATATCTGTTCTCGGACACCATTGCCAACAACATCTGCTTCGGCAAACCGGATGCCACTCTTGAAGAAGTGAAAGCCGCCGCTAAAAAAGCCCGTTGCTACGATTTCATTATGTCAAAGCCCGATGGATTTGACACGGTCATCGGTGAGGGCGGTGCAACGCTTTCGGGCGGAGAACGGCAACGAATTTCCATTGCCCGTGCGATTATGAAGGATGCACCGATAATCATTCTTGACGAGGCGACCGCCAATGTCGATCCCGAGAACGAGAAGGAGCTTATGGAGGCAATTTCCGAGCTGACCCACGACAAGACCGTCATAATGATTGCCCACAGGCTGAAAACAGTGCGTAATGCCGATTGTATTTTCGTAGTCGATCACGGCGAGATAGTTCAGCAGGGTACTCACGATGAGCTTATGGCTGTGGATGGATTATACCGTCGCTTTGTAGTCGAGCGTAAGCAGGCTGCAGGGTGGAAGGTTTAAAGCAGAACAATCGATATAAAAAACGAGCCGAAACACCTCTCAGGTGTACGGCTCGTTTTTACTTTCAAAGCTGTTTTTCTACGTTCTTGCAAATACCGCAAAATCTATAGCGGTACATAAACAGCTTTCACAATTGTTTATGGTTTTATACATTTCGGTCAGCGTTGCTCCGGTAGTCGTTACATCGTCAATTATGAGAATATGCTTTCCGTTGAGCTTTGTCGGCTCTGTCACAGTAAAGCAATTGTCGAGATTGCTTTCACGCTCTTTCTTACCGAGCGTTTTCTGCTGTGCGGTCTTTCTTGTTTTGGCAACGGCGTTAACTGTCGGTATGCCGGTTATTTCGGAAATCTCACGGCATATCTTCTCGGTATGGCTGTAGCCTTTTCTGATTTTATCCGTATAATAAATAGGAACAGGTACGATGACATCCGGCAGAGTTTCATAGTACCCTGTGATCTTCTGTACAAGCGTATATGCCATAAAACTGATTTTACTGCCGTCACGGTGCTTCTTTGCACCTATAACTACAGGCGAAGTCTTTTTGTTATAACGGCATACGCTTAACAGCCTGCCGCCGCAAAGGCTTTCCTCTTTCTCGTTATACTCGAATTCGCAGGCGCATTTATCGCAGATATAATCCATTCTTCCTATGACCTTACTACACAAAGGACAGCGGTTCGGAAAGAACCAATCAAGCAGTATACGCTTCAGCTCGTATTTATTCATCATCATTTTCATCTATAAACGGATTGCGTATCTTTGTCGGCTTTATTATTCCGTCAAGCAGCCGTTTTGCTGTATTCCTGTTCATTGTGCCGCCGTTGTCACGTCTGCGTCTGTCCGCTCCCGGAATATCATCGGCATCGGTAAGGCTGTCTACTAAAGGAGCGTCCAGCTTTATAACAGGGGGAGCGTGCTTTTCGCTCACAGCCGGCTTTTCCTCAAGGTTTGCTTTTACGGACGTTTTTTCTCCGACCGGTACAGTAAGTGACGGCGAGGACGGCAGAATATCAAAATCATCCTGCGTCAGATGTTCTCCGCTTTGCTGTACATCAGGGAAATCTTCTGCCGCTGTCTGCGTTGTTTCAACGGTATGCCTGTACATATTTGCCGCATAGTTGCTCTTAGGCGTTACAGAGTGCTTTATGCTGTAGTCGGCTTTTGCAAATTCGCCTGCAAAGCCCGTATCAACAGCAGGCTCTGTATATGCGTTATCGTCTTTATCGGAACTGTCTTCGTCCGCAGTGCCTTCATCGGTATATCCGCCGGATGTCTGCTGTAATTTGTCATCTGCTCCGCCAAAACTGAAAATATCGTCAAGCGGCTTGAAATCATAACCGCTGACCTTTTCAAGCTCGGAGATTTCGCTTTCGAAAGCATTGTCGAACGGATTTTCAAACAGGCTGACATCCAGCTTATCCGTTTCACCGGCCTTTACAACGTGAACAGGTGCCTTAGGAGCTTCGTTTTGCAGTGCGACCGCTTCCTGCTGTACGGGTGCGGCGCTTTCCTGCATCATATCATAAAGCTCACGTTCCTGCTCCTGCTTTCTGCGGCGGTTTTCCTGCTCATAAAGAACACTGCGGTCTACTCTTTCAAAAACAAAAGGTTTGACCTCAGGTTGCTTTTTAGCGGTGTCGGTGCTTTCTGAAACATTTGCCGCAGATGGTTTTTCCTGTAGCGGTGTCTGCTTTACGGGTGCAAAATGCAGGTCGTGCGAGTATTTTTCAAATTCACGGAATTCCGAAATGCTTAAAGCGTTATGGAGGATACTTTCCTTTATCGCCATAAAGCTCTGATACCACTCCGCAAAATCACGCTGTGTAAGATCGACGTTTATACGCTTCGACATATATGTGTACAGTTCTTTGGTCATATCCTCAAGCCGTCTTATTTCATCCGCCGTTCTCGGAGGTACCGCCGTGCTCATCTCAAGGCAGGTGCGGCCGCCCGGCTGAGCCTTACTGCAATAATCATAGTCGTAATCCTTGTCACGAATAAAATACTCTCCGCAGCGTTCGCAGTGCTGAAGAACTCCCCCGCTTTCAAGCAAAAGATCTATTTCCAGATCTATTATCGCCTTGAGGCTGTCCGAAACGTATACCTTCTTCGGCAGAGAACGCATCGTTGTTATTATCGTGTTCAGCACCGAATCAGGTTTTTCGGGAACATAATTCTTTATCTTAGCAAAGACGTCCATCGCCTCGCTGTCCGAATGCAGAGCGGCAAACGGTCTGTGTTCGCCCTCATATTCGATCTCGGGAAGTGCCGAAGCCGCTATCGCCTTTGAAATATTGCTCGTTATGAACGGAGCAGACGGCAGCCTGCCGACAGTGTACACCTTTGCGGCGGTAAAGCATTCTGACGGATAGCCCATCTCATTTGCGGCTACGCTGAATGTCAGATCGAAATAATCACGCTTTGCAAATGCCTGCTCTGCCGTGACCTTTTCACCAAACACAAAGTCTATCTTGCGTTTTGCGTATTCCTGAAGCTGAAGAAGGCTCACCCAGCGGTTTACCGCCTTATTGTGACGATACTCGGTAAGCCTTGTGAATATGAGCTTTTCAAACGGAGTTTTGGCATTTATAAGCTCGTTCCATAAGGAAGATATGCCAAGCCCCTTTTCTCTGCAAAGATATTCTATAAACAGATCCTGCACCGCTTTTTCATAAATGCCGTGGATATTCGCCTCAACATATTTGTGACACGCACCGAGTGAATTACGGAGCGCAACAATATCCTCAAGTCTGTACTCTCCGCTTTCCGCACATCTTTTGCAGTAATCGGTACAGCGTCTGATAAAGCCTGAAAAGTCATATTCGGCAAATTTAAGGACAGACTGCGGATATGAAAGAGAATATATCTCACTCGAATTTATATCGGTTAAGCTGACTGTTCTTTTTATACTCATATCCGCTTTTCCTTTCCGCAGGTCCTTTAATAGTCTTCCGACGTGTCATCTGTCGATACTGCGTCGAAGTTGAATTCACGCTTTCTGCCGTCAACATAAAGCGTATGCTTGTCTTTCCACTTGACATCGGCAGGCTTGTTATAGTCGGAGGTTATTATATGGATACCGCCCAATGCGTTACGGCATTCAAGGAACGGCAGGCTTATATCTCCGTCTGTTTCTTCAAGATAAAAGGATACCGAACGGCTGGCATCGCCCTCAGGATCAACGTAAAGAACTATTCTGTACTGCTTGTCGGGTGAATAGCGGTAGCTTGTGCTTCTTGCGGACAGATCGACATCCATAAGAGTAATGTTTCCGAACAGCATCTTGAAAGTCAGATAAACAAGCACTCCTACTACATACATCAGCAGATATATAGTGCCGATAATGATCTTTGTGGTCTCGCCCGTACCGCTCAGCAGGAATATAAGTACGCTTACGACTATCGGAGGCACTGCGGCAAACCAGTTGCCGAAGCCGAACAGAAGTATAGCGAATGCCAAAAAAGGCGAAATTATCGCAACGATTCTCGTGACTATCTGCTTTCTTGTGAAAAGCATAATACCGAAGAAGATAAGATTGATAAAGATATAAAGCGTAACAAGTGCGCCCTGATGCGTCGGCTCAAGATAATATCCCATAAAAAGCCAAGCCACGAAGCCCAGAAACACGGGATAGGCTATCGACAGGAACGATACGCCGAATTTGAACCATTTATTTGTTAAAAAGCTGATTACTTTTTCCATTTATTTTCCTTTCCGCTGTGCAAGGCACATACGTTTGATTTACAGCGTTACTTATTATATTGTATACTAAATCGCCGCAAATTTCAAGACTTATTTCATTATCGGCAGTATTTCGGGCTTTTTTCATCATTGCAGAGCCTGCGGTTAAATAAAAAGGAGCATCATTTATGCCCCTTTCGCCTTATTCGGTTATTGTCGTCTTTTCCGGTACAACAGCGGTTCTCCTTACAAGAGGCTCGGCTCTGATCGGCTCATCCTTGCCGTACCGGGTCAGTTCCGATTTATTCGCCGTCGTCTACGCCTGCATCTGCTTTTTCTTCAGGCAGTTTTCCCGCTTGTGCCGCCAATTTCTTTTCCTGCGATTTTACACGCCGCTCCAATTTTTTGATATCCTCGGAAGGCGGCAGTTCTTCCGGCTTGATTCCACGCTGACCGAGCATCTCACGCACAGAAAGATTATTCTGCACGTGTTCGCCGGTGATAGCACATTCGCCCTTTAAGTCTTTTTTCTCCACATTATAATTGGTCATTTCTGTTGCCAGATTTTTTGCCGCAATCGTCAGTGTCGGTAAAAAATCTGCCAGTGGACGATTATCTTTCACACCGAGGCGAGTTTTCATTTCCTGTGTAGTGTGACCGCCGAACAGAGCCTGATCCCCTTTGGAACGAATACGACCAAAACCGGCATCATCGACACCACGCTCATAGATATTCTGTGAAAGACGCTTCTCAGATTCACGCAGTCTGCCACGAGCCTCAGTACGCTCAATCAGTGCGATGCGCTCTTCAATCAGTTCCTGCTTTCTGGTCTGGACGGCAAAATAGCTTTGTGCAAAGGCAATTTCTTCTTTTTTAGGGTCTCCGTTCTGTGCAATCAAATAACAGGCATAACGGGTAAGCATATAGTCCTTGATTTCTCGCTGTGATCCACTTCCCAGCGGAACCATTTTCGCGACCTCGCGAAAATGGTCAGAAACTTCTATACCACCGCTTTCACAGGAATCCATTGCACGAGAGATGGCTTTGTCAAAGTTGTTCCAACGCTCGTAGCCGAGCAAGGACATCAACTCACGGGCATACCAAAATTCGATGTTTGCGTTTTCATCACTATGTATAACAAGGTCAAACTGCTCCTTAATCTGACCAACTCTCTTTTTATCCATTATTTTTCCTCCATATTATCCGGCAAAAGCTCTGAAATATCGTTGGGCGTACAGCCCATAACCACACAAATACTCTTAAGCTTTTCCAATGCCATATACCGACCATTTTTTATTTTAGAAATGATATTATCCGAAATATTTGCTTTTTGCGTCAATACGGCATTAGGCACATCCTTTTCTATCATCAAATGCTGCAGCCTTTTTTGCCCCTTTCGCTTTATTCGGTTATTATTGCCTTTTCGGGTACAACAGCGGTTCTCCTTACAAGAGGCTCGCCACGGACAACGATATTCTTTTCTTCGCCGAAGCCGAATTTCTTATACATACGGCTTACCCCGTCCGACATCAGATGCTCCTGTCTGAAAGTTACGGCTGACAGTTCCTCCCCGACCTCAAACTGCGCCATAGCCGTAACCATAAGCCTTGACGCTACACCAATACGCCTGTAGTCAGGAGACACGGCGATATGATCTATCGTTTTGTTCTTCTTTGAAAAGATGATAAAGCCTGCGATATTGTTTTTGTGTGCTATAACAAATATCTCGCCGCTTGACATTCTTTTCTTTATAAGCCTTGCCATTCTTTCGGCATTGTAGTCAGCAAAATTCTCACTGCAAAGCTCAGCCAGAGCCGTTATTTTCTCTGATTCCTCAGCAGTAGGAGTGCGTGGCAGGGTAAGCGAAACATAATCAAGGTCAAGTCCGAACAGAAGTGCGGTCGTTTTCATACTTTCCGTATCCGTTCCGGCAAGCCGTGATTCCTTATCACGCAAAAAAAGATTGCCTATCCCGTATGTCATTATTATAGCAAGCTCTTCCGTGCTTATCAGCGGCTTTGCACCGTATTCTATCAGCACTTCAATAATCTGCTTTATATACGGGACGGATATTTCAAGCGAGCGCTCACGAATATCTCTCAGCGTGCTTTCGTGCATTTTCCCTACAAATTCATTGCGGAAGCGTTCAGCTTCATCCGCAAACAGTCCGAATATATCAATAAAAGAAGTATACGGCGACCTTACGGCTTTTTCCGTCATTCCGATTATCTTGATTTTATAATCTATGAACAGAGATTCTATAAATGCACTGTATATATCATCCTTTGACTTAAAATAGTAATAGAACAGACCAACCTCAGCGCCTGCCTCATTCATTATTTTCCTTATTGAAGTGCCCTCGAATCCGTCTGCCATAAAACAGTTTGCCGCCGCACTGAGTATTTTGCTTTTTTTAGCGTTATCCTTTACAGCCTTTTTCTGCAAGTCTACACCTCCCGCCAAATATTACCTATTTAATTATAACACTGCATTTATCAAAAAGCAACAGGAATATGTACAAACAATGTAAGAATATTTTGTTGCGAGGTGATATTATGGAAATAACCGAAGCAGAGATAGAAATTATTACAAGGCAGATCGTTAAAATCATCATAAATCATCAACGTGACGCATCAGCTGTTAGTCCTGAGGACGCAGACGATGAATAAGCTCAGAGCCGCAGCCTATTGCCGTGTTTCGACCGACCGTACCGAGCAATCCGGCTCACTTGCTTCACAGCGGTCGTTCTTTGATAATTATATCAGAAATTCGGACTCTATGACCTTGGTCGGAGTGTTCTATGACGAGGGTACAAGCGGCACGACAACGCTCAACCGTTACGGCTTCAACAAAATGATCTCCCTCGCCGTGTCCGGCGGCATAGATATCATCCTTACAAAAGAGGTCAGCCGCTTTGCCAGAAACACTGTAGACACCCTTAACATCACCCGTATGCTTAGGGCGAAGGGCGTAGGTATTATCTTTATAAACGATAATATAGACACCCGTGACAGCGACGGCGAACTGAGACTTTCTATAATGGCAACGATAGCGCAGGAGGAGAGCCGCAAAATCTCCGAGCGTGTAAAATGGGGACAGCAAAGGAAAATGGAACAGGGCGTAGTGTTCGGCAGAAGCTGTCTCGGATATGACGTAAAAGACGGCAAAATCACTGTCAATGCGGATTCGGCAGAAATAGTAAAGCGTATTTTCACAGAGTATACCGTGCTTTTAAAGGGCGCAGAAAGCATAGCGGACGGATTGAACGCCGAGCAGATAAGAACCGTCAACGGCGGAAGGTGGAGCGGTGCGTTTATCCGTAAGGTACTGCGGAATGTAAAATATGTCGGCGACCTTGAGCAGAAAAAGACCTGCACTCCGGATTTTCTCACGCATAAGAAAAGGCTCAACAGCTCGGAGCATATCTATATAAGAAATCATCACGAACCGATAATAAGCCGTGAGCTGTGGGAGCAGACCCAAGCCGAGATAAGCCGGAGAAAGCCTACGGACACAAGCCGCCACAGCGACCGATACGTCTTCAGCGGAAAGGTATATTGCGGTGTGTGCGGCAGTGTGATGGTATCCCGTGTAAAAATGCTGAAAAACGGCAAGATATACCACGCCCTGCGTTGCTCGGGGAGAATCGGCGGAAAATCCTGCAACAACGAAACGCTTAACGTGACCGCCCTAAAAGCCTGCGTTAAGCGTATTTTCACCGATATACCCATCGACAAAACATCCGTCATAAACGCAGTAATAAAGGGCTTATCCCGAACAGACAAGCCCGACATTCCTGCACTGCGAAGAAAGATTGAAACGCTCAATGCCAAAAAACGCCGTGCGGTTGATCTTATGCTGGACGGATTGATAACACAGCAGGAGCTTATCGAGCAGAAATCGTACTATGACAGTATTATAGAAAAGCTGTCGCAGGAAATTTCAAGCGACAGATCCGTTTTCGAAACGGATAAAATCAGAAAAAACGCAGAAAGGTTTCTTGATTTCACAAGCGATCCGTTATGGCTCTTGGTCATAAGAGCCGATTATATCCACGGCACTCTTACAGTGTATCTTAAGGATATAGAAAAAGGCTTTACGACCTGCTTTACCGCAACAGGCAGAGGGGACAGCTACCGTGTCATCACGGGAAATACAGTGAGGTCGCAAGGGATCATTTCGGGAACGATGCAGGTACAGAAGAACTATCCCACCTCGAAATGATAGGCTCTATAGTATCCCAACTCACAACAGGCGAGGGTGCAAAAAGCTTTGACCGATACGGAGTAGGCGCATATTATATGGATCACGCAAATGCGGTATACCCATCCAATGCCGGCGGTGTGCCGTTTACCGCCGCATACATCCAGAGCAAAGCCGATCCGCTCGCCGATATTCACGAAGATCTTGCGGCGGAGCAGAAAGCCAGAGCTACCTATGACAACATTCTCAGAGTCTGCGACGATCCGGACGTAAGCAATGTGATTAAATTCCTGCGTGAACGTGAAGTAGTGCATTTCCAGAGATTCGGTGAGGTCCTCGATATACTTCAGTCGCAGATAAAGTAAATATAAAAGCTGTGGCAGCAATGAAACTGCCACAGCTTTTTCAGCATACTGCAATGCGTAAGTTTTCGCTAAAACAAAAATAAAGGACACTCGAAAATCGAATGTCCTTTACACTGGTGTGGGAAATGGGACTTGAACCCACACGCCAATACTGACTGGGGCACCTGTGGCTTGCCTGTCTGACTGAGGAAACAAGTTTCCTCTACCACGAAATCGAAAATTTCGTACTGCGGAACAAGTTCCGCTTCCACCAAATCAAAGATTTCGTGCGATTCCAGCGTGACTGTTTTTGATGAAAGTAATTTGCTGATTTGCCGAGATATAAAAATAAAGGACACTCGAAAATCGAATGTCCTTTACACTGGTGCGGGAAATGGGACTTGAACCCACACGC
>ERZ1673742.1282-NODE-1282-length-23848-cov-13.239482_pt1 | contig 23848 bp, 20 predicted proteins | sample MGYA00580208_ERZ1673742 | MGnify/ENA primary metagenome ERZ1673742 (study PRJEB41218, sample SAMN15661774) | gut metagenome | host: Homo sapiens | place: Canada: London | collected 2015-08-20/2019-03-30 | study: EMG produced TPA metagenomics assembly of...
GCCGCGGCGTGCCTCAGATCGAGGTCACCTTCGACATCGACGCCAACGGCATCGTCAACGTCTCCGCCAAGGATCTGGGTACCGGCAACGCCCAGCACATCACCATCACCTCCTCCTCCAACATGAGCAAGGATGATATCGAGCGTGCTGTGAAGGAAGCCGAGCAGTATGCTGCCGAGGACGCCAAGATCAAGGAGAAGGTGGAGGTCCGCAATCAGGCCGACCAGATGGTCTATCAGGCGGAAAAGACCCTCAGCGAAGTGGGCGACAAGGTGCCCGAGAGCGAGAAGGCCCCCATTCAGGCCGGTATCGACAAGCTGAAGGAGACCCTGAAGGGCGAGGATACCGACGCCATCAAGGCCGCCACCGAGGAGCTGACGCAGGCCTTCTATAAGATGAGCGAGAAGCTGTACCAGCAGCAGGCGCCTCAGGGCGACGCTGCGGCCCAGCAGCCCGGCGGCGACACCGGCGCACAGGGCGGCCAGTATTACGACGCCGACTACAAGGTCGTGGATGATGACGACCAGAATAAGTAAGCATCCTGCGCCCCGCAGCGCAGCTTGACCACCGGAAAGGGGCAGGGCTTCCTGTCCCTTCCTGTGGCGTTTGGAACCAGATGATATCCGGCCGTCTTTCCGGCCGCCGGATATTCCCGGAGAAGGGAGAAACGCCGGTATGGCAGAAAAACGAGACTATTACGAGGTCCTTGGCGTAGACAAAAACGCCAGCGAGGACGAGATCAAACGGGCCTATAAAAAGCTGGCCCGCAAATATCACCCGGACATGAACCCCGGCGACAAGGAGGCCGAGGAGAAATTCAAGGAGATCAACGAGGCCAACGAGGTCCTGTCCGACCCGGAGAAGAAGGCCCGCTATGACCAGTTTGGCTTTGCCGGCACCGATCCCAACTATGGCGCCGGTCAGGGCGGCGGCTTCGGCGGTTTCGACTTCGGCGATCTGGGGGACATCTTCGGCAGCTTCTTCGGCGGCGGCTTCGGCGGCCAGCAGCAGCGCCGCAACGGCCCTCAGCGGGGCGAGAGCATCCGGGTCAGCGTATCCCTGAGCTTTACGGAGGCCGCCTTCGGCTGCGAAAAGGAACTGACGGTGGAGCGCATGGAGCAGTGCGCCACCTGTAAGGGCAGCGGCTGCGCCCCCGGCACCACGCCGGAGGTCTGCCCCGAGTGCCACGGCAGCGGTGTGGTACAGACCCGCCGTCAGACGCCCATGGGCGTGTTCGCCTCCAGCAACCCCTGCCGCAAGTGCGGCGGCACGGGCCGCATCATCCATCAGCCCTGCCCCGACTGTCACGGCGGCGGCTTCACCCGCAAGCGCAAGACCATCAAGGTCTCCATTCCCGCCGGCATCGACCACGGCCAGACCATCTCCCTGCGGGGACAGGGCCATGCCGGGAAGAACGGCGGCCCCGCCGGCGACCTGCTGGTCACGGTGATGGTGCAGCCCCACGACGTGTTCCGCCGGGACGGTACCGCCGTGTTCTGCGAGGCCCCCATCACCTTCACGCAGGCGGTGCTGGGCGCCGAACTGGAGATTCCCACCATCGACGGTAAGGTGAAGTACACCATCCCGGAGGGGACGCAGACCGGCACCGTGTTCCGCCTGAAGGGCAAGGGCATCCCTGTCCTCAACGGCCGGGGCCGTGGCGACCAGTACGTCACCGTCACCATCGAGACGCCCCGGAACCTGAACCGGGAGCAGAAGGACGCCCTGCGGAAATTCAGCGAGACCTTGAGCGAGGGGAACTATGAGAAGCACCGCAGCTTCTTCAAGAAGAAGTAACGCCTATGTATCTGGCAGATTATCACGTACATTCCACCTGCTCGCAGGACGGCCGGCAGACCATGGCACAGGCGGCACAGGCCGCCGTGGCCGCCGGGCTGGATGAACTGTGCCTGACGGACCACGTGGACACCGTCTACTGGGGCCCGGAGCAGAAGCCCCGCTGGGACTTCGACTGGGACGCCGTCCGCTGCCAGTTCCGTCAGGCGCAGGAGCAGTGGGGACACCGCATTACCCTGCGGCTGGGAGCGGAGCTGGGGGAGGCCGCCATGAGCTTTCAGCGGGCGGAGCATTTGATGCAGAATGCCCCTCCGCTGGACTTTGTCATCGGCTCCGTCCACATGGCGGGAAAGAAATTTCACCACAAAGATCTTTATTATATTGAAAAAGCCGACGAAGCGTATTATGATAGTATCATCGACAGCTATCTGGAGGACGTGCTGGCGCTGGCCCGATGGGGTGAGTTTCAGGTGCTGGGCCACTTGACCCTGCCCCTGCGGTATATTAACGAAAACTACGGTGAGCACATGACCTTCGCCCACCACATGGATCAGGTGGAGGAGATCTTCCGTACCATCATCCCCAAGGGGCTGGGCATTGAGTGCAACACCAACCGTGGAAACGAGCCATTGCCCGGCGCCGATATCCTGCGGCTCTACCGCCGTCTGGGGGGCGAGATCATCACCTTGGGCAGCGATGCCCACCGCCCGGAGGATGTGGGCTGCTTCATCCGCCAGCGGCAGGAGCTGCTGCGGGAGTGCGGCTTCCGCTACTTCACCACCTTTACCGGCGGAAAGCCGGAGTTCAAAGAATTGTAAGAGGAGAATACACCATGAAAATTGCCATCGGCTGCGATCACGGCGGCTATCTGCTGAAGCAGGACATCCTCATCTGGCTGGAGGAGCACAACATCGACTTCGAGGATGTGGGCTGCTACTCCACCGAGAGCGTAGACTATCCCATGTACGGCGAGAAGGTAGGCCGTATGGTGGCCTCCGGCCAGTGCGACAAGGGCATCGTCATCTGCACCACCGGCATCGGCATCTCCATCGCTGCCAATAAGGTGGCTGGCATCCGCTGCGCCCACTGCACCGACCCCCTGTCCGCCGAGATGACCCGCCGCCACAACGACGCCAACGTGCTGGCGCTGGGCGCCGGCATCACCGGTCCCAATCTGGCCAAGCGCATGGTGGAGGTCTTTCTGAACACCGACTTCGAGGGCGGACGCCATGCCCGCCGGGTGGCACAGCTGGATGCCATCCGACCCTGAACCTGAGAAAAAGGAGGTATCGTCATGGCAACCAGAGGTTATCAGAGCTACCGTGGCCGAAACCACGGGAAACTGGCGCTGGTCATTGTGCTGGTGCTGATCCTGCTGGCCGCCGTGGGATATCTGGTGGCGCAGGAGTATATGGTCTACGATGACGAGGGCCACCGGCATCTGGAGCTGCCCTTCCTGAAAAAGGGACAGACGGAGCAGCCCCAGCAGCCGGAGGACACCACGCCGGATGACGTGGACCTCATCATCGACGAGCCGGAGCGCCCTCTGCTGAAGGAGCTTCACGCCCGCCAGCTGCCGGACACCGTGCTGACGGAGGATCCCTCCGCCGTGCTGGCGGAGCACCCGGAGGCGGTGGTGATCCCGGTGAAGCTGCGGGACGGTACCGTCACCTATGACACGCAGACCGCCGCCAGGGACACCGTCACCACCGGCGGCCCGGAGACGCTGACAAGCCTCAAGACCCTCCTCTCCGGCGACACATGGACTGTGGCCCGCATCGCCTGCTTTGCCGATATGGACTTTGCCAATGCCAAGCCCGATGAGGCGGGACTGCTGCGGACCGGCGACGGCTGGCTGTGGTACGACGATGACGCCGCCTGCTGGCTGGACCCCGGCAAGGCAGCTGCACGGGAGTATCTGGTGCAGCTGTGTAAGGAGTGCGCCGAATTGGGCTTCGACGAAATTCTGCTGGACTACTGCACCTATCCTGTCCATGGCCGTCTGGACCGCATCGACTACGGCTCCGTCACCAACCTCACCGACACCCTCAGCGTGTTCGTGGAGGGGGTGCGGGAGGCCCTGCCCAAAACCACCGCCCTGTCGGTGCTGGTGCGGGATCAGGTGACGACGGACGCCAACGACGGCGGCGTCACCCTCGCCCTGCTGACGGAGCACTTCGACCGCATCTATGTGGATACGGACACCGTGGACGCAGCGGCCCTGCAAGGGCTGCTCCCGGCGGACTTTGACCCTGTGACCCGGCTGGTGCAGGTGGCGGCGGAGTCCGCCTCCTCCGGCAGCTATGTCACCCGGTAAATTTTCCTGTTGCCAAGCGGGAAAAGTTGTAGTAAAATAGTAGCCACGACCTCTCCTCCGCTGACAGCTGCGGAGCCGGTCTCACGCAATGGATACCCACGAATCATGTCAGGCGGGGAACCGAGCAGCATTAAGAGGGACCATCCATGTGCCGTGAGGGTGCCGGCTCCACAGCTGCCAACGGAGGAGAATTTTTGTTTTTTCGGGAGGAGGAGATCCATGTATCAGGCGCTGTACCGCAAGTGGCGGCCCAAGGTGTTTTCCGAGGTCGTGGGACAGGAGCACATCACGGATACCCTCCGCCGTCAGGTGGCCGAGGGCCATACCGCCCACGCCTATCTCTTTACCGGCACACGGGGTACCGGCAAGACCACCTGCGCCCGGATACTGGCCAAGGCGGTGAACTGCCTGTCCCCGGTGGACGGTGAGCCATGCGGCCGGTGCGAGGCCTGCCGGGCCGTGGATGCCGGTACCACGCTGGATATCACGGAGCTGGACGCCGCCAGCAACAACGGCGTGGATCAGGTCCGTGCGCTGCGGGAGGAGGCGGTGTATACTCCCGCCGTGCTGAAAAAGCGGGTGTATATCATCGACGAGGTGCATATGCTCTCCACCCCGGCCTTCAACGCCCTGCTGAAGATTCTGGAGGAGCCGCCGGAGCATCTGATGTTCATTCTGGCCACCACGGAGCTGCACAAGGTACCGGCCACCATTCTCTCCCGGTGCCAGCGCTTCTCCTTCAAGCGCATCCTGCCCCGTGACATGGAGCGCCAGCTGCTGCACATCGCTCAGGCCGAGAAGATCGACCTTACCGCCGACGGTGCGGAGATCCTCTCCCGCATGGCGGGGGGCGCCCTGCGGGATGCCCTGAGCCTGCTGGATCAGTGCCGTGTGGCGGAGGGCCAGCTCACCAGCCGTGCCGTGCTGGACGTGCTGGGCCTTGCCGGCAGCGTCCAGACCCAGCAGATGATGCGCTGTATTCTGGACCGCCGGACGCCGGATGCCCTGCTGCTGCTGGATCAGCTGTACCGCAGCGGCAAGGACGTCTCTGCCCTGCTGGGGGAGCTCAGCGATCTGGCACGGGAGATGACCATTCTCAAAGCCGCGCCGGAGGGGGGCAGCGCCCTGCTCTCCGGGCTGTATGATACCAAGACACTGACGGGTCTCTCCGAAAACATCTCCATGCAGCGGCTGCTGTACCTGACGGAGACGCTGCAAGGGACCCGTGCCGCCCTGCCGGACAGCTTCCAGCCTCGGACGGATGTGGAGCTGTGCCTGCTGCGGCTGTGTGACGAGAGCCTCTGCGGCGACCTGACGGCCCTCAGCGCCCGGCTGGACCGGGTGGAGGAGCTGCTGAAAAAGGGTGTCCCCGCCCGCCGGGAGCGCCCCGCCGCCCAACCGGCGGCAGAGCGTCCCGCTGCCCCGGAGTCCCGCACCTCAGCGGATTCAGAGTCCCGCCCCGCTGCGGCGGAGAAGCGTCCTCCCGCCCCGGAGGAGGTCCCGTGGGAGGAGCCGCCTCTGCCCGACGAACCGGCGGGCCGGGAGCGTGTCTTTGACATCCCGGAGGAATCGCAGCGTCCCTCCGCCCCAAAACCCACTCATAGAGCTCCCCGCAGGTCTGTCTCCGCAGACCCGGCCCCCTCGGCCTCTAGCGGCGATAGCCACCTGTGGACTCAGCTGCTGGATCAGTTCAAGGGCCGCCTGCCGGTGAACCACCGGGTCTTTCTCAACATGGCCTCCGGCACCGTGGAGGGTGACTGCCTCACCGTCCACTGCCGCAACGATTTCGTCCGGGACTCCCTGAATAATCGCACGGTGCTGGCGGTGCTGGAGGAGGTCACCTCCGCCGCCGTGGGAAGCCCCATCCGGGTGATGCTGACGGTGGGCGGCGAAACGCCATCTGCCCCCCGGTCCACCCGCTCTGCCCCGAAGCCCCCCCGCCCCGCTCCGGAACCCGCTCCCGCACCGGAGAAGGAGCGCCCTCCCCTGCCGGAGGAGCCATCCCGCCCCCCGGAGCCGAAAGCGGAGGAGGAACGTCCCCCTCTGCCGGAGGAGCCTCCGGCGCAGGAGGAGAACATCCCGCCTTGGGAGGGCGGCAGTAAGGACCGGCTGGAGGAGCTGATCGGCCCCGGCAGCCAGCTGGAGCACTTCAAGATCAAATAGTCCCTGCGGATGGACAAAATCTGGACAAAAACCGGACAAAAATAGTCCGCCGGAAGACCCCGGATCGGACGAAACGGACCCTTAAAACAGATCAATAAGGAGGATACACAGCTATGGCAAAAGGATACAGCGCACGGGGAGGCTTCTCCGGCGGCGGAAGCGCCATGCGCCAGCAGCAGATGCAGCAGAAGCTGCTGAAGATGCAGCAGGATATGGCGGCGGCACAGGAAGCGGTGGAAAACGCCAGCTTTACCGCCTCAGTGGGCGGCGGTGTGGTGCAGGCCACCGTGTCCGGCAAGAAGGAGCTGACGGCCCTGACCGTCAAGCCGGAGGCCGTGGACCCGGAGGATGTGGAGATGCTGCAGGATCTGGTGATCTCTGCGGTGAACGAGGCCCTGCGCCAGGCGGACGAGGCCATGAACAGCTCCATGCAGAGCTTCACCGGCGGCCTGAATCTTCCCGGCTTCGGCCTGTAATCCCCGGAAGGAAGCACAAAGGCTGGAATCGGCATACGATCAAAGAAGCAGCGGGCAGACACGCCGTTCGGCGTGTCTGCCCGCTGCTTTTGCCATGGAAAACGCATCTATTGGGCGTTTTTGTCATTGCCAACACGGTTTTTGGCGTTTCCATCGCCAGTGTGCTTTTCGGCACGTTTTGTTATCGCCAGCGCACCTTTTCGGCACGATTCGTCATGGCCGGTACGTATTTCCGGTGCTCCTTGTCATCGTCAATATGCTTTTCCGACGTTGTTTGTGATTTCTGGAATATTATTTCGTTTGCTTTCTGCCGATAGTGTGGATTTTTAGCACTTCTTCTATCTTCATCTTGACGAGCAAAACCGCAGCGGCCAAGGGATGTCCTTTGGGTACTGCGGTTCTTTTCACACCTTTTTCCGCATAGAGATGATATCGGAAAGTCATCTGAGGAGTGGTGCGCTATCAAAGGCAACATGGAGCAGCGGGCGTGCGATCTCGCCCTTTACGTCATAGAGAGCCGTGGAACCGTCCGTTCCGCCGCCAAAAAGTTCGGCATCAGCAAATCCACCGTCCACAAGGACCTGTCGGAGCGGCTCCCGGCCTTTAATCGGGGGCTGTATCTTCAGGTGAAGCAGGTTTTGGAGGAGAATAAAGCCCAGCGGCATATCCGGGGCGGTCTCGCCACCCGCCGGAAGTATAAGGGCGAATAGAAGTCTGCCAAACATACCGAGTACAGGAGAGACGGCCACCAAACGTACCAAGTGCAGGACAGACGGTCGCCGGATGGATCAAGAGAGTCGAAAGAACAGCCGGCCCCCGGAATTTTCTTCCAGAGGGCCGGCGGTATTTTATGTCTGTAGGCCGTTCGACGCAGCTGCCGGGACGGCGGTTTACCGTTGGGTGCGGCAGCTTACCGTTGGGTGCAGCCGCTTACCGCCAAGTGCGGCGGTTTACCGCTGGATGCAGCAGCTTACGGCTGGATGCAGCAGCTTACGGCTGGGTGCGGCAGCTTACGGCTGGGTGCGGCAGCTTACGGCTGGGTGCGGCAGCTTATGGCTGGGTGCGGCAGCTTATGGCTGGGTGCGGCAGCTTACGGCTGGGTGCGGCAGCTTACGGCTGGGTGCGGTAGCTTACCGTTGGGTGCGGCGGGTCACCGCCGGGTGCGGCGGTTTACCGCTGGATGCAGCAGCTTACGGCTGGGTGCGGCGGTTTACCGTTGGGTGCGGTGGTTTACCGTTGGGTGCGGCGGTTTACCGGTGGATGCAGCCGCTTACCGCCAAGTGCGGCGGTTTACCGTTGGGTGATGCAGCTCACTTCTTACCGGCGGCCTGACGCATGGAGAGACTGATGCGGTGCTTCTTTTCATCCACCTCCAGCACCACTACCTTCACCACGTCTCCCACGGCCACGGCCTGAGAGGGGTGCTTGATGAAGCGGTCGCAGATCTGAGAGATATGCACCAGACCGTCCTGATGGACGCCGATATCCACGAATACGCCGAAGTCCACCACATTGCGGACCGTCCCCGTCAGCTCCATGCCGGGCTTTAAGTCCTTGATGTCCAGCACGTCGGTCCGCAGGATGGGGGCCGGCAGATCGTCCCGCACGTCCCGTCCGGGCTTCACCAGCTCCTTCACCACATCCTGTAAAGTGGGAACGCCTACGCCGATCTGCCGGGCGGTGTTTTCCTCCCCTATGGCCCGCACCTTCTGGGGCAGCTGACTCATGGCGGCGGCGCCCACGTCCGCCGCCGTATAGCCGCACAGAGCCAGCAGCTGCTCCGCCGCCGGATAGCTCTCCGGGTGGACGCCGGTGTGATCCAGCACATTGCGGCTCTCCGGCACCCGCAGGAAGCCGGCGCACTGCTGAAAGGCCTTGGGGCCTACCTTGGGTACCTTCAGCAGCTGCCGCCGGGTGGTGAAGGCTCCGTTCTCCTCCCGGTATTTGACGATGTTTTTGGCGGTGGTGCCATTCAGGCCCGCCACCCGGCCCAGCAGGCTGGCGGAGGCGGTATTCACGTCCACGCCCACGGCGTTGACGCAATCCTCCACCACGCCGCCCAGCGTCTCATCCAGCCGCTTCTGAGGCATATCGTGCTGGTACTGCCCCACGCCGATGGCCTTGGGGTCGATCTTCACCAGCTCCGCCAGCGGGTCCTGCATCCGGCGGGCGATGGACACGGCGCTGCGGAGGTTTACGTCGTACTCCGGGAACTCCTCCGCCGCCAGCTTGCTGGCGGAGTACACGGAGGCCCCGGCCTCGCTGACCATCATATAGCTGACGCCGCCCCCTAAGGTATGGATCAGCTCCACCGCCATCTGCTCCGTCTCCCGGCTGGCGGTGCCGTTGCCGATGGCGATGTGCTCCACATGGTGCCGCCGGATCATGGCCCCCAGCCGGGCGATGGCCTCCTGCTTCTGCCGCTGGCCGTAGGTGGGGTACACCACCGTGGTATCCAGCACCTTACCGGTGGCATCGATGACCGCCACCTTGCAGCCGTGGGCATAGCCGGGGTCCAGCCCCATGGTGACGTGGCCCTTCACCGGCGGCTGCATCAGCAGGGGCTTCAGGTTCAGAGCAAAGGTCTGGATGGCCCCCTCGCAGGCCCGCTCCGTCAGGTCGCTGCGGGCCTCCCGCTCCAGCGAGGGATAGATGAGCCGGTCATAGGCGTCCTCGCAGGCGCTCTTGATAAACTCCATGGCCGCAGAGCCGGGCTTGACCACCGCCCGGCGCAGGGCGGTGAGTCCTGTCTCCCGCTCCAGCAGCACGGTAACGGAGAGGAAGCCCTCCTTCTCACCCCGGTTGATAGCTAATATCTGATGTCCCGCCAGCTTGGGGAGGGGCTGCTCAAAGTCGTAGTACAGCCGGTAGACGGAGTCCTCCTCCCCGGTGGCCAGACTCCGCAGCCGCCCCTGACGGCGCAGCAGCTCCCGCAGGGTCTTGCGGATGGCGGCGTCATCCGACAGAAGCTCCGCCACGATGTCGTTGGCCCCCTGCAGGGCGTCGGCGGCCGTTTCCACCCCCTTCTCCGGGTCGATGAAGCCCTGCGCCGCCTGCATGGGGTCGGGGCAGTCCCGCCGCTGGGCCAGCAGCAGCTCCGCCAGCGGCGCCAGTCCCTTTTCACGGGCCACGGTGGCACGGGTGCGGCGCTTTTGCTTATAGGGGCGGTACAGGTCCTCCACCTCCGCCAGCGTCCGGGCGCTGTCGATGGCCGCCGCCAGCTCCGGCGTCAGCTTCTCCTGTCCCTCGATGGCGGATTTTACCTCCTGCCGCCGCTGGTCCAGATTCCGCAGATAGGTGAGCCGGTCCTCCAGCTTTCGCAGAAGGGTGTCGTCCATGCTGCCGTGCAGCTCCTTTCGGTAGCGGGCGATGAAGGGAATGGTGTTGCCCCCATCCAGCAGGTCGATGACGTTCTGCACATGGACAGGAGAGGCTCCCAGCTCCTGAGCCAGAAGTTCCGCAATGGTCTGCATATATGCTCCTTTCGTGGGCGAAAACCGGGACGGAGAGCCGTCCCGGTTTTGCGCTGCTTACTTGTGATACAGCTTCTTGATCTCGTACTTGGGCTCGCAGCTGACGTGGATGCCCAGCCGGTTATACAGCTTCGTGTCCTCCTCCGACAGGATGATGGAGAAGTGGGCATCGCAGCCCCGCAGCTCGTCCAGCTTCTTCAGCACCAGCTCCGCCAGAGGGTTGGTGACGGCGGAGATGGACAGGGCGATGAGCACCTCGTCGGAGTGCAACCGGGGGTTGTGGTGGCCCAGATGGGAGATCTTCATGTCGCTGATGGGGGCGATGATGGAGGCCGGCAGCAGGTCCAGATCCTTGTCAATGCCGGCAAGGGCCTTAATGGCGTTCATCAGCAGCGCCGCCGACGGCCCCAGCAGGGAGCTGTTCTTGCCGGTGACGATGCGGCCGTCCGGCAGCACCATGGCCCCGGCGGGCATCCCCGTGGCCTCCGCCACCTGCAAAGACGCCGCCACCGCCGGGCAGATGTCCGGCGTCACGTCCGCCTGCTGCATGACGATCTCCAGCTTCCGCACCACGCTGTCGTCGGCCTTGCCCCGAGCCCGGTCCACCATGCCGGCATAGTACCGCCGCAGGATCTCCATACGGCTGGCCTCCCGGCAGGCCTCGTCGTCCACGATGGCGAAGCCCGCCATATTTACCCCCATGTCTGTGGGGGAGCGGTAGGGAGAGGAACCCTGGATGCGCTGGAACATGGCGTTGAGCACCGGGAAGATCTCCACATCCCGGTTGTAGTTCACCGTGGTCTCGCCATAGGCCTCCAAATGGAAGGGGTCGATCATATTCACATCGTTGAGGTCTGCCGTGGCGGCCTCGTAGGCCAGATTCACCGGGTGCTTCAGCGGCAGGTTCCAGATGGGGAAGGTCTCGTACTTGGCGTAGCCCGCCCGGATGCCCCGCTTATGGTCGTGGTACAGCTGGCTCAGGCAGGTGGCCATCTTGCCGCTGCCGGGGCCGGGGGCCGTCACCACCACGATGGAGCGGCTGGTCTCGATGTAGTCGTTTTTGCCCAGGCCCTCGTCGGAGACGATGTGGGCCACGTCCGAGGGATACCCGGCGATGGGATAGTGGCGGCAGCTGCGGACCCCCAGCGCCGTCAGCCGGTGGATGAAGGCATCCGCCGCAGGCTGCCCGGCGTACTGGGTGATGACCACGGAGCCCACATAGAACCCCAGCCCCCGGAACACGTCGATGAGCCGCAGCACGTCCTGATCGTAGCCGATGCCCAGATCACCACGGGTCTTGTTCTTTTCGATGTCTCCGGCACAGATGGCGATGACGATCTCCACGTCGTCCCGGATGGTCTCCAACATCCGGATCTTACTGTCCGGCTGGAAGCCCGGCAGCACACGGGAGGCGTGGTAGTCGTCAAAGAGCTTGCCGCCGAACTCCAGATATAGCTTGCCGCCGAACTGGCTCATGCGCTGGCGGATGTGCTCGGCCTGCAGGGCCAGATACTTTTCGTTGTCAAATCCGATCTTCACCATAATATCCCCCTTTTTACATAACCATATCATTATACACCGCTGCGCCCTCCGAGAAAAGCCTTTTCGGAGATTTCCCTTTTAGGATTTCTTCCGATTTTTGCGGCGGAATTTTGGTAAAACCCGCCGTTGCTTTTTTCCCGGCGGCGGGGTATACTAAACAATACACCCCATGAAGGAGGAACCCCACCATGCGTTTTCAGGTGATGTGGAAAAAGACCCACCTGCCGCCGGAGGCCTACCGGCCGTTCTTCGAGACGGACAGCATCGACGAGGCCAAGGACTTCGCCATGCGGCTGGCCTTCGACGAGACCAATCACGTCTACGTGCAGGATACCCGGCGGAATGAGATCGTCCGGGATTTCGACGCCCCGGTGTACCGGGACTGACCGCAGCCCCCCTATCCGTCCGTTTGCCCCGTTCTCTCCGTGAGAACGGGGCTTTTCATCTGTGTTTAAGTTTGGTATAATAAAATAGTTACAGAGACTTCTAAAAACGTAAAAGGAGACTTTTTATGATGGATATACGGAGAGCGGCTGCACTGCTGCTGGCGCTGGTAATGATCGCTGCGCTGACGGTGGGCTGCGGCAAAAAGCAGAGTGACACCCCCACGGATACACCCGCTGCCGGTGCGGACGGCCGGACTCCCGCCCAGCAGCCGGCGAAGCTGGTGTGCTACAACGGGTCGGTGACGCTGCGGTTCGTGCGGGAGGAGGATACGTGGTACTGGGGTGACGATCGGGATTTCCCGCTGGAGCAGTCCATTGTGACGGAGCTGCTGGCCACGGTGCAGGGCTACGCCGCCCTGTCGCCGCTCCCCCATACCGATGATCTGTCCCAGTTCGGGCTTTCGGACACCAAGCGCTACATCAGTTTGACGGACACCGAGGGCAATACCCGCACCTACTGGCTGGGGACGCAGACCGACGAGGGACAGTACATCCAGCCGGAGGACGAGACGGATGCCGTGTATCTCTCCCCCGCCGGGGTGGACGGGACGTTGAGCATGGGCATCTATGACATGGCCCGGCTGCCCAAGCTGCCTCAGCTGACGGCGGACAATGTCAGCACCCTGACCATCACCGCCGCAGACGGCAAGAGCCTGAGTCTGACGGCGTCGGAGGGCGTATGGCTGCGGAGCGGGCAGGACGTGACCCAGTGGAGCGGAACGCTGACGGAGGCACTGGGACAGCTGATGCTGCTGCGGTGCATCGACTATCGGCCCAGCACCGGGGTGGCGGAGCTGTGTGGGCTGACGGAGCCGGCGGTGACGCTGACGGTCACTTACCGGGCTATTGCCGGAGAGACGGAGCTGACGCTGCGGGTGGGCGCCCAGCGGGACGGAGGGTATTATGCCACGGTGAATGATGACGACACCATTTATCTGCTGCCTGCGGCCCCGGCGGAGGCGCTGGCGGCACTGGCGGCCAGCGGCCTGAACGGATAAGCTTATTTCAGCCCCTCCCGCCGGGAGGGGCTGCCTGACAGGAGAAACGGACGCAAGGAAAGGAAGTGATCCCATGCGGATACTGGTGGTGGAGGACGAGGCCCGTCTGGCCCAGACGCTGGCGGAGCTGCTGCACCGGCAGGGCTATACGGCGGACATCAGCGGCGACGGCTTATCGGGGCTGGACAACGCCGCCTCGGATATTTACGATCTGGTGGTGCTGGACGCCATGCTGCCGGGGATGGATGGCTTCACCCTGCTGCAAAGGCTGCGGCAGGAGGGGCATACCGTGCCGGTGCTGATGCTCACCGCCCGCAGCGGCGTGGAGGACAGGGTGCGGGGGCTGGACAGCGGGGCGGATTACTATCTCACCAAGCCCTTTGAGCCACAGGAGCTGCTGGCCTGCGTGCGGCTGCTGCTGCGGCGCACCGACGGTCAGCCCCGGCAGGAGGACGCCGTTACCTGCGGCGATCTGCGGCTGGAGCCGGGAACCTTCCTGCTGCGCTGCGGCCAGCGGGAGGTGCGGCTGAGCCGGAGGGAGTACGACCTGATGGAGCTGCTGATCCGCAGCTATCCCCAGATCGTCACCAAGGAGCAGCTGATCCTGAAGGTGTGGGGCTATGATTCCGATGCCGAGGACAACAATGTGGAGGTCTACATCTCCTTCCTGCGGCGGAAGCTGGAGCATCTGCATTCCGCTGTGAAGATCCGCACCCACCGGCTGGTGGGCTACTGCCTGGAGGTGGGGGCATGAGCGGCATGATCCGCAGGCTCCGGTGGAAGATCGTGGGCATCAGTATGCTGTTTGTGACGCTGGTGCTGGCGGCGGTGTTCACCGGGGTGATGCTCACGGCCCGCAGCAGTCTGGAGCAGAGCAGCACCCGGCAGCTGGAGGAGGCCCTGCGGGGCGAGGGCTACGACGGCCAGAACGGCCAGCCCTGCTTCGTGACGGAGGTCTATCCCAGCGGCACGGTGCGGGTCATGGGCAGCAGCTACTATCAGATCAGTGAGGAGGACCTGCTGGCGCTGGTACAGGAATGCCTGTCCCAGCAGGAGGAGAGCGGCCTGCTGACGGACTATCATCTGCGCTATCTGCGCTATGACGGCGCTCTCTCCATCCGCATCGCCTTCACCGACAGTACACTGGAGCAGTCGGCCTTACGGGCCATGGCGGGGAATCTGCTGCTGATCGCACTGGCGGCGCTGGTGGTGCTGCTGGGGTGCAGCTATCTGCTCTCCGGTGTGGCTGCCCGGCCGGTGGAGCGGGCGTGGCAGGAGCAGCAGCGCTTCCTGTCCGACGCCAGCCACGAGCTGAAAACGCCCCTGACGGTGATCCTGTCCTCCGCCGACCTGCTGGCGGAGTCCGCCCCGGCGGAGGAGCAGACGTATGTGGAGAACATCCGGGCGGAGTCCCGGCGGATGAAGAAGCTGGTGGAGGAGATGCTGACCCTGTTCCGGGCGGAGAGTGTCCGGCGGGAGACGGCCTTCTCCGAGGTGGATCTGTCGGACGTGGTGACGGACGCCGCCCTGCGGTTCGAGCCGGTGGTGTTTGAATCCGGACGGCGGCTGCTGTATACCATCGACGAGGGCTTGCAGGTCTCCGGCGACCGGGACGCTTTGGAGCGTCTGACGGGTATCCTGCTGGATAACGCCGTGAAGTATGCGCCCCAAGGCACGGACATCCGCCTGACCCTGACCCGTCAGGACCGCACCGCCTGTCTGGCGGTGGAAAACGGCGGCGATCCCATCCCGCCGGAGGTGGCGGCCCACCTGTTCGACCGGTTCTACCGGGCCGACAGCAGCCGTACCGGCACGGGCTTCGGGCTGGGGCTGGCCATTGCACGGGCCATCGCCCAGAACCACAGGGGAAACATCATTTGCCGCAGTCAGGAGGGCTTGAACCGCTTCTCCGTGACGCTGCCTGTTTTACGCCAGAAGGAGGCGCAGTGACCATGCTGGACCTGCTGATCCGGGGCGGTACCGTCATAGACGGCACCGGAGCCCCCGGTTTTTCCGCCGACGTGGCGGTAGAGGGCGGCGTCATCGCCGCCGTGGAGCCGCTGCCGCCGGATACCCCGGCCCGACGGGTGATGGATGCCGCCGGGAAGCTGGTGACACCGGGCTTCATCGATATCCATCGCCATGCCGATGCGGCGGCCTTCCGTCCCGGCTTCGGAGAGCTGGAGCTGCGGCAGGGGCTGACCACCATTGTAAACGGCAACTGCGGTCTGTCCGCCGCCCCCTTCGGCCCGGCGCACCGGGAGGAAATACTGGCCTATCTGGCCCCCATCACCGGGGAGGCCCCGCCGGAGCTGGAGACGGAGACGCTGGCGGGGTATTTTGCCTCCCAGCCACCGGCCCCTATCCACACGGGGATGCTGGCGGGGGCCGGCGTTCTGCGGGCGGATGCGGCGGGCTACGCCCTCCAGCGATTGGAAAAGCGCCATTACGACGCCATCCACCGCAGCATGGAACGGGCGCTTTCGGACGGCGCCGTGGGCGTGTCGCTGGGGCTGGGCTATGCCCCGGAGTGCTTCTATACCACCCAGGAGCTGATCGAGGCCCTGCGGCCCCTCAGCGGCGGCGACGTGCCGGTGACAGTGCATATGCGGCAGGAGGGGGCCGGGGTGGTGGATTCCGTCCGGGAGATGCTGACGGTGGCCCGTACCCTGCGTATCCCCCTGCAGATCTCCCACCTGAAGGCCATGGGCCGGGACAGCTGGGGAAAGAAGATCCCGCAGGTGCTGGAGCTTCTGGAGGAGGCCCGGCAGGAGGGGTTGGACGTGGGGTGCGACGTGTACCCCTATACCGCCGGCTCCACCCAGCTGCTGCACATCCTGCCGCCGGAGTTTCTGGCGGGAGGCATGGAGGCGGTGGTGCGCCGTCTGTCGGACCCGGCGGCCCGCCGGGAGCTGGCGCAGCGCATCCGCAGCGGGGCGGGCTTCGACGACATTGCCAGACTGGCGGGCTGGGACGGCATCTATCTGACCAGCCTCCACTGCCCGGAGGATCACCCCTATCTGGGGAAGAGTCTGGCGGAGATCGCCGCCATGACGGGACAGGATCCCCTGACCTGCTGCTGCGACCTGCTGGTGCGGGAGCAGGGGGAGATCACCATGATCGACTTCATGGCCTCGGAGGAGGACATCACCGACATTCTGCAAAGCCCCCTGTCCCATCTGATCTCCGATGCCACCTATCCCACGGAGGGGATGCCTCACCCACGGGTGTACGGCACCTTCCCCCGGCTTTTGCAGCACTTTGTCCGGGAAAAGGGTGCGCTGACGTGGGAGCAGGCCATCCACAAGGTGACGGGCCGTCCCGCCCAGCGGCTGCGGCTGGCCGGAAAGGGTGTGCTGGCGACGGGGATGGACGCCGATCTCTGCGTATTTGACCCGGAGGCGCTCCGGGAAACAGGAACGTATCAGGAGCCCTGCCGCATGGCGGCGGGGATGGACACCGTCTTGGCGGCGGGCGTGCCGGTGCTGGAGCAGGGTGTGCTCACCGGCGCCCGTCCGGGACGCATCATCAGGAGGTAAGAGCTATGCTGGAGAGTATCATCGATATTGTGCGTCGGGCCGGGGAGCTGGTCCGCAGCGCCAACGACGTGACGACGGCCACCCATGAGAAGAACGGCCCGGCGGATCTGGTGACGGAGTACGATCTGGCGGTACAGCGCTTTTTGCGGCAGGAGCTGCTGAACCTGCTGCCGGAGGCGGATTTCTTTGGGGAGGAGGGGCAGCACGAGACCCTGACGTCGCCGTGGACCTTCATCGTGGACCCCATCGACGGCACCACCAATTTTGTCCGGGGCTTTGCCTACACCAACATCTCCGTGGCGCTGGCCAAGGACGGGCAGGTGGAGTACGCCGTGGTATATGCGCCGCTGGCCGGGGAGCTGTACGCCGCCCGCCGGGGCGGCGGGGCCACCCTCAACGGCCGGGCCATCCACGTCAGCGGACGGGATCCCGGCCACTCGCTGGTGGTGTGCGGCTCCACCATCTATGACCGCAGCTATACGGAGCGGCACTTCGCCATCATGCGGTATCTCTACGACCGGGGACTGGACTACCGTCGGTTCGGGGCGGCGGCGCTGGATCTGTGTCAGGTGGCGGCGGGCCGGGCGGAGGTGTTCTTCGAGTGTCGGCTCAGCCCGTGGGATTTCGCCGCCGGGAGCCTGCTGGTGCAGGAGGCCGGGGGCTGCGTCACCACGCTGGAGGGGACGACCATCGATCCCCTGCGCCCCGGCTCCGTGTTTGCCGCCAACGCCCTGTGCGGCGGGCTGACGGCGGAGCTGCCCCGTGGATAAGGGGATATTTTTCGCAAATATTTGAAAATTGTGTAAATTCCTGTTGAAAATCGTCCGTTTCTATGGTGGAAATGCAAAAAAGTCTTGACGTACCCGGAAAATGTGGTATGATAGGCTTTGTAACGAATTTGTAACCTTTTAGCAAGGATCGATCATATGAAACAGGAATTGGAAAATAAGCGTCCCGATTCGGAGGAGCGCCGCAGCATCTGGCAGCGGTGGAAGCAGAATCTGAAGGATTGGGTCTGGTTTTGTAAGGAGCATCCGGACTGGCTGGATCTGGATGTGCAGACGTGGGTATCGACCCATATCGGCCAGCCCCTGCGCCGCCGGTGGCAGCGTCTGCGGGAGCTGCGGCACCAGAACCGGCAGCGGCAGCTGCCGGAGACGGAGTGGAAGCTGGGCCAGCTGCTGCTGTTCCTCTGGGGCAGTCTGCCCCGTATGGGCTCCGACCTCCGGGAGCGGCTCACCCGCCGCCGCAAGGGAGCCATCCGCTCCGGCGGACGGATGCGGGCCTTCTTCGAGGACATGAAGCTGCACCCGGCGGTGTTTGTGGCCGGCGCCGTGGCGGTGACGGCCGTGGCGGTGTGCCTGTCCATGTATACCATCGGCGCCACCGCCCGCTATGACGGCGTGGAGCTGGGAACGGTCCACAGCGCCCGCAGTGTTTCGGCGGCAGTGGATCAGCTGGAGGAAATCACCCGGCAGACGCTGTCCGACACCGATTACAGCATCGACAGCGCCAAGCTGGAGGTCCGCACCGGCATCGTGGCCCGGAAGGAACTGGAGAGCACCGACGCACTGGAGGAGAACCTCACCCGGCAGCTGGGGCTGGTGGATTATGCCTATGTGCTGTATGTGGAGGGAGAGCCGGTGGCGGCCACCACCTTCCCCGGCGCCATCGAGCAGTTGCTGGAGCAGCTGAAAAAGGGTTACATCACCGACAGCACCGTGGACTGCTACTTCGTGGAAAACGTGGAGGTAAAGCAGGAGTACGTGGATCAGTCCCTTATTATGAATCTGGGCTATATCGCCGAGAAGCTCAACGCCACCAAGGCGGGCGAGGTGACCTATACCGTTAAGAGCGGCGATGTGTGGTCCCTCATTGCCGAGGACAACGGCATGACCAATGAGGAACTGCTGGCCCTGAACCCCGGCTATGACATCAGCGTCCTCCATACCGGCGACGTGCTGACCATCTCCCGTGCCGTGCCGTATCTGACGGTGGTGAATGTGGAGCGGCAGAGTTATTTGCAGGACGTGGCGTACAGCGTGGAATATGTGGACGACCCGGATATGTATCAGGGCGACTACGAGGTCCTCAGCAAGGGTGTGTACGGTAAGGCAGATATCACCGCCAACGTCACCGTCATCAACGGCACGGAGACGGCCCGTGAGGTGGTGTCCTCCGTGACGCTGAAGGAGCCGGTGGCCGAGCGGCAGGCACGAGGCACCAAGGAGCGGCCCACGTGGTTCCCCACAGGGTCCTTCCGCTGGCCCTGCTACGGCGTCATCACCTCCTACTTCGGTGGGCGCAACACCGGCATCAGCGGCGCCAGCAGCTACCATGAGGCCATCGACATCGCCAACTCCTACGGTACGCCCATCTACGCCGCCGACGGCGGAACCGTCATCTACTCCGGCTGGAACGGCGGCTTGGGTTACTGCGTGAAGATCGACCACGGCAACGGCTTTATCACATGGTACGGCCACAACAGCGACCTCTACGTCTCTGTGGGCGACCACGTGTACAAGGGCCAGACCATCGCCGCCATGGGCTCCACCGGTATTTCCAGCGGTTCCCACTGCGACTTCCGCATCCAGCGCAACGGCACCATGGTGGATCCCCTGAACTATCTGCCCTGATGAAAGGTTTCCATGATTTCCATGAAAAGCTCCCCGGCCTGAGGGGCGGGGGTCATAAGAAAGTAATATCGTATTTTCTCAGGAAACGGCGTGGCTTCGGTCACGCCGTTTCCTGTTTCAGCAGTTCTTCCACGGGGATAAAGCCAACAAGGTCATAGGAAATGCGGATGCCCTGATACCGCTTGCCGCTGGACTTATCCGGGGCTTCAATGTAGATCGCCTTGACAAGCTCCCGCAGCGCATACGGGGTAAGCTCATCCAAGTCCTCATATTTGCGTACCCGCTGGATAAACTGCTCCAAATTTTCAATCTGTCGTTCCTGTACTTCGATTTCCTGCTGCAAAGTCTGAATTTCCTCTTTAAGCTGTGCCTGTTCGTCCTCGTAGGTCTTGCTCATCATAGAAAACTTTTCATCTGTGATGCGCCCCGCCACATTATCCTCGTAAATGCGGATAAACAGACGGTCAAGTTCTCCCAACCGCTTTTCAGCCTGTGCCAGCCGCTTCTTGTGTCCACGGATCGCGGCTTCGCTGGACAGCCGGAGCTTCTGCTCCATGACGGCACGGAAATAATCCTCATACCGACTGACATAGGAAATCACAGTTCTCATGTGCATCCAGACCAATTCTTCCAGAACAACAGCACGGATAAAGTGTGCCGAACAACTTCCCGTATTGCTGCGGTAGTTGGCGCATACAAAATGATCCTGCCGCTTTTCAAAGTAGTTGGTGGTGCAGTAGCGCATTTTTGCGCCACAATCAGAGCAATAGACCATGCCGGAAAACAGGCTGCTCTTGCCCGTCTTTGTCCTGCGGTGACGCTGTTGGCGAATCTCCTGCACCTTGTCAAAGACCTCCTGCTCAATGATCGCCGGGTGGGTGTTGTAGAAAACCGCCTGTTTTTCAATAGGCGTTTCCCGCTGCTTCTTGTCCCAGATGGAGTTGGTGTAGGTCTTGAAATTGACGGTGCATCCCGTGTATTCCCGCCGTTCCAGAATGTGAACGACCGTGTTGGTGTTCCAATGGTACGGATCAGCGGTTTCCGGGCTGGGCGTCTTGATGCCCTCGCGCTTCTTGTAGGCGGTGGGGTTAAGCACCTTTTCCTCCTGCAAGAGCTTTGCAATCTGCATCGGGCCTCGCCCTTCCATGCACAGCTTGAAAATACGCTTGACTACCAACGCCGCCGCTTCATCCACAACCCACTTTGTCTTGTCCTCCGGGTCTTTACGGTAGCCGAATGGAACATTGACGGTCAGAGGAACGCCGCGTTCGCCCTTTGCCTTATTGACGGCACGGATCTTGCGGCTGGTATCTTTGGCGAAAAACTCATTGAACCAGTTCTTAATGCCCGCAATGTCGCTGTCGGTACTGTTGGGATCGATGGTGTCAAAATGGTCGTTGATGGCAATATACCGCACATTGTACTTCGGGAATGTGAAGTTGATATACAGCCCTGTCAGCGAGGAATTACGCCCCAGTCGAGATAGGTCTTTCGTACAGCAGACTGCCACTCTGCCCGCTTCGATTTCCGCAAGCATAGCTTGGAAGCCGGGGCGGTCATAATTAGTGCCACTGTACCCGTCGTCCACGAAAAAGGTTGGGTTCGGGAAACGGTGCTCCTTTGCGTATTGGAGCAGGATCATTTTCTGATTCTGGATGCTGTTGGATTCGTCCTCTTTGCCGCCTTTCTTATCCTCTTTCAAATCTTCCACGGATAAGCGGCAGTAAAGCGCGGTGATTTTATCAGTTGCCCGTAACATTTCTGTTTCCTCCTTCAAAGGGGCAACTGCCAGTACAGGATTGGTTGCTTCTATTGTACCAAGAGACTGCGTATTTGTCATTCAGAATCCTCCATCTTTTCTGTAAACTTTTCGCCCATGATGCGTTCCATCTTTTTATCCAGCGTTTCCACGCCGTCATAGCTGCCTGTGACGGTGTAGACTGTGCCGCCGATTTCCTTTTGCAAGGTAAACTCCGGCAGCCAGAACGCGGACAGATTTTTCACGCAGAGATGCCCGCCCTCGTTGAAGTAGCAGTTGTGCCGTGGGTGGTTGGGCGGCAGGGGCTGCGGTTTCAGATACGGGTCTGGATTGGAGAAGTAATATTCTGCTGGCTCGTCGTGGTCTGCCTTTTCCCATTCCTCGATTTCTGCCAGCAGATCAGGGCCGATCTCGTGTTCAATTTTTTTGTTCTCGTTCATGGTGGTGTCCTTTCTCCGATGGGTTATCGGTCTATATCGTGATGTTTGGTTTTCTTCTTTTGCGGTGCGTCTGCTTTCAGGGCAACATCCACATAGCGGCGTACCTTTTGCAGCTCGGCAACTTCCTCCCGCTGGGCTTTCAGCTTCGCATACTCTGCTTCGTTCTCGGCAGTCAGCGCGGCAAGCTCGGTCTGCCATGCTTTCGGCGTCAGCTTCATATCCGGCAGATTTGCCCGCAGATAACGGTTCGCCGCATCCCATATTGCAAGATCGGCGCGGTGTGCTTCCGCAAACTTTTCCTGTTTGTCCTTCCAGCGGATTTGCTTGTATTCATCGTGGATAGGCTGTGTCTCTCGTAGGTTCTGCGCCTGTTCTATGAGCTTTTGAAGCTGGCGGATGCGTGTCTCTCTCGGCTTCATGCCGTTGCGGATTTCGCTTGCCTTGTCATAGACAACGGACAGGGCTGCATCCAGTTCTTCCAGCGTATAGATACCTTTTTCTGAAAGAAGATTGACAGCTTTGGAAATTGCTTTGAGCTCGTCTGCGGAGTGCTGTTGCTTCCAGCTTTGGGAATACTTCCTGCCATTGGCTTTCTGAATATCCAGATAGCGGAACAGCAGCGTGGAGAGGTCGGGGGATTTCGGCTGCGGCGGCTCGGCACGCAAGCTCTCCTTTGCCTTGAACACATCAAGCAGCCATTCTTCCAGCTTGCCGATCTGCGTCTTGATGTCGCGGAGCAGACGGTTTGCCGCTTTGATGCTGCGGTTCAGCTCACCGCGCTCGGTAACGATGCCTTTCTTCTCCATCTGTGACGCTGCCACGCCGATATGAACGGTGGGGATTTGATCGATCCCCTGCCGCTCATAGCTGCGGTGGTCGATGCGCTCCGGGCGGTTGTTCCGTTCCAAGAACTCATTGGCAAGGTCAGCCCACACCTTGCGCCAGGCCTCGGCGTTCTCCTGACTGTTCCAGTCCACAAGATCAACCTTGCGGGTTTTGTATCTGCCGCTGGACAGGCGGATTCTCTCGCCGTTTTCGTCCAACACATATTCCTTTTTGGACTTCGGAAGCCACTTGCCCTGTGCGTCCATCGGGCGCATGGTGAGAAGAATATGAGCGTGCGGATTGCCGTTGCTTGTGTCGTGAATGTTGAAGTCTGCACACATTCCTCTGGAAACAAATTGAGAGGAACAGTACACACGGACAAGCCGTACCTGTTCCTCTCTGGATAACTCTATGGGCAGGGCAACCTCCAATTCCCGCGCCAGTTGGGAGTTGCACGCCTTTTCAATTTGCTCCACGCTGTTCCAAAGCGTTCCCCGGTCTTGAAAGTCCGGGGGCGCGTTGGGCGGCAGCAGGATTTCCGAATGGACGATGCCGCGCTTTCGGGTGTAGTCATGGATCATGCCGTCCCACTCGTTTGTGATTTTCTCGCCGCTTCGGTAGGCGGCTGCTGCAACGGCTGACTTGCCGTTTCCCCGGCTGATGATTTTGATGCTGCAATGATAGATTGCGATAACGGTTTACCTCCGATCCTCGAAATTCAGCCCCATGAAACGGAACACTTTGCCGCAGCAAGGTGTTCCGTTTCGTGGGGGCGCAAAAGGGTAGACAGCAAAGGCTGTCGCAGGGAAAATGCAGTTTTCCCTGTGCGGCGCAAGCCGCCAATGTGGGTGCGTGGGAACTTCCATGCGCCCACAAGCCCTCGGCAGAGCGCACGACACCCGCAAGGGTGTATAAGTGCGCCCTTGTTACCAAGGGTATTATCCGGCTCCCACCCCCTCGGCTCGTTTTTTCAAATACTCCTGTGCTTCCGTACTCTTTGCGATGTGATACAGAAAGTCCTTTCCCTCGTCCTCCGTCATGGTTTTCAGCTCCGGCACGATGCTTTCCATAAAGCCGCCAAACAGGAAAATACGGTGATTGCGCTCCTTGCGTTTTTCGGCGGACAGCTTGCGGTTAAGCATCTTGTTTCGGTTTTCGTACTGCTGTAATAGCTTCTGTGTGCGTTCCAGTTCGGCATTACATTCCTCGACGGTCTGCGGCAGTTTTTTTCTTGGCATGGGCAGTCGCTCCTTTCCTGATTTTGGGTAAAAGAAAGGCGCAACCGATTTTCGTCGATTGCGCTTTGCTGGGCGGGAATAGTTCTATGAACTTTTTTACAAAATCACTCCTGCTGGAAATACCGCAAGAAAACCTCATTCGCTGCTTGCAGGGATTTGTGATACTCGCGGTAAGCGGGGCTAAGCCTCTGCATTGCGG
>ERZ1673742.1289-NODE-1289-length-23760-cov-7.448808_pt1 | contig 23760 bp, 22 predicted proteins | sample MGYA00580208_ERZ1673742 | MGnify/ENA primary metagenome ERZ1673742 (study PRJEB41218, sample SAMN15661774) | gut metagenome | host: Homo sapiens | place: Canada: London | collected 2015-08-20/2019-03-30 | study: EMG produced TPA metagenomics assembly of...
CAAGCACAAATAGACAAATCACACCGACGCTGTAAATAGCCATAGCCACTCTTTTTCCTTTCCCGATCAAAACGATTGAGAGTATCGCAACAAGGATAAGTATCCACAGACAAGTTTTCAATGTTTACCTTCTTTCTCCTCTCCACTCGGCATATTTAATACCGAGTCAATCAAGTCTATGTTCGCTTTTGTCCACTTTACAAACTCTGATATTACAGCTGCAAGTTTTTCTAGGTTGCCTTGCTGATTTTGAAGTTCTGCTTCAAGGTCAGCAATTCTTTTTTCTAAGTCCATTTTCTTCCCTCCTCTCACTCTTTACCTCTGCTACCGCTCTCCGTCGCCGCCAACTCCATGCCGGTTGCGAGGCCTGCGGCGTAGGTTTCCGCCAGCCTTGCGGCGATCTCTCGCCCTGCGTCATGCTTCCCTTTAATCGCTTGATTTTAGTTCGATCTTGTTGTAAGATAGTCCCAGAAAGGAAGTGAAATATTATGGAAAAAAGAATTATCGCTAAATGGCTCGACTCTGAAAAAGAATCTTTCGTCCATCTTGAAACCATCAAAAAGTGTCCTATGTGTCATACGGCTCATAGTGGCTCGCATCTAAATGCATACATTATTCCTAAAACATTCGATGGTTATTATGGACGCGAACCCGGCTCTGTGGTATATGTCGCTTCTCTATGTGAAGCCTGCGAGCGAGTTTTTCTTTCAGCCTACGCCAAAAAGGACAGTGATTTGCACTATACCTTCATCGAATCCATCCCGGAACTTGTCGAAACAAAAGAGTTCGATAGCCGTATCTCTGCCGTTTCTCCGCGCTTTGTAACTATCTATCAGCAGGCACAAAAAGCAGAAGAAAATCACTTAGATGAAATCTGTGGTATGGGTTACAGAAAAGCTTTAGAATGCCTGATAAAAGACTATCTGATTTCTTTTGTCGGTGAAAGCAGAGAAACCATTGAGAAAATGGAACTCGGGAATTGCATACATAACAAAATTGAAAATCCTCAAATTAAAAAACTCGCGGAGAAATGCGCATGGCTCGGAAACGACTTTTCTCATTATGTAGCTAAGCACACCGAAGGTCTCGAAGCGCTAAAGGAACTTGTCGAAGCTACCGTCTATTATATCGGTATGGAATGTGTTTCTCGCGAATCTGATGCGATCGAGCGCAAGTAATCATCCTCGGTAAACAGCAGCTTACCGTCTAAGCTCCAATACTGGTACACACGTCTTACCGGGTCGTCTTCTGTCCCGGCGCCCATCGGTGCAGCCGTGCGGATCAGTCGAACGATTTTAGCGTTGTCCGTTCCTCTAAAACGGATGACGCTTTTTTCTTCTGGAAACATTTTATTCACTCCTCTCACCTCTGCATCTCTGGCGGCTTTCTTGGCTGTAAAAATGTCGATACAGGAACTTCGAGCGCGCCGCAGATCAATTCGTAATCTGCAAGAGACAGCTTTCGTCTTCCCGATAAGCAAAGGTTTAATTTGCTGTACGACATTCCGGCTTTTCGGGCGATATACGCCTGTGGAATACTATTTGACTTCAAGTATTTTGAAATCATCTTATTGGTTCCGTAATTATCACCTTCTAAATTCCAATTTTTTTGGAACTACCTATATAATAATCCAATATTTTTGGAATGTCAAGCGGTTTTGAAAATAAATTTCAATAATTTTGGAATTTTTGCTTTACAAATTGAAAATAGCGTGGTATTCTATGAGCAAGGACGGTGAAGTTCGATGGCGATATATTTTGGTGAAAAAATAAAAGCCGCCAGAAAGGCGGCTAAAATGACACAACGCGAACTCGCAGCACAAATCGGTGTCGCGAATACTACTATTAGCAATTGGGAAAAGAACGCAAGCAGACCAGACCCAGACCTCATTGAACTGCTCTGTGGCATTTTGGAGATTTCTCCCTCATGGCTGTTTGGTGAAACCGAAAGTGAATCTCAAGTCCCGCCGGGCTTTCAGCCCCTCCCGGAGACGGAGCTGCTGCCGCGCGTAGGACAAATCGCATGCGGCGAGCCGATATTGGCGGAGCAGAACATAGAAGACTATGACCGCGTGCCGACGGAATGGGGCGCACAATTCACGCTGATCTGCGCAGGCGACAGTATGGTGCCGCGCATTCAGGACGGCGACGTTGTGGCAATTCGCAAGCAGCCGAGCGTCGAAAATGGCGAAATTGCTGCCGTGCGCATCGGCGATGAAGCCACGCTGAAGCACGTTTACTACTCGCCGGACAAGCTCATCCTGCAGCCCGAAAATCCCGCTTTTCCCCCTATCGTGCTGATTGGCGAGGAAATGAACACCGCAATCATAGAAGGCAAAGCCGTGGGACTGTGCAGGAAAATATAATTGAATAAAAGAAAGGTATATTTTATGGATTTACTTGATATTTTTCGCGCTGGTAAAATCCGGCAGGAAAACGAAGCATTAAAGTTGCAGAATAATTTCTTGATACAGAAAAATGCTTTTCTGGATAAGAAACTGCATGATCTCGGCTGCGAAACCTATGAACAGGTGCAGCAGAAATGCGTAGAAGTGCAAAAGCAGGATATTGTAGACAACGGTGATATTGCCGTCGTGCTGGTAAACGGCGATGAAGCCACTGTAAAGCGCTTCTCGCGAACGGATAACACCGTTGTGCTGACCCCTCAAAGCATGAACCCCGCACATCAAGTGCAAATCTATGACACCAAAGATGTGCCTGTTCGCGTGCTCGGCAAGGTGGTCGAATCTCGGCATAAATACTAAATTTAGGGGAGGATTTTTCAATGAAAGGTTCAAGAGAATTCAAGGGAAATAGTTTATTGGAAGATGTTTCCGACTACGTTGCTATCGATTTGGAAACAATAGGATTAGACCCAATGTATGACGACATTATAGAATTTGGCGCAGTAAAGGTCTCCAACGGGATAATTATTGATAAATTTCAATCTTTAATCAATCCGGGGTATGAAATTAGTCCTTTTATAGCTACTCTTACTGGCATATCAAATGAAATGTTAGCATCGGCACCTTCTCTTGTACCAACTCTTTCAAAGTTCATTGAATTCTTGGGCAATTATACTATTGTTGGGCACAATGTAAACTTCGACATTAATTTTATTTATGATGCTTGTGTTAACAATTTAGGTGTTGCTTTTTCCAACAATTTTATTGATACCATGCGACTTAGTCGTCGCATATTTCCGGAAGAAAAACATCATAGACTATCAGACGTATCTAAACGGTTTTCGATTGGAGAAAACGTGGAACATAGAGCTTTGTCTGATGCTATCAAAGCTCATGAGTGCTACGAAAGCATTAAAAAATTTCTTGCAGAAAACAATATATCGTTTTCTTCTCTTTACCCACATACAACTTACAAGCATTCATCTATTCGTGCAAAAGATATTGTTCCTACAATAGATGTTCCTCGTGATACCAGCCCTTTTTTTAAAAAGATTTTTGTTTTCACAGGCACATTAGAGCATAAAACAAGAAAAGAGGCAATGCAAATGGTTGTAAATCTTGGAGGACTATGCGGTGACAGAGTAACTAAACAAACAGATTTTCTCGTTCTTGGAAATACTGATTATTGTAAGACAATAAAAGACGGTAAGAGTAGCAAACAAAAGCGCGCTGAACAGTTGAAATTGTCAGGTTCCAACATAGAGATATTGTCCGAAAATGCATTTTATGATATGATGGCTTCTGAAATATGAGGAAGTATATGATCGAAGAAGTTTTTCAAACAATAAAGGGCTCAATCAACAAACAATATTTTGGCAACAGTAAGTTTTACTACAATAAAAGCGCAACAACCGGGCTATATTCGCTTATGGTCGAATCCACTCCAAGTTTATATCATTTGGACACAAGTGCTCATTTATTTGCTCGGGTAAAGCTTAGTGGAAAACTGCAGTATATATCTTTTAGTGGAACATTTGAAAAAGATTTTGCTGCACTGAATATTCCTTTTACGAAAATCGCATCAGATGATTTTGTTCGCATTGATATTGAATACTTCTTAAATATTGCACTCAATAATTCTGCTGTGCATAAACTACTTAATCGCATATATACAAGCTCGTTTAGTTTTCCGTCTTTTGGTTGTTGCGCAAAATACGTTGAATGCAGTAATGCAGGTCATTGCTTGCATACTGATATTCTATATGCGTCGGCTGCTTGTCAATACAAGCATAATTTAGATGCCGGACGTATATTTTACGCCACAAATAAAAGTTAAAGAAAAAGCCCCGCCGGTGCTACCAACACCGACGAGGCCGCCCGAGTCACCCCGGTGGACAATATAGTCCCAGACAAGCTATATTGTACCACCTGACCCGGGCAAAAGCAATAGCCCGGGCATTTTTATGCCCAAAATTAGTCGTTCTCTTTTGAGAAAGTGAATAGAAATATGCCCAAAATTTGGAGGTACAATTTAAAATTATGAAAAAACGAGCAGATGGGCGCTACCAGCGCAAGATCACGCTGCCGGACGGCACGCAAAAGCACGTCTACGGCACAAGCCCGGCGGAGGTAAACCGCAAAGCCAAGGAAATCGAACGCGCCTTCGAGACCGGCATAGATCTCTCAGACCGACCTGTGCCTGTGACCGCCCGAAAATCTGACTACTTTTTGACTACCTGACCCCTTTAAAAAGGCCTTAAAAAACCGATATTCAGAAAATAAAAAATCCAGTGTCGAAACCAAAAAACGGCTTAAACACTGGACTTTTTCTTGGAGCTGCTAACCAGATTCGAACTGGTGACCTCGTCCTTACCAAGGACGTGCTCTGCCTACTGAGCCATAGCAGCATACGCAAAAGGCAAGATGAACTCGCCTTTTGTGGCGACCCGGAACGGGCTCGAACCGTCGACCTCTAGCGTGACAGGCTAGCGTTCTAACCAACTGAACTACCGGGCCATGGTGGCAGGGGCAGTAAGATTCGAACTCACGGCACGCGGTTTTGGAGACCGCTGCTCTACCAACTGAGCTATGCCCCTATTTATCTCACGGCCTCTTTTCGACCGCTCGATTATTCTACCACGAACTACGGAAAATGTCAACCTATTTTCCCAAAAATAATTATTTTTTACCCCCGACAAGGTGTTTTATGCAAAAAATGCAGACACCGTGCCGAAAAACAGAAAACGCCCGTCCTTTTGGAACAGGCGTTTCGGTGACTAAACTTTAGCGGGAAAGATCCTGAGAGATCTTGTAGAGCTTCTCGTCGAAGACGCGCGGCATCTCGAGGGCTTCGGTAATGTCGAAGTCTACGATGCGTTCGCCCTGCATGACGACAACGCGGTTGCTCTTGCCGTCGCGGAGCAGCTCAACTGCGTGGTAGCTCATCCGGCTTGCCACAACACGGTCACGGAGCGTCGGGGAACCGCCGCGCTGTACATGGCCAAGGATGGTCGCGCGGCTCTCAATGCCGGTCTCCTCTTGGATGCGCTTGCAGATATCTTCGGAGTGACCTACGCCCTCTGCAACGACCACGATGAAGTGGCGCTTGCCGGTCTTCTGTGCGTAGCGGATGCGCTCGATGACGTCCTTTTCAAAGTCATACTTCACTTCCGGGACGAGCGTTGCGATTGCACCGACAGCGATGCCGGTGTTGAGTGCGATGTCGCCGCAACGTCTGCCCATGACCTCTACAACGCTGCAGCGGTCGTGAGACTCTGTGGTATCGCGGATGCGGTCGATCATTTCCATAGCGGTATTCATCGCCGTGTCATAACCGATGGTATATTCGGAGCTCGAAATATCGTTATCGATGGTGCCCGGAACGCCGATGCAAGGTACGCCTGCGCCGGTCAGGTCGCGTGCGCCGCGGAAAGAACCGTCGCCGCCGACGACGACCACGCCGTCGATACCCAGTTCGCGACATTTAGCAGCCGCCTTCTGAACGCCCTCCGGGGTATTGAACTCGGGGCTGCGCGCCGTAAAGAGCGCCGTGCCGCCGTGCTGGATGATGTTGGAAACGCTGCGAAGCTCCATTTTCTGCACTTCGCCGGTCAGAAGACCGTTGTAGCCGTGACGTACGCCATATACCTCCATGCCGAAGGAGATCGCGGTGCGGACAACAGCACGAACCGCAGCATTCATGCCCGGTGCGTCACCGCCGCTCGTAAGTACTGCGATTTTCTTTGCACACATTGTAAATTCCTCCACTTTCTTATTGAAAACTGCAAAGTTAAAAATGCAATTCAACAATTTATTCCATTCATTTTTTGATTATACCCCTTTTCCCTGACGGTTTCAAGAGGTATTTTGTCTTTTTTGAATCGGTTTTTGTTTTTTTGAGAATTTCTTATTCTTTCAGCGCAACATTTCCCTCGCCGAGAAGTTTTCTCAATGCGGAGACGAGTTCGTAGTTCACCGCAACGCGGTAACGGGCGGGCGCGCGGACCAGCTTTTTCGTGTCCGTATAATATAGATAGAGGTCGGTCACGCCGTCGAAAATCTCGATGTACTGCATCGCCTTTTTGCAGAGCGGGTCTTCGGCGTTCGGCACACGCAGGTAAAGGCCCTTATAGGCTGTGTTATAGCCCTTAATCTGCACACCGGGCCGCTCTTCCCCGCGCGGCGGCGTGACGCTTTCCGGCACAGCGGCAGGCTTTTGCGAGTCCCTTTTCTTTTCCTCAGGCGCAGGCCTTCTGCGGATCATCATTTCTTCCGGCGAAAACGGTGCCGAGGCATATTCGCAGATGAACTTCGGGTCTTTTTCTTCCGTAAAGCTGATGCGTCCGTGCGCCCAAACAGAGCCGCCCGGCGCAAAAAGGTCGCCGTATTTTTCCAAAACCTTCGGGAAAACAAGCGCCTCCATAGAGCCATACATGTCTTCCAGCGTGACGAACGCCATGGCAGAGCCGGAGCGCGTCACCTTCTTTTTCACGCTTTCCACAACGGCCAGAACGTCCACATACTGCTCGTCTTTATATTGGTCGGATTCCCCGGCGGCGCTGCGGGCAATCTCATCAAAGCGCGCGGCGATGCCGGCGTTATAGACCTCCGCATACGGCGACATGGGGTGTCCGGAAAGGTACATGCCGGTGACTTCCTTTTCCATAGAAAGCAGTTCGGTTTTGGGGAACTCCTCGGCTTTCGGCATCTCGAAAGATTCCGTTTTCTCCTCTCCGCCGAAGTCAAACAGGCCGATCTGTCCCTCTATGTTGCGGCGCTTATCGTCCTCCAGCTGATCGAGCAGCGGGCCGACCGCCATCAGCATTTCGCGGCGGTTGTTGCCGAGACCGTCGAACGCACCGCAGCGGATAAGACTTTCCACGGCGCGGCGGTTCAGGTCTCTGCCCTGCATGCGCTTGCAGAAATCGCAGAAGGTCGTGAACGGGCCGTTCATCGTGCGCTCGGACAAAATGCGCTGTATCAGGCCGCGCCCGAGGTTGCGGATGGCGAGCAAACCGAAACGAATGCTGTTTTCAAAAACGGAAAAGCCCTGCTCGCTCTCGTTCACGTGCGGCGGCAGCACGGCAATATTCAGCCTGCTGCATTCTTCCATATACGCCGCAATCTTACCTGCGGATGCGAGCACACTTGTGAGCAACGCGGCCATATATTCTTTCGGATAGTGATATTTGAGGTACGCCGTGCGGTACGCCACAACGGCATACGCGGCGGCATGGGACTTATTGAACGCGTAGGACGCGAAGCTTTTCATCTCATCGTAGATCGTCTCGGCGGTCTGCTCGTCCACGCCGCGGGCGATGCAGCCTTCAATCTCCACGGTGCCGTCCTCACGCTTTAAGCCGTGAATGAAATACTCGCGCTCCTGCTCCATGACATCGTGCTTTTTCTTGCTCATGGCGCGGCGCACAATGTCCGCGCGGCCGAGCGAATACCCTGCAAGCTCGCGGAAAATGCGCATGACCTGCTCCTGATAAATGATGCACCCGTAGGTGACATCCAGTATTTTGGAAAGGCGCGGGTGGCGGTACGTGATTTTATCCGGGTGCTTGCGATTTTCGACGTACATGGGGATGAACTTCATCGGGCCGGGGCGATACAAAGAGATAACGGCGATGAGATCTTCAATGCTTTTGGGGTCGGATTGCATGATGACACGGCGCATACCGGCGGATTCAAACTGGAACACGCCCTCTGTCGCACCGCTCGCGATCATTTTAAACACGTCCGGGTCGTTATCCGGCGCGTTTTCCACCTTAAAGCCCGGCGTGTGTTTCGCAATCATCTGCTCGGCGTGGTCGATCACCGAGAGGTTGCGCAGGCCAAGAAAGTCCATCTTGAGCAGACCGAGCTGCTCGATGGCCGTCATCGTGTACTGCGTGACAGGCGAATCGTCGTTCATGCTCAGCGGCACGTAATCGACGACCGGGCGGTCTGTGATGACAACACCGGCGGCGTGCGTGGACGTGTGGCGCGGCATGCCCTCAATTTTGCGCGCCATGTCGAGAAGCTCGTGCACCTGTTTGTCGCTTTCATATAAATCGCGCAGCTCGGAGACGCGTTCCAGCGCGGCGTCAATCGTGATGTCAAGCTCCATCGGCACAAGCTTTGCGACGGTATCGCACGTCGTGTACGGAATCGCCATGGCGCGGCCAACGTCGCGTATCGCAAGGCGCGCCGCCATAGTGCCGAACGTGACGATCTGCGCCACATGGTCGGCGCCGTATTTTTCCGTGACATACTCAATGATCTCCTGTCGGCGCTCGTCGCTGAAATCGACGTCGAAGTCCGGCATACTGACGCGCTCCGGATTCAAAAAGCGCTCGAACAGCAGGTCATACCGCAGCGGGTCAACGCCCGTGATGCCGATGCAGTATGCGGCGAGGCTGCCCACGCCGGAGCCTCTGCCCGGGCCGACCGGGATGCCCATGCTTTTCGCCTGACGGATGAAATCGTACACGATGAGGTAGTAGTTTACATAACCCATCGTATCAATCGTCGAAATTTCATATTCAAGGCGGTCTACGATTTCTTTTTTCGGGTTTTCGCCGTAGTGTTTGTGCAGACCCGCGTAACACATGCGGCGGAAATATTCGCGGTTGTCGCTGCCGTCCGGCGTATCAAAGCGCGGCAGCTTCGTTTTGCCGAACTCAAATTCCACATTGCAGCGGTCGGCGATTTTCTGTGTGTTGTCCGCTGCCTCGGGACAATCCGGGAACAGTGCACGCATTTCGTCTTCGCTTTTAAAATAGAATTCATCGGAGCCGAATTCCAGCGTATCCTCATCCTCCACCGTGCGGTTCGTCTGGATGCAGACGAGGATGTGGTGCATTTTGGTGTCTTCTTTTTCGATATAGTGGCAGTCGTTCGTCACGACGAGCGGAATGCCCGTATCTTTTGACAATCGGATTATTTGCGGGTTGATATGTGCCTGTTCGCGCAGGCCGTGGTCTTGTAATTCGAGGTAAAAATTGTCCTCGCCGAAAATCTCACGGTAGCGCAGGGCGGCGGCTTTTGCTTCGTCATAGTCGCCGACGGAAAGCGCACGCGGGATCTCACCCGCAAGGCAGGCGGAAAGCGCGATGAGCCCCTCGCTGTGTTCACGCAGCAGCTCCATATCGGCGCGGGGCTTGCTGTAAAAGCCCTCTGTCCACGCTTTAGAGACAATGGCGACAAGGTTGCGGTAGCCCGTTTCGTTTTTGCACAGCAGCACAAGATGCCGGTTTTCGTTATCGATGCCGTGAATTTTATCGAACCGGCTGCGCTTTGCAACGTAGATCTCGCAGCCGATGATCGGCTTGATGCCGCGCTTTTTCGCTGCCTTATAAAAGTCGATCACGCCGTACATCACGCCGTGATCGGTAATGGCAACGCTTTTCTGCCCCATCTCCTGCGCTTTATCGAGCAGCTTTTCAATGCGGCAAGCGCCGTCCAAAAGGCTGTATTCGGTGTGCACATGCAAATGTGTAAACGCCATTTTCGCCCTCCTTTTCCATTTAAGTTTACATAAACCTCTAATTGTTGTTTTCAATCACAAGGGTAAATCCGTGCTCGGTGGAAAAATAGTGGTTTTTATCCCCCCACGCGGTATCGATCACAACATAGTATGTGCCGTCGTTTTCAGGGTACGCAAACCGCTCGCTGCGGTAGTAAAGCTCGGAGAAATCCTCGTTATAAACCGTGTAATACATCGCGCCGTAGGGATCCTGCGAGGCTTCAAGCACGATGCCTTTATCCATGCGAATGACCGGGAATTCATCGGCAACCTCTTCAATTTCAAAATGCCCTCCGCACGCTTTTGAACCGTTCTTCTTTTGCTCGCCGGTCACGTTCTGCAGCGCGGTAATCTCTTCATTGCCGGAGCGCACCACGATATCGCCGGGCACAAGCTCGGCTTTCAGCGCATCGGCGATGAAATACGCGCCCACGCCGAGCACCGCAACAATCAAAATGCCCAACACAAGGTCTTTAAAGCTCTTCGGTCTTTGCATTTTCAGCATGCAGCTTTTCCTCCACTTCGAAAACGCTCTGCTCCGCAAGGGATTCCTCCGGCGAGCCGAGCTGTTCCGCAAACTCCAAAATGCGGCGCAGGCGGTGATTCACACCGGAACGGCTGATGGAAAGCCGCTCCCCCATTTCGCGCAGCGACATTTCGGGGTTTTCCAGCCGCAAAACGGCGGCCTCGTGCAGGTCGGCGGGCAGCTCGTCCAGCCCCACCTTGTCGCTGATGAGTGCAATAGCAGCAATCTGCTTTGTCGCAGCGGAGTACGTTTTATCAAGATTCGCGGTCTCGCAGTTCGAGACACGGTTTAAATTGTTGTAGGTCTCCTTGTACATTTTGATCTGCATCAGGTTCATGGCGGAGTTTACCGCACCCGTCAGCGTGAGGAAATCCTCAATGGCGGCGCTTTCCTTTATGTAGACAATGTAGCTGTTTTTTCTGCGTGCAATAGACGGCGAAAGCTGCGCGGCCTTCACGCGGTGCAGAACAGCCACAAGGTCTTCCGCAAGGTGCAGGTACGGCGTGGAAAACTCAAGGTGATACTCCTTCTGCGGGTCTGTGACCGTGCCGCAGATGAGGAACACACCGCGCAAAAACGCCGAAATGCAGCAGTCCTTTTGCAGATTTTCCTCGTGAATATGCAGGTTCACGTCATTCTCATCGTGCCCGAACGAACGGATCATCTGAATGCGTGCGGCTTCACCCGGAATGGTGATGGCATACGCGCCGATATTCTTGCGCCTTAACTGCGAGCGCACCTCGGCGTATACACCGGCCGAAACGGCGGCGGCCTCCGCCACACGGCGTGCAACGGCGGCATTTTCGCATACCATCTGCGATTCCCGCGCGGAAAAACACTTTGAAAAAAGCAGAAGGCCGTAGCATTCCGCTTTCAAACAGCACGCGCGCTTATTTTCAATCATACACAGCTCTTGCTTGCAATCCGCAGCAAATGACATGAAAACGGCTCCCTCCCGCTTTATTGTTTCGTGATATCCCGGTGCGAGACCGTGGCGTGAACGCCGTTTGCGACAAGGTGATCGTGCATATACTGCGCAAGCGCCACGGAGCGGTGATGCCCGCCGGTGCATCCGACCGCGATGACAAGCTGGCTTTTGCCCTCCTGAATGTAGAGCGGCAGCATGTAATCGATCATGTCCGTAAAGCGGGTTTTAAAGCCCTCGGTTTCCTTGCAGTTCATCACGTAGTCGCGCACGGGCGCTTCAAGGCCGGTATGTTCACGCAGCTCCTCCACGTAGAACGGGTTTGGCAGGCAGCGCACGTCAAACACAAGGTCGGATTCGAGCGGCAGACCGTATTTAAAGCCGAAACTGATGCAATGCACCGTAATGGCGTCGTTGTCGTTCTGCAAAAACAGGTCGGAAATGCGCGCTTTCAGCCCCGCCGCCGGAATGTTCGACGTATCGATGACGTAATCGGAGACCTCTTTGACCGGGCGCAGCATCTCGCGCTCCAGGCGCACGGCCTGCTCCAAAGAGCCCTGCATCGCTTCGGAAAGCGGGTGCTTGCGGCGCGTCTCCTGAAAGCGGTTGACAAGCACGGGCTCGGACGCATCCATAAACAAAATTTTATACGGCTCGTTCTGCGCCTTCAGTGTTTCGAGCGCGCTGAAAAACGACTTAAAAAGTTCGCCGCCGCGGGTATCCGTGACAACCGCCACGCGGCGCTGAATACCCTCGGATTTATCGCAAAGATCGTAAAAGACCGGAATGAGCGCCGGGGGCAGATTATCGACACAATAAAAGCCGATATCCTCCATGGCGTGCATGGCGCGCGTTTTGCCCGCGCCGGATAAGCCGGTCAAGATCACAAATTCCATTTTAAAAACCACCTTTTCGGCAGCCAAATGCCACCGTAAATCCCACAAATTTTACTCGCTGAGCGAAATGCGGCGAATTTCCGGCTCCAGCTCCACGCCGGTCGCCTGAAAAACCGTATCCTGAATGGCGCGGATGAGCGCTTCCACATCGGCACACGTCGCACCGCCTTTGTTCACAATGAAGCCTGCATGCTTTTCGCTGACGCACGCGCCGCCCACGGCAAAGCCCTTCAGGCCGCACTGTTCAATGAGCGTACCGGCAAAATAGCCCTCCGGGCGCTTGAATACGCTGCCTGCGCTCGGCAGCTCGAGCGGCTGCTTTTCGCGGCGACGGCGCATGAAATCTTCCATTTTCGCGGTGATCTCCGCTTCCGCACCGCTTTCAAGGCGCAGCTCCGCGCTTGTGATGATGCGCTTCGTGCCCATAAAGGCGCTTTTGCGGTAGCCGAACGCGAGGTCTTCCCCGCTCATTACGCCGGGCGTGCCGTCCGCTTCAAGGAAATGGACGCGTTCGACGACCTGCTTCATCTCGCCGCCGTAGGCGCCGGCGTTCATGTACACTGCGCCGCCGAGCTGCCCCGGAATGCCCCACGCAAATTCAAGGCCCGTGAGCCCCTGCCCACGTGCAAAGCTACATACCGTCGCAAGCGATGCACCCGCGCCGCACAAAACATGACCGTTCGCAAGGCTCTGCACTTTTTTAAAATCGCCCTGCAGCGTCAGCACCGCGCCGCGCAATCCCTCGTCCGGCACAAGCAGATTGGAACCATTGCCGAGGATGAAATACGGGACATTCCCGTCGCTTACAGCATTTAAAACCGCCTGCAATTCAGAGACGGTCTTCACTTCGACAAACCGATCCGCCGGGCCGCCGATCTTAAACGACGTGTGGGCGGACATGGGCTCATCGGTCTTATAGCATACGCCGGCACTTTGTAGTGCGGCGTCAAATTTACGGTAATCAGACATTCTCAAAGCTCCTTAAAATAGCATCGGCATCCTTGCGGTTTTCAAGGATGTTCGTGTGTGCGCGCAGATACTCGATGAGGCGGTTCGTGTTCGCATTGAGAATCAGCTCCTCCGGAAACGCAATCTCGCGCAGCATCTCGAGCGCCGCAGTGTGATCCTTCACCTGCGTTTCAAAATGCGCGTCCGAGCTGACGATAACCGGCACACGGTGCTTTTTGCAGCACAGCGCAATCTCGCGGCAGTTCGGGATATTCGCCTTGCGCACCTCAAAGGAATGCGAGTTAATCTCCACAAGCTTGTGGTTCCGACCGAACTCCGGAATGACCGTTTCATAATCGTAGCGGAACTCCGGACTGCCGCTGTGGCCGATGACATTCACCTTCGGATCGTGTGCAATGTTGAGCCAAAGCTGCGTGCATTTTTCGACCGTGGGATTCTCAAGCCCCGGCAGTCCGAGGTTGTGAATGGACGCCACAAGCCAGTTGACGTCGCGGCGTTCGGTCTCATTGATGTCGAGCGTGCCGTTCAAATCGATGACATTCGCCTCCATGCCCGCAATGAGCAGAATGCCGCGGTATAAAAGCGGCAGTTCATGCATGGAATTAAAGAACCACGGGCCGGGCGCACCGGGCATGGTGCGGGCGTGGTCGGTGATGGCAATGGCTTTGAGGCCCTTTTCCGCAGCGGAATCGACCATTTCGCGAATGGTGCTGTACGCATGCGTAGACGCCAGCGAATGTGTATGCAAATCTGCAATGATGTTATACATGATGATGTTTTCTCACTTTCAGCTAACCTTAAACGCGGTTAAAAGTCTTTGATGAAACTTTCTTCAGGAAGTTTACAGGTTCTTAGGGCAGCGCCCCAAGTCGCTTTCCGCAGAAAGCGAAACCCTTTTGCCTACCAAAAGATCAGGAAGGTAAATCGGACAATCCGGTGAATTGTCCGACCGCAGAAAACCCTATCAAAGGGGGTTCCCGAACAAGATGCCAAAACATCTTGTTTTATACTAAAATCATGCTGTTAAATATCCAAATCTCTCTTAATCTCCTCGTGCGGCATCATGGAAGCATCCATGCCGAGCGCGGAGAGCAGCTCGTAGGCGGCGTTGTAGCCCATTTTCTTCTGGCGGTTGTTCATCGCCGCAACTTCAATGATGATGGCAAGGTTACGGCCGGGTTTTACCGGGATCGTCATCACCGGCACCTTGATGCCGAGAATTTCCGTGTATTCGCTGTCCATGCCCATGCGGTCGTAGACCTTCGTCGCGTCCCAGATCTCCAAGTTGATGCACATGTCGATTTTTTCCTGCAGCTTAACGGCGCCCATACCGAAAATGCGACGGGCGTTGATGATGCCGATGCCGCGCAGCTCGATGAAGTGGCGGATGTTCTCCGGGGACTGACCGACGAGCGATTTGCTGGATACGCGGCGAATTTCCACCGCATCGTCCGCGATAAGACGGTGGCCGCGCTTGATGAGCTCAATGGCCGTCTCGCTCTTGCCGACGCCGCTGTCGCCGACAAGCAGAATACCTTCGCCGTAAACCTCCACCAAAACGCCGTGGCGTGTGATGCGCGGCGCAAGCTCGACGTTCAAATACGCAACGAGCGACGCGACAACATTTGAGGTCGACTCCGTCGTGCGCAGCACCGGCACGTGGTACGTTTCGGCAATCTCCATGAAGTCCTTGCCGGGGTCAATACCGCGGGAAACAATCACTGCCGGCGGCTTCAGGGACAGGTAGCTGTCCAGCGCCATGGCGCGGCGCGATGGCTTCAAGCTCTCCAGCATGTACATTTCCGCACGGCCTAAAACGGCGATGCGATTCGGGTCAAAATATTCGTGATAGCCGTTCAGCTCCATGCCGGGGCGAACAACGTCTCTCGATTGAATCAAAATATCATCTGCGCTCTTCGGCAGAAAAGCGGTCTCAAGCTGTAACTCGTGAATGATCTTGGAAAGCGGTATGGTGTAAACTTCCGGCATCGTGATCTTCCTCCCTAAAGTTAAGACGGCTGCAAAAGCCTTTTCATGCTGTTTTAGCGGCTTTTGCTCCCTTGTTTTCGGCGTCCCACACAAAGCACGCCTAAGGTTCCTGTTATCTTATACTATTATAGCGGATTTGCCGCCAAAAATCAACTTAAACTCCGCTTACCCATGCAGCGCATAAAATCTTCTTGAAAAGTCCGTTTTTGTGCGCTATACCGGTGAAGTAAATCGACGATTTTAAAGCTGCTTGCGGGTGAAGAAAGCCGTGCTCGAAAACCGGAAGATTAACGTTTTCGACGGCAACTATGCGGACTATCTGCGCGTGACGGGTCACGCATAAGCGAGCCGAAATGCAATGAAATAACAAAAGCCTTACGCCTTGCTCTTTTTTGAGCTTGGTGTAAGGCTTTTTGCCGTTTATGCTTTCTTTTTCAGCGGATTCCACACGCCCAAAAGGTAAAACGCGAGCGACAATGTACTGGAAATCACCCAGCCGAACGGCCACGAAAGCCAGATGCCCGTGATGCCGAACGGGTGCACCAGAATAAACGCCAGAACAACGCGCAGAATGAGGTCTAAGAACGTGGTAATCATAAAATATACCATTGCGCCCGCACCGCGCAGCACGCCGTCCGCGGCAAGCTTTAATGCGAGGAACAGATAGCACAGCGAGACAATAAGCAGAAATTTTTTGCCGATCTCGATGGCCTCCGCCGAGGTGCTGTTCATAAAGAGCAGCAGGAGGTTTTCGCCGCGGAACACATACGCGCCCATAAAGACGAGCGCCACGGCAAGCGACATCACAAACCCTGCTTTGAAGCCGCTGCGCACGCGTTCCATTTTGCCCGCGCCGATGTTCTGCCCCGTAAAGCTCGAAACCGAGTTGCTGAGCGCCGTCAGCGACGTGATGGCGAACGTGTTGAGCTTTACGCCTGCGGAAGGAGCCGAAACCGTTGACAAGTCCCTGAATGCACAAATTGCCGACCGAAACGAAGCTTTGCTGCAAAATACTCGGAATGGCTACGATCGAAATACGGCGCAGCATCGCACCGGAAAACAGCGCAGGCTTTTCTTTTGTCTCAACGGACTTTAAGCGGCGCAAGACCGCCCAGAACGCACACGCGGAAGCCACGCCCTGCGCGAGGAACGTCGCCCACGCAACACCGCCGACGCCCCAGTGGAATATGATGACGAACACGGCGTCGAGCACGATGTTGCCGACGGACGACGCAATCAGAAACCACAGCGGCGTTTTGCTGTCGCCGAGCGACGTGAACACGCCGGAAGAAATGTTGTAGATAAAAAGGAACAAAAGCCCCCAAATGTAAATAGCAAGGTACAGCGCCGTATCTTCCATGATGTTCTCCGGCGTGCCGAGCATGCGTAAGATTGGCTCGCACAGCACTGTGCCGACGACCGTGAGCACCACGCCAAGCACCGCAACAGAAATAAAGCCCGTATACGCCGCCGTTTTCATTTCTTTAAAATCCTTCGCGCCGAAAAGCTGCGAGATGACGACCGAAATACCGATGTTCATGCCGAACGCGACCGCCATGAAGATCATCGTCACGGGGTACGAAGCGCCCACCGCCGCCAACACGTCTTCACCCGCAAATTTGCCCGCGATGACGCTGTCTGCGATATTGTAAAGCTGCTGGAACGCCACACTCAAAAGCATCGGCAGCGTGAACCGCAGCAAAACACCCGCCGGCTTGCCGGTCGTTAAGTCCTTATTCATGTCCGTTTCCCCTTCTCTTTTCAAAATACGCACATTATTATAAGGAATTACAACTAAAACGACAATGTTCAAAATGCCCAAGCATTTTCACCCACGTGCGGAAAAGACTGCGCGTTCGGCAAAATCCCGCCCAAAGTCATAAACAAAGCCCGCCGAAAAACGCATTTAAAACGTCTTTCAGGCGGGTTTGTTCACTTCTATGCACGTCAGCGCGCCGTTTTCCGCTTTGTACAGGCGCGTGCAATATTTCAGCGCGCCCGGGCGGTGCGTCGTCAAAATGCACGCGGTGTCCGGCAGCGCGGTTAAAAGATTTTTCAGAACCTGCGCTTCGGTCTTTTCATCAAGCGCCGAGGTCGCTTCGTCAAGGAGCAGGATCGGCGCGCCGCGCAGCACCGCGCGGGCGATGGCGATGCGCTGCGCCTGCCCCTCGGAAAGCCCGCCGCCGTGCTCTGTGATCTTCGTGTTCACGCCGTTTGGCAGCGATGACACAAACGCCCATGCGCAGGCGGTTTTGAGCGCCGCTGTCATTTCCTCCTCCGTGGCGTTCTCTTTTGCCATGCGCAGGTTCTCCGCAATCGTGCCGGAAAACAACGTGCTGCCCTGCGGTACATACGAAAACGCACAGCGTGTCTCCGCGCTGATGACGATTTCGCATCCATTCTTCCCGCGCAGCACAGCACGTCCGCTTTCCGGGTAAACGAGTCCGAGCAAAACACGCACCAGCGTCGTTTTTCCCGCGCCGGATGTGCCAACAAGCACGGCAATCTCCCCCGGCCCTGCCGCAAACGATACGTTTTTCAACACCGCTTCGCCGTTTCGGTATGCGGCTGTCACATTTTTGAGCTCTACCATCAGTGCGCCCTGCGGCAGTTCCGTTTTACCGTGGCGTTCCTTCGGCAGCTCGCAAAGCTCACGCACACGGTGTGCAGAGATCGCCGTGCTCAAAAACTTTGGGATAAGCCCTGCGGCATTTTCAAACGCACTTGTCAGGCTGCTGCGCTGCTGCAAAAAAAGTGTCAGCGTACCGAATGTAATGGCACGCGTCCACAATAAATACAGCCCGTAGCCCATGGCGATAAACTGCGTGAACGCCCCCGCAACCCGCAAAAGCGCATTCACGCGCACGGAAAACATGTTGTATTGCAAACTGCATGTGCGCAACGCTTCCTGTTTTTCCTTTAGCTTTCGGCTTTGGCTTTGCATTGTGCCGAGCGATTTCACCGTGTCGACCGTGTAAAACGTCTCCGCTTCAAACGCGGTCATTTCGCTGCCGAGGCAGCGCAGCTTATTTTCAAATGCCCGCCGCTTTTTGAGCACGGCGGCAGACAGCAGCAACACCACCGGCGCGCCGCCGAGCGCGATGAGCGCCATCGCGGGGCTGTAAATCCAGATGAGGAAAAACACCGCGCACAGCCTGTAAACCGTCACTAAAATTTGCGGCAGCCAGCTCACTGCCCCGCCGCCCACAGCGCCCGTATCCGTTTCAAAGCGGTTTAAAATGTCGCCGCAGGAAAACGCGTGCAGCGCCTGCCAGTCCGCGTCTAAAATGCGGTCGAACACATCGGCGCGCACGTTGTTATGGAGGTCAATCTCCAGCTTTTTCAGCACGCGGCTCACCACGCAGTCGAACGCGATGGAGACCGCCGTGCTGCCAATAGCCGCGAAAACCAAAAGCGGCAGACGGGCGGTATCGTACCCCGTGACGATGTCGATGAGGTACTTGCCCGCCACGCTGCCGAACAGGCCGACCGTGGTACCGAGCACGCCGAGCGCAATATACAGCGCGATCATTTTCTTGCAGCGGCGGCTGTACGTAAGCAGCCATTTCCAGTCCGCCAAAACCTCACTGCGCTCGCAAAAGCGCACTTTGTTTTCTTTACGCTCCATTTGGCACCTTTTCTTTTCGGGCATGGCGGCGCGCAAGCATCGCGATAAAAAGCGGCCTTACCGGTGTTAAAACGAGCCACACGGTTTTGAAAAACCGCCACAGCGCACTGTTTCGGCCGTACCACTTACCCTTGCGGCGCACGGCAAGGACAAGGCAGCAAATTTGCTCGCCGTGCACGGGGCCCTCGGGGTCGGTCTGGCTGTCGCCAAGGAGATACCACCCGCTTTTCGTCACGCGCCAAACGCGGTGCAGAACATACTGCCCGTCTAACCGCCGAAACAGCACGATCTCCCCGCGCTTTGGCGGGTGCGTGCATTTTACAAGCCGCACGGCGTCCCGCCCGTGGATGAGAAACGGCGCCATACTGCTGCCGAACACCGGCATTTCCATCACGCCGCCCGCTTCCGTTTCGGAAAGGATCGCGCCGATATACGCGCGCAGCCCCGCAGCATCTATAAGCATGCGCGCAGGCGGACGGTCTCCGCCACGGTCGCGGGGTACAGCGCCTCATACAGGCAGTCGACCGCTTCTTCCGATATGGTACAATCCAGCAAAAACGCCGGTACGCGGCGCAGCAGTGCTTCCACGGCATCGAGCACACGCGCAGATTCCGCCTGATCCCAGCGGTTCACCGTCACCTGTCCGTAAAGCCGCAAAAACGCCTCCCCGCGCGAGAGCCTGCGCACGGCGTTCTTTTTCGCCTGCCGCAGCAAAACGACGGCGCTCAGCCGCGCATCCGCATTTTGGCAGATGCCCGACGTGCCGCAGACCGGCCAACCGCGCGCCATCCAGCAATCCTGCACCTTCTGCAATAAAGCGCGGTCGCCGTTGATGATCTCCGCCCCGGCGTATTGCGCCCAGAGCGAGGCCTGCGTGCTCTTCCCCGTGCCGGACGGTGCCGAAAACAGAATAGCCCGTCCGCGGTGGCGTATGTAGGCGCTGTGCAGAATAAAGCTGTCCTTTTGCAGCATGCGGCGCTCAAGCGCGAAAAGCGACGCGAATACCGGGTCAAACACAAGGCAGCCGCGGCAGTCTTCGGCGATCATCACCTCGGCGTGCGTGTCGTCCAGCTCGCGATACAATGCGTAAAAGCCAAGCATGCCCTGTATACCCAAAAGCCGCGATTCCTTTTCGCCGTCGCGATACACGATGAGGTCTTCCCGCACGGCTGTGCACACGCCGACGGGGTTCGGGATGCTCTTTACAAAGCGCAGCGTGTAGAAATACGCAGGCTGCACGTCTTTCGTTTCAAAACGCAGAAAATTCGGTGGAAAAACGAGTGTATCAGGGTGATCTGCCGCAAAGCAGAAACCGCCCAACTTAAAGAGCCTGTGCATGGGGTACAGTCTCTCCTTTCTTCAAAATTTCGGGCGCTGTGCTTTCCGCGCACAGCAGGCGGTAGAGCGCTTTTGTGTAGGCGCATACATAAGGCGGCACCGTGCCGAACGCGCCGCCCTCGCGCAAAGACGACGCCGGACACGCGCGGCACAGCGGACGCAGCTTGCACACGACGCACGCTTCATTCTGTTTAAGCGCCGCAGATTTCTCCCGCACCGCACGCCAAGCGGCCTGCACGTCGTTGTGTTCGATCGGCACGGAAAGCGCCCCGAGCATCACGCACGGGCGTAAATCGCCGCGCCAGCCGACGGCAAACGAACACCGCCCCGCAAGGCAGCGCATACCGGCTTCCGTTTCCGGAACGGCGCTTTCCAGCGCCTGTACCGTGCGTTGCGCATATTCGTGAAAACCGACTGTGCCAAGCTTTATTCTCGTTGCGGCAAGGCTTGCGGCCGCGGCTTCCTCCGGCGAGAGCCGCGCTTCATGCTGTCCGCTTTCTGTGGACAGAATATAGGTGTCCGGCTCCAACTCTAAATTTCGCTCCTTTGTGATTTGAAATAACGTTTCAAGGTCATGCCGGTTTTGCCTGACCACGCTGACACCGACCTTCACCGGCACGCCGTGCGCCTGCAAAAGCTGAATACCGCGCATCGCTTTTGCGTACCCGGTCTCGTCACCGCACAGTGATTTGTAGGTCTCTCCGCTTGCGCCGTACAGCGTAACGTTCACGCGGCGCGGCGGATTTTTCGCAAAAAATGCCGCCCAGTCTTCATTCAAAAGCGTGCCGTTCGTGTTCACCGTGACGATCATACCGCGCTTTCGCACCGCGAGATACACCGCGCGAAACGCGGGGTACAAAAGCGGCTCGCCGCCCGTGAGCAGCAAAAACAGCGTGCCTGCGTCGCGTAGCTTTTCCGCAAGCGCTGTCCACTCCTCCGCCGTTTGCAGGCGGCTGATTTCCTCCTGCTCTGTCCTGTTCATGCGAACATAACACATTTTGCAGTTTAAGTTACAAAGTGGGGTCAGCTCAAAACTGCCGGTGATGGGCACGCCCGTTTTGGCGGCGCGGCGCAGTAAAAACGCTTCCGCTGTGTCTTTCTCCGGGTGCATCACGAGTGATTCGGCCGCTCGTTCTGCGTCAGCGTTGTGGTGACATGGTAATCGTCAAAGTTCCATACAGGTGTCGCATTTCCGAACCAGTCCACGACGAATGCGTTCTTCGCCGGCATCACGGAATCCTGCCCGGTGATGGAATACTGCTGTCCGCACGCCTCGTTATAGTACTTTCTGCTGTCAATGCCGCGGTCATACACACCGTTGCCGTTCGAGTCCAAAAACACCTCTCCCGAAATATCGCACACGCCCGTGTAGCACGCGGCGATGTACTCGTTTGCCTCAAACACCTCCGTTTGCAGCATTGGAGCGCTCCATGCTTTTTTCATTTTATACCGCCTTTCCTTCCGTTTTTTCCGCAGCGGAAGCCTCGCGCAGCAGCCCTGCGCGCAGCCCTGCCCGTACAAAGTTTTCTATGCCGCGCAGCATTTCTGCCGGCTGCCCGGTGTACTGCGCCTCTGCCGCAGCCGCGGCTTCTGCCACCGTGCACGGGTGCTGAAACTGCATCCACAAAAACCGTCCCGTTTCGTTCAGCGCGGTGATGCGGTTCTGTGGCGCGTCCGTCTCCCCGGCAGGGATCAGCACGTACAGCCCGGCGATCTCCCGCAGCAAGTGCCTGCCGTTTACATAAAATCTTTTCATGTCATTCGGCGGCAGCCCTGCCGTTTCCATTTCCGGGCTTTTCGCTTTTTCCGCCCGCTCCATGCTTATCCCTGCCTTTCTGCTTCGTGGCTTCGGTTATAATCATAACAGAATTTTTGGTATTGTCAACCAAATATATTTTGTAGAATTCAATTATAATTAGTAAAAATCAATATATTTATGCGTCTTTTTGTCAAAAAAAGAAGAGCCATGCAGGAAAACGGGGTGCGATTTTTCCGTTTTCCGCACAGCTCTGAGCTTTATCGGTATTCTGTTTTCACATTGTGATCATGACCTGTACGTTCGGGTTCTTCTCTCCGACAATCACGATCATCTCAATCATTTTGTTTACATAATCTAAAAGTGCACCGGAAATTTTGCCGTAGTCCGTAAACTCAATTTCCGCTTCCGTTTTCGGCATTTCCAGTGCCGCCTGCAAAGCTTCCAACGTCGGTGCAACGCGGCGCAGACGCAGTTCCGCGTTGATATACTCGTGCAAATCGCGAATGTCCTTCACGTCCGTCAGCTTTATTTCTGCTCGCATACGCTTTTCCCTTTCGTGATGTAAATTTCGCGCATAAAGACCTCGTCGCGCGCAGCGGTAATCTGTACGCGCACGCCGGAAAGCTTTTTGTTCGTGTGGCCCGTCAGCGGATTCTGCACGGCGAACGGATCTTCCAGCTCGCAGATGTGCTTATTGCCGATGCACGTGCCCTCGAATAACGCGTAATCCGCCTTGTTTTCTTCGTCGATGCCGAGAATGCGGAAGCCCTCCACGCGCTGACCGTGCGTGAGATCCTCGCGCAGCACAACGCAGCCGATCTCCACCGGCCTCTCGGTCTTCAGCTCATACACGGGCTGCGTGGGCGTGCCGCCGATGCGCTCCACCGTGCACGGAATGCGGTTTTCGGTCGTCTCGCGGATGAGGTCGCCGAGCTCCTTCAAGCGCTTCACGTCGCGTTCATCGAACTTGCCCTCGCGCGTCGGCGGTACGTTAAGGTTCAGGCAGGCGTTTGCGCCGCAGGAACGCAGGTAGGTATTGTACAGCCTCTCAAGCGAATGCGGTTCCTCGTTTTCGTGCCAGAACCAGCCCGGACGAATGGACATGTCGATCTCCGCCGGTGCGAAAACAAGCCCCTTCGAGTAGAGGATGTTCGGCATGGTGCCAATCTCGCGGTTCGTGTTGTACATGTAGCTCAAAGAGCCGTCTTCTGCCATCGGACCCGCGCCGGTCTGCACCTCGCTGTAAAAACACAGCTCGCTCGGCACAACGGCCCATTCGGCATGGCGCGCCTCTCCGGCCTCGTTGCCGCACCACCGGGTATCCGGGCCGAAATCATTGAAAATAACGGCGTTCGGCTGATACTTGCGGATGAGCTCAAAGTAACGCGGGAAGTCATATTCCTGCTTTTTGCCGTTTTCGCCCTCGCCGCAGGCGTTATCGAACCACACGCAGAAAATATCGCCGTAGCCGGTCAAAAGTTCCGTCAGCTGATTGCAGAAGTAATCGTTATATTCCGGCGTGCCGTAATATTTTGAGTTGCGGTCCCACGGAGAAAGATAAAAACCGAACTTGATGCCGCCGCGCTTGCAGGCTTCTGCGGCTTCACGCACGACGTCCCCCTTATAAGGGCTGTTTTTCACGCTGTGCTCCGTGTATTTGCTCGGCCACAGGCAGAAGCCGTCGTGGTGCTTCGCCGTGAGGATGAGTCCCTTGAGGCCCGCAGACTTCACCGCTTCCACCCACTGGTCGCAATCGAGCGCGGTGGGGTTAAAAATCTTCTCGTCCTCTGTGCCCTCGCCCCATTCGCGGTCC
>ERZ1673742.1298-NODE-1298-length-23589-cov-7.684754_pt1 | contig 23589 bp, 18 predicted proteins | sample MGYA00580208_ERZ1673742 | MGnify/ENA primary metagenome ERZ1673742 (study PRJEB41218, sample SAMN15661774) | gut metagenome | host: Homo sapiens | place: Canada: London | collected 2015-08-20/2019-03-30 | study: EMG produced TPA metagenomics assembly of...
GTCGCAGAACCTCAAGGAGAACCTGATCGACGACATTTCGCTGGAATACATGCTGACCAAGCGCGACAACATGTATCTGAAAGTATTCCGCCATACCGGGTACGAAAGCATCCTCGAAGGCGAAATCACCGAAACGGGCGTGGGCTTCGTGATCCGGAAAAAACTGCTGAGGCTGGGCGACCTGTTCAAGTCGACGAAACCCAAAGCGAAAAAACAGAAACGAGATGAGGCCGGCACACATTAGAAATACCTGCATCCTGGTTTGCGCCGTGTTGTCGGTAGCGGCCTGCTCCACCACCCGCCGGCTGGGGTCGGACGAGGTGTTGTATACGGGCGTGAAGAAAATCCGGATCGAACCCGACTCGGGCGTCGTGCTCTCCGCCGCAGCCGAATCGGCCGTGAAGGAACCGCTGTCGGTCGCCCCGAACAACCCGCTTTACAGCCCCTATATCCGCACCCCGCTGCCGATCGGGCTGTGGGCCTACAACTATCTCTACACACCCAGGGAAAAGGGATTCAAATACTGGTTATTCAAACGGCTGGCCAAACAGCCCGTGCTGATCTCGAAGGTGCAGCCCCGGCTCCGGACGAAGGTCGCGGAACAGGTGCTCGAAAATTACGGTTATTTCGGCTCGCACGCCGCAGACTCCCTGCTCTACCGCAAACACGGGCGGAAGGCAAAGGTGTACTATACGCTCGGCATAGCGCCGCCCTGGCACTATTCGAAGATCGCCTACCCGGAGGTGGACAGCGGCATGGAGCATCTCATGGACAGCCTCCGGGCCACGTCCCTGCTCCGCGTGGGGGCGCAGTACAACATGGACAGCCTCACGCTCGAACGCAAACGCATCTCCCAGCTGCTGCGCAACAGGGGATATTACTATTTCCGTCCCGAATACCTGGAATACCTGGCCGATACGACCTCCGGTCTGCGGCAGGTCGACCTGCGCCTGAACCTCAAGCCCAACCTGCCGGAGGTGGCGCTCAAGCCCTACCGGGTGGGCGGCATCACGGTGCGGCTGACAAACATCAAACCCGGCCCGACGGACACGCTCCGCCTGCCCAATGCGACGGTCATCGCCCAGCGGCCGATGAAAATCCGCCCCAGGATCCTGTCCAGGGCCCTCACGCTCCGAAGCGGGCAGCTCTTCACGGTAGATGCCCAGAACCGCACGCAGACCGACCTCAACAAGCTGGGCATTTTCCGTTCCGTCAACCTGAGCGTCACGCCGCTCGACTCGCTGCGGGGCTCCGACACGCTGGACGTCGCCATCGACGCGCAGTTCGACTATCCGCTGGAAGCCGCCCTGGAAACGGACGTAACCTCGAAGTCGAACAGCTTCATCGGCCCCGGCATCACCTTCAAGGTCAGCAACAACAACCTGTTCCGGGGCGGCGAAGTCCTCGCCCTGAAACTGAACGGCTCGTACGAATGGCAGACGGGCAACAAAAACTCCGGCGGCCGTTCCTCACGGCTCAACTCCTATGAACTGGGACTGAATGCGAACCTCAGCATTCCGCGGCTGTTGCTGCCGTCGTTCATCACGCGCAGGCTGAAATACCCCGGGAGCACGACGTTCCAACTCGGGGTCGACCTGATGAACCGCCCCAGCTTCTTCCGGCTGATCGCGTTCAGCGGCTCGGCGGGATACAATTTCCAGACCTCGCCTTACAGCCGCCATTCGCTGACCGTATTCAAACTCACCTACAACAAGCTGCTGCACACGACCGAAGCCTTCGACAAGACGATGGACGAGAACCCGGCCATCGCCATGAGTTTCCGCAACCAGTTCGTACCGTCGATCAACTATACCTATACGTTCGACAAGACCTACGGCAGCACCGGCAACCGCCGCTTCTACTGGCAGAACAGCGTCACCTCGGCCGGCAACATCCTCTCGGGCGTGCTGAGCCTGTTCGGCGAAAAACAGCCCCAGCACCTGTTCGGGAACCGCTTTTCGCAGTTCGTCAAGGAGGTGAGCGAAGTGAAGTTCTACCACCGCATCGGGCGCCGGAACAACTGGCTGGCGACGCGGCTGCTCGTCGGCGTGGGATATGCCTACGGGAATTCCGAGGTGATGCCCTACAGCGAGCAGTTCTACATCGGAGGCGCCAACAGCATCCGCGCCTTCACGATCCGGTCGCTCGGGCCGGGCAGCTACCGTCCCCCGGTGGACGACCGCAACGGCTATCTCGACCAGACGGGCGATTTCAAGCTGGAGGCCAACGTCGAATACCGCTTCGGCATCATGGGACGCCTGAACGGCGCCGTTTTCCTCGACGCCGGGAATATCTGGCTGCTGAAAAAAGACCCCAAACGCCCCGGTGCGGAACTGAAATGGAAAGGGCTGCTCAATGAAATCGCGCTGGGCACCGGATTCGGGTTGCGTTACGACATCAGCTACCTGGTCATCCGTGCCGACCTCGGAATCGGCATCCACACCCCCTACCCCAATCCCGACAAGACGGGGTATTACAACATCTCCAGTTTCAAGGACGGGCTCGGGTTCCACCTGGCGATCGGCTATCCGTTCTAAAGTGCGGGCAGGTCATCCTTACGAATACGAACAGGCCGGCTGGTATTACCAGCCGGCCTGTTCCATATCTGTCTTTCCTTCTAAGGCGAACGGATTTCCCGCCGCATGGACACCGAATCAGAAGACGAACTTTTCGAGTTTCATCTCGCCGAGCTGGTGCAGGCGCGGTACGAGGGTCGTAAAATGCGACGCCTGCTCGTGCGCGGTCAGCGCCTTGGCGTCGCTCCACGTCTCGCAGATCATCAGCACGTCCTTGCGCGTAGTGCTCTCGAACAGGTCATAGGCAACACAGCCCTCGTCCTTGAGCGAAGCCGCCACCAGTTCCTTGGCCGTATTTACCACTTCCTCGCGGTTGGAATCCGTCGTACGGATAAAAACATTCAATCGTATCATTTCGTTCTATTTAATTAAGTTTAAAAGGCTTTCACGGCCTCGACGGCCGCATCGTAATCGGGTTCCTCGGTAATTTCGGGCACGAGCTGGGTGTAGACCACCTTCCCCGCCTTGTCGATCACCACCACGGCACGGGCGAGCAACCCAGCCAGCGGGCCGTCGGCCATCAGCACGCCATAGGCGCCGGCAAAACCCGCAGCACGGAAATCCGACGCGGGAACGACGTTGGCGATACCCTCGGTCGTACAGAACCGGGACTGCGCGAAAGGCAGGTCTTTCGACACGGCCACGACGACCGTATCGGACAGCGAAGATGCCAGCTTATTGAATTTTCGCACCGAAGTCGCACAGACGCCCGTATCGAGGCTGGGAAATATGTTCAGCACGACGCGCTTGCCTTTCAGGTCGCTGAGTTTCAGCGGAGAGAGATCCCCCTTTACCAATTCGAAATCGGGAGCCTGGGCGCCGGCCCGGATGAATTCGCCGTCGATATGCACGGGCGTGCCCTTGAATTTTGTCGTTGTCATCGTCTTTTTATTTTTCTGTCGTTTCATAAAACGTAAAACCGGCAGGTTTATTGTCCGGCAGGCGACATGCCGCCAACGGAAACCGTGCACGGATGCCGCACCACAAATTTAGTTCCTTTTCGGGAAGATTCCAACGGCTATTTCATATTCTTTTCAGGTTTACCGCCCAACTTTGCAGCGACTTAACCGGGTAAGAGCATATTTTTTGTATTTTTGCCCGAACCCGGCCGAAACGAAACAAACAGACAGACAAGACCGACATGAAAAAGACACTCCTTCTGCTCCTGCTGACATGTGGTTGTGCAATCGCCGCAGCACAGGAACGCTCGCCGCTGAGGCAAACCGAATTCATCTCCGCCGATTCGCTCGAAGACGAACACGAACTGTTGGAGCGCGTACGCAACATGCCCAACCTCGAAGTCGGCAAGGGCATCACGTTCCGCCCCAAAAGCAACTGGTTCTCGCTGACGATGCGCTTCCGGATGCAGAACATGGTGGGACTCTCGTTCGACAAGGATTTCACGCTCACCAAGACCGATGCGCAGGTCAAGCGCCTGCGCCTGCGCTTCGACGGATACATCTATTCCCCGAAACTGGTCTATTCGGTTCAGCTGGGATTCACCTCCTACGACACGGAACCGCTGCCCAACGGCAATATGAACATTGTGCGCGACGCAATCGTCTACTACGTCCCCAGCCCCAAGTGGAACATCGGGTTCGGGCAGACCAAGATCAAGGCCAACCGGGCGCGCATTAACTCTTCGAGCGCCCTGCAATTCGTCGACCGGAGCATCGTCAACAGCGAATTCAACCTCGACCGCGACTTCGGGTTCTTCGGCGAATACAACATGCGCGGGGGCGAGGGCTTCAACCTCTCGGCCAAAGGTTCGGTGACGCTGGGCGAAGGCCGCAACTGGGGCAGTTCGTCCAACGGCGGGCTCGCCTACACGGGACGTCTGGAGCTCTACCCGCTGGGGCGGTTCAAGTCGAAAGGCGACGTGATGGAGGGAGATTTCGAAGGCGAGGAGCAGGTCAAGATACTCGTGGCCGGAGCCTACTCCTACAACCACAAGGCATCGCGCCTGAAAGGCCAGCGCGGCGCCGTCATGCCGGACGACGCGACCCGCAACATCGGCTCCTATTTCGCGGATTTCATCCTCAAATACCGGGGCTTCGCATTCTATACCGATTTCATGGGACGCAGCTGCGACCGACCGCTGTTCGACCCCCAGAGCAATGCCTTCGTATACAGCGGGCAGGGGCTCAACATACAGACCAGCTACCTGTTCGACAAGAAATGGGAGGTCGCCCTGCGTAATTCGACGCTCTTCCCCGAGCACGAGGTACAACCCTTTGCGGGGTACAAGCGCTGGAACCAGACGACCGTAGGCATCACCCGTTACATCATCGGCCACAGCCTGAAAGTACAGGCCGACATGTCGTACAACCACCGCAGCGAATCGTTCGACCCCGACTACAACCGCTGGGAAATCCGCTTCCAGCTGGAGCTGGGGCTCTGACCCGGCAACAGGAAAATACGAAAACTCCCGGCTGTTGCCGGGAGTTTCTGTTTCGGGACAGGAACCCCGTTACAGGATTTTCAGCGCGATCCGCGCGCACGCCTCGGCATCGGCCAGGGCATGGTGGTGGTTGGCAAGGTCGAAACCGCACGCCGCCGACACGGTATGGAGCTGGTGGTTGGGCAGGCTGCTGCCGAACGTCCTGCGCGAGGCACGGCACGTACAATAGAACCGGTAGCCGGGATAAGGCATCCCGTACAACTCGAACACGGCGCGCAGGCACCCCTCGTCGAAGGGCGAGTTGTGCGCCACGAGCGGCAGCCCCTCGATACGGGGCGCAATCTGCTTCCACACGTCGGCGAAATCGGGCGCCTGGGCCGTATCCTCGTAGCTGAGGCCGTGGATGGCCGTGGTGAAACGGCTGTAAAAATTAGGACGCGGGCGGATCAGGCTGTAAAGCGTGTCGACCACCTCGCCGCCACGCACCACGACGACGCCCACCGAGCAGACGCTCGTACGCCGGCCGTTGGCCGTCTCGAAATCTATGGCTGCAAAATCTTTCATCGGTCAGGAGTGAATATCCGGGGCAAAGATACGGATTTTAACGCTTCCCGGTATCACCGGCAACGAAAAAACGGCCGCCTTTCCGAGGGCGGCCGTCGTTTCTGCCGGAGCGGGTTATTCGGTATACTCGTCGTCCGACGTGTCGGGCGTAACCCACGAGTCGGCCGGCGTCAGCTGCTCGACTTCCGCCTCCGTCAGGAAGGCGTCTTCATCGAACATGATGTCGTCGAAATAGTTGACCGTGCACTGGTAAGCGCCGTAGTTGTATGTCCAGTCCTTGGAGTAGATGCCGAAGATGGCCATGATATCGCCTTTCGCGCCGTCGCGGACGACGGGATACTGGGCGAAACGCGAATAACCGCTCGTGCGCACCGTATAGACACCCTTCTTGTTGGTCGTCGAAGGCAGGGTGCTGTCATAGGTGAAAAGCACCGAACCGTAGAGGTTCGTACCAGCATTGCTGAACGCCCACCGATACCAGACCTTGTTCATCACCGGGCGGATGTCGGTATACATCCACGCGGGATAGATGTTCGACCCTACCGTCCCGTAACGGCACGTAACGCCGCGCAGGATCACCAGGCGCCCGAAATACTGCTGCCCGTTCTGGCCGAAGAAATCGTCGCAGTTGGCTTCGGTGACCTCGAGGATCTCCTTGCCCAGCTCCAGCTGCGTCTCCCCGCCGAGGAATACGCGCTTGCGGATCTCCGTCGGGTCTTCGATGTTCGAGTTGGCATAGAATTTATGTTCGCCCACCTTGTTGTAGGAATCGGTAGGCCCCTCGCCCAGCGACAGCATCATGCGGTAGTTGCCGATATAGAGACCCGAGACCTTGACATAGACCCAGTTCGAGGGGATCGTACCCGTGGCCTTGTCGAAACGCCCCATCGGATAGGTAAAATAGAGCCCCGTAGTGAGCTTCACCTCGATGGCACCCGAATCGTCCACCAGGTAGAGCGACTTGTAGACGTTGCCCTCCTCGTCGCTCGACTGCACCTTGCCCTTGATGTAGTAATCCAGCCCGTCGGACGACTGGCCGATCTGTACATACTTCGTATCGCCCCAGCTCGAGTTGCTGCCCGTACCACCGAGCGACTTGTGCTCATCGAGGAACATCTGTTTCACATCGGCGATGGAGATATGCTTCATCCCCGCGAAATCCTCGTCGGTATAGACTTTGGCGGGCTTCGGCGCATCGAAATCATTATAGCACCCCGTAACCGCAAACATCACGGCCAGCACGGCACATAACTGAAATATCTTTTTCATAATCGTCATATCGTATTAGAAGCGGAAATATACATTCAGGTAATAGGTCGTCCCCAGCAGGTAAAAGTACTTCGAATCGAACGGTACGTAGTACTGGATCGGCTGGGCGGCCGCACCCTCCTTGTTCACATAGGTACGGCGCGAAAGGCGCATCTGTTCGTAACCGCCCGTGCGGATCGTCTGGTCGTTGAGGATATTCTTCACCTCGAGGCTGAAGCCCAGCTGGTAGATGCGGTGGATGTACCAGTTCTTGCCGACGCTCAGGTTGAGTGTATAGGCCGAGTCGAATTTCTCCTGCTCGCGCAGGTTCATCAGCGCCGTGTATTTCACGGCGCCGGGAAGCTGTGCCGCCTCGTCGGGGCGCAGTACCGTGGCATAAGCGGCACGGGTACGGCGCGCGGGGTTCATCGAGAGGTAGATACGGTCGTAATAGTTGAAATCGACCGAGGCGAACCAGTTGCGCGGGCCGCGGTAGCTCAGGCCGAGGTTGAGCGCCGTCTGGGGCGTGCTTTCGACGTAGAGGTCGTCCCAGAGCACCTTGTCGCCGCGGAGCACCTCCTCGCTGTTGTCGCGCGTCTGTGTGAAGTTGGCGTCCGACGTATAGCGGTAGTCGCCCAGGCTCAGGGCGCCGTTGAACGAGATGCCGCCCCAGATGGGAACCACGACGCCCACTTCGAGGCCGTAGTAACGCTTGTCGATGCCGCTCATGGCGAAGTTGGTGAACGACGACTGCGTATCGTCATAGTACGAGATGACCTTCGACTGGTCGGCGACCGAGGTATAGTAACCCGAAACGCGCGCCGTGATCCACGGCAGGTTGAGGTTGTACGACAGGTCGACGCCGAGTACCTTCTCGGAATCGAGGCCCGGCGTAGTCGTATTGCGGGTACGCGCCGAAACGAAAGCGTCGCGGAACTGCGGGGGATTGACCATGTAGGCCACATTGGCGTCGATGGCATGCGCACCCGAGAAACGGTACGAGAACTCGCCCTTGAGCTTGTAGGTCAGGTAGTCGAGCGTCTTCGATTTACCGAGCGAGTTGTTCGCGAAGAGTCCCTTGCGCAGCCGGCCGTCGCGCCACATGGCCGTGTAGCCGACCTCGCCGCCGAGGCTCATCGTGAAACCGCCGAACGAGGCGTAATACTGCGCCCAGACCTGTGCCTGGCGCAGGTTGGCGTAGTAATCGTAGCTGAACTTGTCGCCTTCCCCGACGCGGCGGGCCTCGCCGTGCTTGAGGTAATAATCCAGATCGTTCTGCGAAAGCAGCGGGTTGTAGTTGCCGTTGTCGCGCAGGGCGAACTTATCCACGTCGAGCCAGTAGTCGGCGCCGAGCAGGTCTTTCACCTGGTCATAGTACTCCGTGCGGTTGATACGCGCCGTCAGGCCTCCGCGCAGCACGGACTGGTTGCGGAACGTATGGGCGATGTTGGCCGCAAAATTGAAATCGCGCTGGTCGGTATGGCGCTCCTCGATCATGTAGATGCCCGAAGCCCCGGACTTGTTGCGGTTGTAGTTCATGCGGAACATGTTGTCGTAATCCATCAGGCTCTTGCTGGGGTCGGTGATCCACTCGCGCATCGAACGCAGCGCAAGGTCGTTGTACGTCCCCAGATCCGAACTCTCGATGCCCTCGGACAACTGGAGGATACGGTTCGTGTAGAAGCTGGGCAGGTAACGGTAGTAGTCGGGGCGCGGGTCGGGGCCATCCGTCCACGTCAGGGCCGAATAGCCGTTCTTGCCGAAGCGGAACGAAGCCGCGGCGGCAAGTTTGGTATTCGACGAAATGTCGAACCCGTAGTTGAGCATCACGATCGGCTCGTGGTAATCGCGCACGCGCGAGTTGCGCAGCTTGCCGTCCTGCTTGCCCACATTGGGGTTGTAATAGTTGTTACTCAACAGGTCGTAGGCTTCCTGCGTCGACGCCTGCTGCGCTCCGCGCTCGGTCGGTGCCCCCAGGATGGTCAGCGCCAGGTTGTGGCGATCGCCGCCGAAACGCTTTTCGACCGATGCGAAGTAACCGTAGGCATTGTAGTACACCCCGTCGACATAAGAGTTGCCGCCCTGGCGGGTCGAGAACGAGAAGGCGTACGACCATCCGTTGTCGAGCAGGCCCGAAGCGTAGGAAACCATCGCGCGGAAGCGGTACATCGAGTTGCCGTTCACGACGCTGGCACGGAAGCCCTTGCGCATCTGCGAAGCGCGCGCATTGACATTGGTCGTACCGCCGATGCCGTCGATGCCGTAGCCCGACGAGCGCAGCCCGGCGGTATTCTCCTGGTTACGCGTGGCGTCGTTCAGGCCGCTCCACAACGACCAGGGGCCATAGCCCGTCATGGCATCGTTGAACCGGATGCCGTTCAGGTAGATGCTCGAATACTGCGAGTCGTAACCGCGCACGTTGAAACGCATCTCGCTGAATTTATACGAGGCGATGTTGTTGAAGACATCCTTCGACGACGAAAGCGACGAAGGCAGCGACTGCCCGTCGGCCGCCGTATCGGAGTCGAACTCCGCGAACACGGCGTCGTCGATGACATACTGCACATCGGGGGACATCACCACCGAATTGAGGTTCTTGACCATCTTGTCGACACGGATCGCCAGGTCGAGGTTCTCGAACTCGGGGGCTTCGAATTTCAACTGGTATTCCCCTTTGGGCAACTGGTCGATATTGAAATTACCGTGGTTGTCGGTCATGACGGTGACGCCGAGCGGTTCGACGACCACCTTGACATTGCTCAGTGCGACACGGCCGTCACGCGAGACGACCTTGCCTTTGACGCCCCCGTCCTGGGCATACGCCCCGGCACAGGCCAGCGTGAGCAGGATAACAAGTAAAGCTCTGATCTTCATAATTACTTTGTTGGGTTATTTACCGATGTAAATGAATACGGGAAGGTGATCGCTGTATCCCCCCTGGAAATTGTTGCCCACGAACGTACGCAGCGGGTAGCCCTTGTACTGGCCTTCCTGCTGGAACAGATAGGGGACACGGAAAATATTGCCGTAATATTTCCCCTTGGGGGCACGCTCCAGCTTGAGCGAACCCGTCGAGCCGGTAGCGAGGTTCTCCGACACGACGATATTGTCGAACAGGTTCCACTGGTCGCGGTAGGCAAGCGAACCGATGCCCGCCTTCAGCATGTCGATAAAGGGATTGTAGTATCCGCCCGGTTGGAGCTTGCGGATGTTGCCTTCGGCGCCGAGCACCTCGGTGATGCTCTTGTCGGTGGCGTCGTCGTTGAAGTCACCCATCATCACGACCTTGGTCGCGGGGTTGATCGCCAGCACCGAATCGGCGGCATGGCGCATGATCTCGGCGGCGCGCTCGCGCTTGGGTGCCGAAGCCTCCTTGCCGCCCAGGCGCGAAGGCCAGTGGGCCACCATGAAATAGAACGGTTCCCCGTCGATCGTCCCCCACATCGTCACCACGTCGCGCGTGCGGAAATTCGGCAGGCTCTCCATCGTAAACGGGATCGGGGCGCTGCCCTCGAGCTTGAACACGTCGGGACGGTAATAGAACGCCACGTCCACGCCGCGGGCATCGGGCGAATCGTAGTGCACGATGCGGTAATTGGCCGGGGCGAGTTTGGGCGTAGCGATCACGTCTTCCATGACATTGCGGTTCTCGATCTCCGAAACGCCGATCACCACCGGGTAGTCCTTGTTGATGGCGGCGATGTCGAACAACACGCGCGAAAGGTTATTGATCTTTTTGGTGTACTTGGGCGTATTCCACTTCTTGGGCCCTTCGGGCGTAAACTCCTCGTCGTAAATCTCCGGGTTGCGGATCGTATCGAAGAGGTTTTCGAAGTTGTAGAAAACGACCTTGTAGGGTTTCTGGGCGAAGCAGGCGACGATCAGCGCTGCGAAAAGCCCGGTAAAAAGCAGTTTCTTCATATAGTTCAGATTAATTTATACCCCAGTCCGAGGGATTGTTCTGTGCCTTCACGTCGGCGGCAATGCCATCGTCGAGCATCGTAAAGAATTTATAACCCGTTTTCTCTTCGATGTCGGCAACGCTCGTGATATATTGTTTTATATTCCCGGTCGTGGTTGAGGAATTTTCAGCCCAATAACCGATTGCCGCCAATTGCGATGCATCGGTAATCTGGTCGATCCGCTTCCCCGTCCTGCCGCTTTTGGTACGTAGCAGCACCTTCCAGCAATACTGTGGAATCGCGACCCGATTCCCCCCTTTATCCGTCGTATATCCCTGTACCCCATAAGTTCCCGTAACATTGTACAAGGTATCGGGATATGAAATATATTTCAGGGTAAGATCTTCCAAATCCCCCCACGACCCGCTATTAAAATCAGGATCCTGAGGCATAATATTAGTCGAATAGAACGTCTGCTCATTCAATAGTGAAGAATAGCTGACATAACGATGGTAGGACATACACTGATGCCCGCGGATAGGCCGCCCATTATATGAACCGCGGCTCAAATCGACCTGAAATTCCTCCGGCACTTCAGGATCGTATTTCCATGCATTAGAACGCTCATATTTTCCAACCCGGTAACAGGAATGGATCGGATAGGCGACCCAGTTGGCGATACGTTTCTTCGTGTCGTAGCAAATCGTAAAGTTACGTGCCGTCACGGTCGAAGAGAGCGGCGCGTAATGTGTTACGTAACGGTAATCGGGGGCTTCGACATAGGCGGGCAATTCCGCCCACGCGTGATCCATCGACGCCGGAACCGAGTAGTCCGCCTGGTCGATCGTCAACGTGAATTCGTGTCCGCCGTCGAAAACGACATCGACCGCAGCCCGGCGCGAAGCGCCCGTTTCGTTTTTGTCCAGGTAGAGGTAAATGACCTCGGTTGCGGCGACCAGCTGCGCCGATTTGGTCGTGGCTTGCGTCCTGCGCGACGTCCAGCACCAACTGCCGCCTTCGGTCACGGTGACGGTATAAGCCGTACCCACGGGCCCCGTCAGCACGAGCCGAGGGTCGGTCGCATAGCCTTTGGCCGCGAGCGTGGCCGTCTCCGTATCGAGGAACAGCGCGGAAATATTCGCCGGGGTGGTGTCGTCGGAGGAAGCGCACCGCCCGAAAACCAGCAGGAGCGCCCCGAGCACCATAGCCCGTCCGAAAAGTTTCAATAACCCTTTTGTCAAAATCATGTAGGAATTTGCAGATAAAAATGTCAGGTAGAAAATCCGACAATCATCCCCGGCGGAAGCCAATCCGCCGGGGATGGATTATAGGAAAACACCTACTTTCTTATTTTGAATAAGTAACCGTGATCGCAGTAATACTTACCGCTCCAAGAGTCGGGAATATCGAAAACTGCGTAAGGTTCTTAGCACTGAGGTTGTCAATTACAAACGTAAACGGTTCGTTATTATTTACATCAGACGGAGTCTCGTTGCTGATTGCTATAGCATCCTTCGCAAGTTGCTCTTTCATCTTATCAAGTGTGTCTTTTGTATATGTGTACCCAACCGGAAAAATACCGATAGCACGTCCTTTATAAGGCTCACGAATGGTCACCTCAATCTTCTCAATCGTCCCATCAACGGCAGGAATCTGCACGAACGATCCAAAAGCCGAATTGTCTTTTACATTAATCTGTAAACATTCCTTTCCGCTGCTACCACCAGCTGCTTTACCCGACCATTCGCCGAAAGTATTCGTATATGTAAATTCGGCATAGGCTCCACTTTTCCCGCCGATAGCGATAATATCGTCCAACGTAAGGGTAATCTGCTGGCCGTCCCCGCCCGATCCGGATTTCCCGGCCTGCGAAATCGCAACGGTTTTGGTATCCACAGCGGCACCGGCCTTCATCAGTTTGATGGTCAGCGTGGCGGTGAAGCCTGCTCCGTCATGTTTTCCTTGGGCGTCACGGTTACAACCATCCCGTTTACGGAGGTCGTGAACTGCTCCGATTTATCCGTAGCGGCTTCGATCGTGCAGTCGTCGGCATTGGCAGCCGTGACCGTCACGGTCTTGGCATTGTCCGTCGCAGCGAAAGAAAGCGACATCGGGTCGAGCTTGGTAATCGCCGGGTCGGTCGAAGGCTCGCCCATGAAAGCTGCCACATCCTCGGGACGCTGCGGACAAACCTGCGCGGCATTGCTGTTCACCGAAGCGTAACCGGTAATATCCCCGGTGGAACCTGCCACGAACTGTGTCCCTACGAGCCCGGGCATGGCCTTCTGCACGAATACCGTCATGTTACCGGCCGAGGTCGTAAACGTATGCTTTCCGAAAGCTTCGTTCGTAGTCCAGTCGGCAGCCGTAGCAGGGGCGGTCACACCCTTGACCGTCACGACCATACCCTGATATTCGGCCAGCTTAGCGGGATCGACTACGACAGGCGTGATGGTCTCTGTACCGATCTTTTCGATCTCGACCCAGTCGGCACCCTTGCTGCCGGTAACCTCGTACAGGCCGTTGTAACTTACGATACGCGCTTCGCCCTTTTTCAGCGTCACCTTCACCTTGTCACCCTTGACAAACGTAAAGCCATCGTCATAGGGATCGGTATACTTACCGCTGCCGTAGAGCGTGATACCGTTCTTGGCGGTAGTCGCCCCCGGGGTCATCACCTGAAGGTTCTGGCCGTTGAAATTCCCGCCTTCTTTGTCGGTTACGACGACGGCCTCGAAATAACGGTCGTTATTCGTATCGAGGGCTACCTGCGACGTCGTAAGTTTGGCGATGATTTCGGGAATCGTAATAACGACAGCATCGCCCGTGGGGGGGGGTGTAACCCCGCTGCCGTACTGTTTTACGGCTACGGACGACTCGGCCTGACCCCATTTGCCGAATTCGGGGTGGATAAGCGTGAAGGAGATTTTGCCTTCGCGCAGGTTCGTACCGGCGGGCAGCTCGGAAACCGTAACGGAGATCGTTCCGTTGCCTTTGCCGCTCATCGGGGAAATGGTAGCCCAATCCAGGTTACTTGCAGTAACCGTCCATTCGCAGTTCGCCGTGATGGCAACGGTCTGCGTCGTCGCCGTCTCATCGGTGAAATCAAGCGCCGTCGGATCCGCCGTCAACTTCGGCGTCAGCGACTTGTCATCATCATCGGAGCATCCCGTAAATGCCGTGGCAGCCACGAGGAAGAATGCGCCGAACAACAACCTAAAAAGATGTTTACTCATAAAAAATAGTTTTAATTAGGTGATTATAAACTAATATCTGTACACAATAAATGACTTACGATTCTTCCGTTTTTTCAAGGGGAAACTATTACAAAGATAGTTTTTATTTCAAAAATACAAAAGGATTTCGGCATATATTTACTGTTAATATTCCGTTACATAGCAAAAAAACGTTCCATGCTGCTTCGAAAGGGACAACCCGTCCGGCAGACAGCCTCATCCGCTCCCAAATTAAGGCTCCGGCGGGGGGGGGCTCCCGCCCCGAACCGTAAAATCCCCGGGGTACCTTCGGCCAGACAAAAAAACCGCCCCGGAAACCGGGACGGGCGAAGTTTCAAGGCTGGTTGGCGGATTGCATCGGCAGGGGTCATAAATCGACATCGTTTCTGACGCTGCAAAATTACCCAGCGGTTATTTCATAGTTGCGACAATCCCATAACAATCCCGGGAATATGGCATTGCACGCATGTTGCATCAGCCGGCAAAGCCCGTCGGCAACACCATCCGGCCGCAAAAGCAGCCAGCCCGGACTGTAAAGGTCCGGGCTGGCCGTGCCGAATAACGGGTTCGGCAACGATTGCAATACGACAGCGGCCGATCCCACACAGCGGCCGCGCAGGGATCACGCCCTATTCCCACTCGATCGTTGCGGGCGGTTTCGAGGAGATGTCGTAGACGACGCGGTTGACCCCTTTGACTTTATTGATGATGTCGTTCGACACATTGGCAAGGAACTCGTAGGGCAGGTGCACCCAGTCGGCGGTCATGCCGTCGGTCGAGGTCACGGCACGCAGTGCGACGCAACTCTCGTAGGTTCGCTCGTCGCCCATCACGCCGACGCTCTTCACGGGGAGCAGGATAGCCCCCGCCTGCCACACCTTGTCGTAAAGCCCGGCATCGCGCAGGGCGTCGATGTAGATTTTGTCCACGTCCTGCAGGATTCCGACCTTTTCGGGCGTGATGTCGCCCAGGACGCGGATCGCAAGGCCGGGCCCCGGGAAGGGATGGCGCCCGATCAGCTGCTCGGAGATCCCGAGAGAACGGCCTACGCGGCGCACCTCGTCCTTGAACAGCAGGCGCAGCGGTTCGACGATCCCGAGGTGCATCTTCTCGGGCAGCCCGCCGACGTTGTGGTGCGACTTGATCGTCGCCGAGGGGCCGTTGACCGACACCGACTCGATCACGTCGGGATAGATCGTCCCCTGCGCCAGCCAGCGCACGTCCTCGATCCGGATCGCCTCGTCGTTGAATACCTCGACGAAATCGCGGCCGATGATCTTGCGCTTGGTCTCGGGATCGCTCACGCCGGCCAGGTCACCCAGGAACTTGTCGCCGGCCTTCACGCCCTTGACGTTCAAGCCCATGTTCTTATACGACTCGAGCACGTCCTCGAATTCGTTCTTGCGCAGCAGGCCCGAATCCACGAAGATGCAGTAGAGGTTCTTGCCGATGGCCCTGTGCAGCAGCACGGCGGCCACCGACGAGTCGACGCCGCCCGAAAGTCCGAGCACGACCTTGTCGTCGCCCAGTTTCTCCTGCAACTCGCGCACGGTGGCCTCTACGAAACTCTCCGAGGTCCACTCCTGCCTGCAGCCGCAGATACCCACGACGAAATTCTTCAGCAGGTGCGTGCCGTCGGTCGAATGGTAAACCTCGGGGTGGAACTGGATGCCCCAGGTCTGCTCACCCTCGATGCGGAACGCAGCCACGCGCACCTCCTCGGTGCTGGCCACGACCTTGTAGTCAGCCGGCACGGACGTGATCGTATCGCCGTGCGACATCCACACCTGCGTGGTCGCAGGCAGGCCGCGCATCAGCGGGTCACCGGCATCGCCCACCGTAAGCATCGCACGGCCGTACTCGCGGCTGGGCGCAGGCTGCACCTCGCCGCCGAAGGCCGATGCGAGGAACTGTGCGCCGTAGCAGACCCCCAGCAGGGGCAGTTTGCCCTTGATGGCCGAAAGGTCGGGGGCAGGGGCATGCTCGTCCCTCACGGAGAAGGGACTGCCCGAGAGGATCACGCCCCGCACCGAAGCATCCGGCACCGGAATCTTGTTGAAGGGGTGGATCTCGCAATAGACATTCAGTTCGCGTACGCGCCGCGCGATGAGCTGCGTATACTGCGACCCGAAGTCGAGAATCAGGATTTTTTCCATAATATAACGTAAGTCCGACGAATCTGGGTTCATCAATTTCGGAAGGTTTACAAGCCATGAAACTCGCCGGACTCACTCTACGGCGTCTCCGACGCCGGTTCCAGGCTTAATATCCCTCTGAATCTCCCTTTGGCAAGGAAGACCCCGAATCCTTATTATTTTCTTTTTACCGGACGGTTGTAGCTTCCCGCAAGGCGCATCTCCGCGGCGAAAGCCTCGCTCCCGACTTCGCGGATGCGTTCTATGCAACCTCGGCGGTCTGAGCGAAAAACGACCTGAAAAATCCCGGCGATGAAATTATTGAACTTTCCGCAGGTATCCAGCGGCACCAGCGTGCATTCGGCGCAACTCTGCCAGCCGTTCTCCCGGCAGCAGGAACGAACCTTGCACCACGCGGCCTTTTCGTTATCGCGGCACCCCGGACAACTCCCTTTCCGGAATTTCCGGCATGAACCGCAAAAAAGCCCGCAGGCCGCGATCCCGGGATCGGAACTATTCACCGCGGGAATAATTGGGCGTTTCACTCGTGATAGTCACGTCGTGCGGGTGGTTCTCCGTAACGCCGTTCGAGGTGATGCGGATGAACTGCGCGCGCTGCAAAGCCGCGATGTCCCTGGCACCGCAATAACCCATGCCCGAACGGATGCCGCCGATAAGCTGGAAGACAGCCTCGCTCAACGTGCCCTTGAAGGGTACGCGCGCCACGATCCCTTCGGGAACGAGCTTGTTAATATTGCCCTCGCAGCCCTTCTGGAAATAGCGGTCGGCGGAACCCGCCTTCATGGCGTCGATCGAGCCCATGCCGCGGTAGGTCTTGAATTTACGGCCGTTGTAGATGATCGTCTCGCCGGGGGATTCCTCCGTGCCGGCGAACATCGAGCCGATCATCACGCAGTCGCCGCCCGCAGCCAGCGCCTTGACGATGTCGCCCGAATAACGCAGGCCGCCGTCGGCGATAACCGGGACGCCCGTATCTTTGGCGGCCGACGCCGCGGCATAGATGGCCGACAGCTGGGGAACGCCCACGCCCGCGATCACGCGGGTGGTGCAGATCGAGCCGGGGCCGATGCCGACCTTGATGCCGTCGGCGCCGTTCTCGATCAGGAACCGTGCGGCCCCTGCCGTGGCGATATTTCCGACCACCACGTCGAGCGACGGATAGGCGGCCTTGATCTCCTTGAGCTTATTGACGATATTCATCGAATGCCCGTGCGCGGAGTCGAGCACCACGGCATCCACATCCTCCTCGACGAGCGCCTTCACACGATCCAGCGCATCGGGCGTGATGCCCACGCCGGCCGCGACGCGCAGACGGCCTTTGGAATCCTTGCAGGCGTTGGGATGATCCTGCACCTTCGTGATATCCTTATAAGTAATAAGCCCCACCAGATGGCCTTCGTCGTCGACCACGGGGAGCTTTTCGATCTTGCAGTTGAGCAGCACCTCCGAGGCGTTGGACAATTCGGAGCTATGCGTGGTGATGAGGCGGTCGCCGGGGGTCATCACCTCCTCGATACGGCGCGACATGTCGCGCTGGAACCGCAGGTCGCGGTTGGTGACGATACCGATCAGCTTCCGATCCGCGTCCACGACCGGGATGCCACCGATCTTGTTCTCTTTCATCAGGTTGAGCGCATCGCCGACCGTATGGTCTTTCGAGATGGTCACCGGGTCGTAAATCATGCCGTTCTCGGCCCGCTTCACCCGGCGCACGTGGGCGGCCTGCTCGGCGATGGACATGTTCTTGTGGATCACGCCGATCCCGCCTTCACGAGCCAGCGCAATAGCCATCGGCGCTTCGGTAACGGTGTCCATGGCAGCGGACACAATGGGGATGTTGAGTTTGATATTTCGCGAGAAACGGGTCTGGACACTGACCTCTCGCGGCAACACTTCCGAATAGGCGGGTATAAGCAGCACATCGTCGAAGGTAAGTCCTTCGGGCTGAACCCTTTCATTGATAAAAGACATAATGAACGTGGATTTTTGTTGCTCGCAAATGTAGTGATAATTTTCGAAACGGCCTAATATCCGGGGCAACGCGACGATTTTTTTTATCAACAATTTATCAAAGCCGCCGGGTGCGGGCGAAATCCGGAGCCCCCGGGACAACGCCCGGCCGGCCCCGCGACAGGTAAATACACACGCCTGCGTCCGGGACAGCCCCCGGCGCTCCGGGCCGGGAAGCCGCCCGCGCAGTCCCGTACAAGCCGGAGGGGACGCCCCGCGCCCGGAATCCCCGGACAGCAATCGGGGGCATCCTCCCGCCGACCAATTCCCGGACAGGAAAAATCCCCGGCCTCAGGGTCGGGGATCGAAATTATTCCGTCACGGCGGCCTGCGCACCCGGCGGGGTCAGTACTGCTCCTGCCCGTTGGGGAAATCGCATGACTTCACGTCCGCGATATACTGCGACACGGCGTCCGACATGACAGTATACAGGTCGGCATAGCGGCGCAGGAAGCGCGGCGAGAAACCCTTGTTGATGCCCAGCATGTCGTGGATCACCAACACCTGCCCGTCGCAGCCGTTACCGGCCCCGATACCGATGGTCGGCGCGGAGATTTCGGAGGTGACGCGGGCGGCCAGCGCCGCGGGAATCTTTTCGAGCACGATGCCGAAGCACCCCGCATCGCTCAGCAGGTGGGCGTCGCGGACGAGTTTCGCTGCCTCGGCCTCCTCCTTGGCACGCACGCTGTACGTCCCGAATTTATGGATCGACTGCGGCGTCAGCCCCAGGTGCCCCATGACGGGGATTCCGGCCGAAAGGATGCGGTTGACCGATTCGAGGATCTCTTCGCCGCCCTCGATCTTCACGGCATCGGCCTCGGTCTCCTTCATGATGCGGATGGCCGAGTCGAGCGCCACCTTCGAATTGCCCTGGTAGGTTCCGAACGGCAGGTCGACGACGACCAGCGCACGGCTGACGGCACGCACGACCGAACGCGCATGGTAAATCATCATATCGAGGGTAATGGGAAGCGTGGTTTCGTAACCGGCCATCACGTTGGCCGCCGAGTCGCCCACGAGGATCACGTCGATACCCGCGGCGTCGACGATTCTGGCCATCGAATAATCGTACGAAGTCAGCATGGCGATCTTCTCGCCGCGCTGTTTCATCTCCGTCAGACGGTAGGTGGTCACAGCCCTGACAGTACTTTCTACAGACATAGTTTACTACGAACCCAATGGATTTATTCAACATTTCATTTGTTCGCAAGGTTCCGGTATGGAATCCATCGGATTCGTATTACGGCGTAAAAACGCCGATTCCATATCGACAATCCCTCCAAACCTCCCTTTGAAAAGGGAGACTTATCAACACCTGTAAACCGGGGTGATAGCGCAAGCCGGGTGCAAAGCCAAATTCATCTGCTTTGCCGGGGCGCAGCTAAACCGCGGTTCAGCGCGGCAAAGTTAACGCTTTGGCCGGATTTGGCAAAAAAAATCCCATAAAACGACACCGCCTGAGACCGAAACGTTGATCGAATGCTTCGTCCCGGCCTGAGGTATCTCGATCGCGCCGTGGCACATGTCCACGGCCTGCTGCCCTACGCCCATCACCTCGTTGCCGAACACGAGCGCATATTTCGCGCCCGGCTCCGCCCGGAAGTCGCCGAGCATCACGGCGCCTTCGACCTGCTCGACGGCATAGACCCGGTAGCCTTCGGCGCGCAGGCGGGCGATGCACTCCTCCGTCGTCTTGTGATAAGTCCACGGCACGGTCAGTTCGGCGCCGAGCGCCGTCTTGTGGATGTCGCGGTTGGGCGGCGTCGCGGTGATGCCGCAGAGGGCGATGCGTTCCACGGCGAAAGCATCCCCCGTGCGGAAGAAAGCCCCTACGTTCTGCAACGAACGGACGTTGTCGAGCACCACCGCGACGGGCATTTTCTCCATCGCGGCGAACTCCCCGGCCGAGGGCCGGTTCAGCTCTTCGTTGGTGATTTTACGCATAACGTATGCAAATGAGTGATTTCGATGTCAAAAGTGCTAATCTAATCTAACTATATGATAGACAGTATATGACAAAAGTCGAGGTAATGATTTGTTAACTCTGAAGGCCGTGTCCTTTGCATTCATTAGCTTTTCAAAGACTCTTATGCAAAGATAAAAAATAGCCGATAAAAAAGCAAATGAGAATTCTCTCATTTGCTTTTTCTCTACTTAGGCGTTCCAGCTATCAACGGTTATATTCTATCTGATTGTTACGCAAGATGTCAAGAAAATGCGTCCCGCAACTTGCGGTTGATGAGCGTATGGTGGCACTGTTCCGGATTATTGATCCGGACATTGAAAGTTCTGGAAAGCACATCGACGAGTGTCGCCAGATCGATCCGCGTGCCGTCGATGCGGCGTATGGCTCCAGAGAGATGCAGTGCCGTTTTCAGTTCCATGATATCCGTAGGCGTGAATTGTTCGGAGAGGAACAGCGGCGATTTAGGGACTTCGACCGATACCGGGGCGGCGATGGACGGATAACGAAGCCGGGTAAAGACTAAACGGATCTCGAAATTCGTCAGCAGAAGCTCCGATTTGAGCAGCGACGCTTGCGGAGATTCCTTCTCAAACAATCCGCGCTTGCAACCGCATCAGGCGGGATTGGAGGCGGGCAAGTTCGTGCAGCAGGTCAAGGGGCGATTTACAGGATTGAGCCGTAAGACCGTGCAGCAGGTCGATGAACTTTTCATAAGCCGCATGAAAGGCTGTGCACTCCGCATCCGACAATCGACGGTTAAGCAGTGTGTCAAGCATGACGATAAATTGATTTTTGTCCAAGTTCTTCCGAGAGCGGGATTAAACAGCCGTAACGATTCGATTTATCGGATCGTTACAGTTTTTATATAAATAACAGGTGACGAGAAGGCAACGGTTTTTTGTCAGTATCTTGCACTAATTTTCTTTACTTCAAATAACCATTGCAAAAGTACAAAAAATTGGAATAATTAGAAACACTTGATATATCATAATTTAGTACGATATTATCATTTCAATCTATCCAGCCCTCTTTCTCATCGTCTTTGGTCACCGGCGTCCGGCGGATAACCCACCACAGGAAATTATAAAACAGAGCGAGGAATACCGCCCAAAGAAGTAGCCATTTCATAATAAACATATCATTACACCCAAAACAGTGTCCACGACCTAATGCGCTATGGACTTAGGCTTTAACAGATGGCTGTATACCTGCCTGAAAAACGTATGTATCAAACCTTCCCGGTAAACGATCCGGTGTTTCCAACGATTCGCCAACCAACGACGGAATTTAAACCGCATTATCCGGATAAAACCTTTTTCAGGAAATTTCTCGCTGAACTCAGGATGCAAAATATCATTTAAAACCCGTTCTTCGAGTTTTAAATCACGTTCGAACGAAGGAAATAGTTTCGCATCTACCCCTATGTTATTTATTGAAATAGCATTTATACAATTCAGAAATCGATGCATGTTCATCCGGCGGGCCGTCGCATAAAGCTCCGTCCAATCAATCTTATCACAGTAACGGAGGATGAACATGCCCCAATCGGCTATATGCCTCATCCCAATCTCCGCTGCAGCGAAATGTGCTGCGGCATGCCGTAACAGAAATAATGCATTGAAAGAGGGTGACGGAAGATGAATTTCCGTATCTTTCAGACAGATCGTTTCACCATGGATTTCGGCATAGGTCCTCAGCAACTGCTCGATCTCACGATTCGATGCATGGGCATGAACATTCAGAAAGTCGTAATGATTTTCGACCATAATTCCGTCGATGAGAAAAACTGTATGATGGTGTTTGTCTTCATCGATCCGAATTCCCCATTCACGACATAACAACTCGTCCGCTTCACGCTGTCGACCAAAAAGCCAGATATCGATATCGCCACATTCCCGATGTTCGGGACACGGATAGCAAAAGCTCAGTCCATACCCTTTCAAGAGCATCAGCGAAATGGAATGGGAAGCATAGAATTTTGACAATCCAGCCAATACTTTTTCCTGTTTTCGATAACGATCTTCAATTTGTTCGACATTATAGGCCCATTGCACACGCAAAGACAATGGTAAATATTCCATTGCATGCAATTGCCGCAAAGCATCCCAGATCAATGCCCCCGTCCCCTGTCGAACAGCCAAACGATAAAGTTCACCCCATTGGAGTTTAGCCAATTCCGGTAAAATTTCTCCCGGGCTTTCAGTTCCTAATCCTATCCTTAGTAAGGAAAAATATATTTTCTCGTCACGGGTCATTTATCTTCCCTTATACATACTCCGGTAGTATTTTTCATACTCGCCTGAGGTTATGTCGTCCATCCACGATTGGTTCTGGAGGTACCAGCGGACCGTCTTTTCGATCCCCTCCTCGAACTGCAGGCTGGGCTGCCAGCCCAGCTCGTCTTTGAGTTTGCGCGAGTCGATGGCGTATCTCAGGTCGTGGCCCGCGCGGTCGGCGACATACGTGATCAGCTTTTCCGAAGCGCCTTCGGGATTGCCCAGCAGCCGGTCCACGGTTTTGACGATCACCCGTATCAGGTCGATGTTCTTCCATTCGTTGAAACCCCCGATGTTGTACGTGTCGGCGACCTTGCCCTTGTGGAAGATCACGTCGATGGCCCGCGCGTGGTCCTCGACGTAGAGCCAGTCGCGGACGTTCTCCCCGCGGCCGTACACGGGCAGCGGCCTTCGGTGGCGGATGTTGTTGATGAACAGCGGAATCAGCTTCTCCGGGAACTGGTAGGGCCCGTAGTTGTTCGAGCAGTTCGTAACCAGCGTCGGCATGCCGTACGTGTCGTGGTAGGCCCGCACGAAGTGGTCCGACGAAGCCTTCGACGCCGAGTAGGGGCTGTGCGGGTCGTACTTCGTCTCCTCGGTGAAGAACTCCTCCCCGAAAGGACCGCCGCCGCTCTCGCAGCCCGCAGGGTCCCCCGCGGGGCGGGTCAGCTCCAACGCCCCGTACACCTCGTCGGTCGAAATGTGGTAGAACAGCTTGCCTGCCCAATCACCGTTCCAGTACTCCCGCGCAGCTTCGAGCAGCGACAGCGTACCCATGACGTTCGTACGCGCGAAGGTGAACGGATCCCTGATCGAGCGGTCCACGTGGCTCTCGGCTGCGAGGTGGATCACCCCGTCGATGCCGTACTGCCGGAACAGTTCACGCATCGCCTCGAAGTCGCAGATGTCGCCCCTGACGAAAGTGTAGTTCGGCCGCTCCTCGATGTCCCGCAGGTTGGCAAGGTTGCCAGCATAGGTCAGCTTGTCGAGGTTGACGATCCGGTAATCGGGGTATTTGGTCACGAAAAGACGGACCACATGCGAGCCGATGAAGCCCGCGCCGCCCGTGATGAGGATAGTGCGTTGCATAGTGATTGGATTATTCGGCGAGTTGTTTCAGGCAGTAGATCATAGCCTCCCTCCAGTGGGGGATGTCCATCTGGAAGGTGGTCTTGATTTTGGTTTTGTCCAGCACCGAGTAGGCCGGGCGCTGGGCCTTGGTCGGAAACTCCGACGTGTGGCAGGGGATGATGC